>Ga0315282_10008745_pt1 | contig 16301 bp, 12 predicted proteins | sample YL17G07_20_MG_FD_203693 | JGI IMG/M metagenome (GOLD analysis project Ga0315282, IMG submission 203693) | Sediment microbial communities from Yellowstone Lake, YNP, Wyoming, USA - YL17G07_20 | ecosystem: Environmental > Aquatic > Freshwater > Lake > Sediment | place: USA: Wyoming | collected...
CCGTTTCACATGGTGAAACACTAGGTGAGAACTGCGCTTGATTATGGAATAGCCCATAGGTCCGCCGCGGCACCCGACGGATGTGCTTCACGGCGCCGCCACCATCGAAGGAAGGTTCCTATGGGTAAAGCGACGGTGCATTCGCAACCCACCGCCTCGTCTGGATCGTACCCGACTCGCGATCCGGACCGGCGCCGCATGCAGCTTCTCTGGCTCGCCCTGTCGCTGGTAGGGCTGCTCACCGTGGCCGTCGTGCTCCTCGCGGCCTATGGTCTGCCGATACCGGACGGCAGTGTCGGAGAGCCGCTCCTCCTCATCGGGCTGCTGGCCTTCGTTGTCTGCATCGTCGCCTACTTCGCGGACAAAGAGCGGGAGCACCGCCGCGAGAACCGGCGCCTCATCCAGCGCCTGCACGACACGGCCGAAGCGCTGGACGCGCGCGTCGTCCGCTTGAACAAGCTGTGCGAGACGAGCATGGAGCTGACCGGCGCGCTCGACATCAACAATATCTCCGAACTCGTCGTCAGCGCGTTGGTGGAGCAGGTGCAGGCCGATGCCGCCTCTCTGGTCCTCATGGACAAGTCCAAAGGAGAGTGCGTTCATACCCACAGCACCGGGCCGGTGGCGGGACCCGATGACCCCAGCCCGGAAGCCGCCTCTCTCGCCGCCGCCGCCGCCGGTGACGGCCCCGAGATGCGGGATGTGGAGGCTTCGCCCGAACTCGTCGCCCACCTTCGCGCGTGGGAGAGAATCCGCGCCTCCATCTCCGCTCCGGTGAGGATCACCGACATGGTGAGCGGCGCCCTCACCGCGATGCGCGCGCGCAACTTCGAGCCAGAGGACCTGAACCTCCTCACCACCCTGGCCAACATGTCGAGCAAGGCGATCGAGAGCGCGGAGCTCCACCAAGCCTTGCGAAAGTCCTACTACCGCGCGCTCCACGTGCTGGTTCGGTCGCTGGCCGCGCGCGATCCCTACACTGCGACCCACGGTGAGGCCGTCACGTGGGTCGCCTGCCGCCTCGCCCAGGAACTCGACCTCAGTGAGGCGGACACCGCGCTGCTCCAGGCCTACGCCCCCCTCCACGACCTGGGCAAGATCGGCGTCGCGGACGCAGTCCTGCTCAAGCCCGGGCCCCTCTCCGCGGTGGAAGCCAGAGTGGTCCGCCAGCACACGGCCATCGGGGAGGAGATCATCGCCCCGCTCATGCCCGGCGAAACCGCCCTCGCCATGATCCGCAATCACCACGAGCACTGGGACGGCGGAGGCTACCCGGACCGCCTGCGGGGAGAGCAGATTCCCCTGCTGGCGCGCGTGGTGGCGGTGGCCGACGCCTACCACGCGATGGTGTCCGACCGCTCCTATCGCAGCGCGCGCTCCCCCTCCGAAGCCGTGCAGGAGCTGATGGCTCTGGCCGGCGCCCAGTTCGATCCTGCCGTGGTGGAAGCCATGGTCCGTCTCTGGGATCGAGGCGAGCTGGCCAGGTTCAACATGCGCCTGGAGCCCTCCCCGGAATCCTCGGACCTGCCCGACCTGCCCTCCATCCCCATCTTCCCCACGCTCTCTGCTCCGGCGGGGCCGGTGGTAGAGGCCACCAGGTAACCTTCGCCGGGCGTGCCCTCCGCGTGGCCTCAGGCGCACCTCACCCGGCGCCGCTCGCGGCTCCGTCTCCGGCCCGTGCCGCGGCCCGGCACAAAACGAACGCCGATCCGCATGCGCGGACCGGCGTCACGGCCGTGACCATCGAAGCCGAAAGGCTACTTCTTCTTGGCCGCCGGCTTCTTCACATCCTTCTTCGTCGTTGCCTTCTTACCACCGCAGCAAGCCACGAGTTCCACCCCCTTCCCAGGGTTCAGCGCTTTGTGGGCCAACTGGCCCACTGACAGCATACCACAGATTCGCCCACGCGCAAGACCTTCCTGTCGCCGTGCTGCCCGCGGCTCCCACTTTCCCGCCCGCACTACTTGCGCACGTCAATCCACGCCTGGCAGCTCATCCCCGGCTTGACTGGCGCGCCCTTTGGATCGAAGCTCACCCGGATGGGCACCTGCTGCAGCATCCACTGGTTGGCCGCGTCGCCGCTGGACACCTCGGTCGCGCCGCCGACCTGTTCGACCGTACCGTGGAACTCTCGGCCCCGGAACGCTTCCATCACGATGGTGACCGGCTGGTCTTTGTGCACCCGCGCCGCGTAGAGTTCGGACACCGCCCCCGTGATCCAGTAGGGACTCCCCTGGCTCCCCGGGCGGCTGTCGGTGCAGACGATGGTGACGATGGGCGCGCCCTTGGTCACTACCTCCCCCTCATGCACCGCGGCTCCGATCCCCCGCAGCACGATCCCGTTCACGGGGCTGCGCAGCGAACTCTCCGAGAGTCTCACCCGGGCCTGTTCCAGGGCCGCCTTCGCCTGCTCCACGGCGGCGATCTGGGCCGCGTAGTCCTGCGCCTTCAGGGCGATAACGCTGCGGTTGGACTGCGCGGCGGCGACCGCGGCATCGGCCTGTCGCACCTCTGCGGTTCGCGTCGCCACCCCCTGGGTCTTCATCTGCCCCTCGAAGGTCCTCGCCCGTGCGGTGGAGAGCGCCGCCTCGGCCCAGTCCACCTCCTGGCGGGCCCGCTCCAGATCCTCCTGGCGCGTCCCCGCGAGGAGCAGGCTCAGCCGTTCCTGTGCGGACCTCAGCGAGGCCTCCGCCACCTGCTTGGTGGTGTCCGCCTCCTCCAGCGACTGCGCCGACACCGCCCCTTGCCCGTGCAGCTTCTGCATCCGCGCCAGCGCGCTCGTGGCATTGCTCAGTCTGGCCCGGGCCGCGGTCACCTCCGCGCGGGCCTGCTCCACCTCCTGCGGCCGCGCCCCGGCTTCCAGCCGCCTCAGATCGGCCTTCGCCGACTTCAGCCGCGCGTCCGCGGCCCGCACGTCCTCCGGCGCCTGCTGCGCCTGCAACCGCGACTCCGCCTGCGCCTGCGCCAGCCGTGCCTGAGCCGCCGCCAACTCCGCCGCGGCTTGCTGCTCGCCGGCCGACGTCTGCCGGATGGTCATGTCCCAATCCGCCTTGGCGCGCTCCCGCGCGCTCTCCTGCGACCTGACCACGGCCTCCGCCTTGGCCACCTCGGCGACGAGGTCGGCGTTGTCCAGCAGCACTAACTGCTGTCCGGCCTTCACGGGGTCGCCGATGCTCACTAGCAGCCTCTGCACCCGTGTGTCGCCTTTCGCGCTCACCGTGACAATGAGCCCGCTCACCCGCGCGTAGGTCGCGCGCACGTGCGTCACGGTGAACCAGATGGCGCTCCCACCCCAGACCAGTCCCGCCAGCGCCAGCACGCCCGCCACCGCCAGCGCGTAGTGCCACCACGCGCGCCCCCGCGCCTGCGCCTCCGCCATCGCTCTCGGCCGTGTTCGCACCGACGGCCGCACTTCCGCTGCCATAGCCCTCACTTACCTCCCGAGGCTCCGTCTCGCCCCGAAGCCCACCGTCTCTTCGTCTTCTCTTCCGACCTTTATGCCTGGCTCCCCCATATCCTTCTCCCCCGGCCGAAATCTCCCGTGCCAAGACGGAAGTTGCGCTGGCCTGTCAAACAAGGTAGAATGCCACCGGGACGCTCCATGAAGAACATCCGCCTCCTCTTGCTCTGCCTCGTCTTGGTCGCGGCCGCCGGCTTCCCCGCCGCCCGCTCCGGGGAGGCGCGCCCCACGCTGCCCCCCGAGGCGGCCAAGGTGGCCGAACAGTTCGTCTCCGCCTTCGTCCGCAACGACCGCCCCAAGATCGAGGCCCTGCTGCCCAAGAAGCTGCCCCATCGCTACGGCCCCAGCCCCTTCCTCCGCCTGCCCGCGCTGGCCAAGCCGCGGGCCGACAAGCGCACCGGCGTGATCGAGTTCTCCGGCGGCCGCGCCGAAGCGGGGATGCCCGACCGGGGGATGATTATGCTCCGGCTGGTGACCACCCCGGACAAGCGCCGCGTCTGGCGCGTGCGCCAGATCTACTGGTACGACGAACTCCCCCGCGACGCGCAGGTGCCGGACAAGAGCCCCACCGCGAAGGACCGGCAAGAGGAGCCCCGCCTGCAGCAGGCCGCGGCAGAGTTCCTCCGGGACTGGATGGCCGGCAAGTTCGAGAAGCTGGACGCGGAGGTGTTCCACTGGTGGGAGGTGGCCCGGAAAGAGCCGAAGTGGGTCAAGCTCCGCTCCGTAGACTTCAAGCCGCCCGCGCGCAGCCTGGGCGGGCTGCGGGTGGATTTCACGGCCAAGCTGCGCCTGCTGGGAGCGCTCCCGAAGACGGTCGGCGGCACTCTCTGGCTGGTGGAAGAGGACGGGCAGTGGCGCGTCCGCCCGCTCACCGTCGCCTTCGACTTCTAGCCCCCTCTCGATCCTGACCATGCTTCCCTTCAGGGTACTGCCCAATCTGTGGCGAGTCCGCGCGGCCCACCGGGACCGACCCCGGGTGTGCCGCGCGGTTCCCCTGCGTGCCGACATCGAGCCCACCACCTTCTGCAACTTCCGCTGTCCGCACTGCCCCACCTCGGAGGCGCGGGCAAGCGGGCCGGCCCGCCCCCGCGTCCATCTCTCCCTCGCCGATTTCACCCGCGTGCTGGATCAGCTTCCCGGCGTCTACCGCGTCAAGCTAGTGGGCCTGGGCGAGCCGCTCCTCAACCCGGAGTTCTTCGCCCTCGTCGCCGCCGCCCGCCGGCGCGGCCTGCGCGTGCTCACCACCACCAACGGCAGCCTCCTCGACGCGAGCCGCTGCCAAGCCCTGCTCGCCTCCGGCCTCAACCATGTCAACATCTCGGTGGATGCCGCGCGCCCGGAGACCCACGCTCGGATTCGGCCGGGCTCCGACCTCGCGCAGCTCGGCGAGAACATCGCCGCGCTCGTCCGCGCGCGGGGGAGGAGAAGACCGCCGGAGATCCGCGTCTGGCACGTGCTCCAGCGCGAGTCCACCCGCGAGCTGCCCGAACTGGTGAGTCTCTGCGCCTCCTGGGGCGTGGATGGGCTGCTTTGCTCCGGGCGTCTCACCAACTTCGGCTCCGCCGCGCTCGTGGACGTCGTCGCCCGGCGCCGCACCGCGGCCGACGAGCTGCGCCAGGTCCTCCCTGAGGCCCGGGCGCGGGCGGAGGCTGCAGGCTTGCTGTTCAAGTGCCCCCCCGCGCCCCAGCCCCTCTCCACTCCCGCGCGGGGTCGGCCCTGTCGTTGGCCCTGGAGCAGGACGTTCATCTCCGCGCGGGGCGAAGTGCGCCCCTGCCCCTACGCAGCCGGGCCGGAGGGGCTGACCCTGGGCCGCCTGTTCGCGGAGGACGGTTCGCCCGTGCCGTTCGCGGAGAGCTGGAACGGCCCGGCCATGCAGGAGCTGAGGGAGCAAATCGCCGCCCGCCGCAATCCCGCCTTTTGCCGGGCCTGCTACTTCGGCTGGGAGCCGGAGGCTACGGGCGGCTAGGCGGCACCGGCGGCGCCGGCGGGCGCGGCGGGGGCGTTCGCCCCGGCACCTCAATGATGGTGGTGCGCTCCTCGCCTTTCACCCCCTGCAGCGCGTTGCCGAACTCCTGCAGCTTCGCGGCCGCCTTTCCGTGAATCGTGTCCGGTTCGTCCGGCTTGCCGGCGCGCACCCCGGTCAGCATCTCCAGCCCCTCGTCCACCGTCTCGTAGGTCCACACGTGGAACTTTCCCGCCCGCACCGCCTCCACCACCTCCGGCTTGAGCATCAGGTTCTTTGCGTTCTGCCGGGGGATCATCACGCCCTGGGTCCCGGTGAGACCTCCCAGCATGCACGTCGTATAGAACCCCTCGATCTTCTGATTCACGCCCCCGATGGGCTGCACGCTCCCGTACTGGTCCATCGAGCCGGTGAGGGCGATGTCCTGGCGCAGCGGCACCCCGGAGAGGCTGGAGAGGATGACGAACAGTTCCGCGCAGGAGGCGGAGTCGCCCTCCACCACCTCGTAGGACTGCTCGAAGCTGATGCTCGCGGAGAGGGACAGCGGCGCGTTCGTCGCGTACGTGCCCGCGAGATAGCCGGTGAGGATCAGCACCGCCTTGGTGTGAATCGCCCCCGCAAGCTGCGCCTCCCGGTCCACGTTGATCACCCCCGCGCGCCCCGGGGTGACGCGGCAGGTGATGCGGGAGGGCCGGCCGAAGCTATAGTCCCCCAGGTCCAGCACCGCCAGCCCGTTTACCTGCCCCACCACGGCCCCCTCCGTGTGCACGATGATGTCCCCCCGCGCGATGAACTCGTACAGCCGGTCGTGCAGCATCCGGGACCGATACTCCTTCTGCTCCAGCGCCCGGTCCACGTGCCGGTCCGTGATCACCTCCGCGCCCTCCTGCCGCGCCCAGTAGTTGGCTTCCGCGACCAGGTCCGCCAGCGGCGCCATGCGGGTGGACACCTTCTCCTGGTCCCCCGCCAGGCGCTTCGCGTGCTCCACCATCTTCGCCACGCCGCGGCGATCCAGCGGCCGCAGGCCGTCGTTGCGCGCATGGGTGGCGAGGAATTCGGCGAAGACGCGCAGCACCTCCTCATCCTGCGGCATGTCCACGTCGAAGTCGGCCCGCACCTTGAACAGCTTGCGGAACTCCTCGTCGTACAGGTAGAGCAGGAAGTAGATGAGCGGGGTGCCCACCAGGATCACCTTCAGGCCGAGGGGGATCGGCTCCGGCCGGAGCGTGGCCGCGGGGATGGGCGTGAACTGCTCCCCGATGTTCTCGATGGAGGCCTCCCGGCTGCGCAGCGTCCGCTTCAGCGCCTCCCACACGAAGGGGCTGGTCAGTGCATCAATCGCCTGCATTATGAGGAATCCACCGTTTGCACGGTGCAGGGCCCCCGGCTTGATGAAGGTGAAGTCCGTCAGCGCGCCCCCGGCCACCGGCTGGTAGTCCAGCCGGCCCAGGAGGTTGTAGTAGACCGGGTTGTTCTCCGCCACCACCGGCGCGCCCGCCGCCGCGTCGTTCGACACCAGCACGTTCACCCGATACCGCGTCGGCAGTTCCTTCTTCTGTTCGTCCTGCGCCTCCGCGCGGAACTCCTCCTGATGCTCCACGATGTCCTGGGCCATCCGGTCCAGGTAGCGTATCACCTCCGCGTTGTCCGCGTGCTTGCCCTTCAGTTCGGCGAACGCCTCCCGGATCGCGCTCATCGCATGCTGACGATCCAGATCGTCCACCCGCCGCTTCGCTTCTTTCTCCAGTTCCCGGGCCTGGGTGAGGGCCTCCCCGATTCGCTCGCGGAGCTTCTCCATTCGCTCTTCCAGCGCTTTCCGATCCTCCTCCGGAAGCTGCTCGAACTGCTCCCGCGACATGGGATGCCCTTCGGCCATGGGGAGAGTGACGACGCCCATGGGGGTGGGCTGCAGGATCAGCCCCTGCGTGCGGGCCTCCTGCTCCAGTTCCCGAAGGATGCGGTTGCGCTCGGATTGCACGTCCCCGACGGTGCTCTCTTTCAACGCCTCGTACGTGTCGCTCTCGAAGGAGCGCGGCAACTCGCGGCGCACCATCGCGATGAGCCCGTCCACCTCTTCCGCGAAGGCCGGCGCCGTCCCGGGCGCGAGGCGCAGCGCGGTGGGTCGCCGCCCGTCCTCGAAGTTGGACACGTAGCACCAATCGCTCGGCGCCGGGCGGGAGGCCGCGATCTCGCGCACCCGCACCAGGATGGCCGAGTTGCGTCCCGTGCCCGTCGGCCCGGAGGCGAAGATGTTGTACCCGGCCTGGTCCACTCCGCACCCGAACTCGAGCGCGGCCATCGCCCGCTCCTGCCCCACCGTGCCGCGGACCTCCCTCAGCTCGGCCGTCGTCTCGAACGTCAGCGCGTCAGGGTTGACGACCGCCCGAAGTTGCTCGGCCGTGAGCTCGTGGTGCTGACTCATGCTCCGACCCTCCTGTCACGCGGTCTGTTTCCGCAACAGGCCCAGTTCCGCCTGTTCCGATTTCCCCACGCGCGGTCCGCGGGCGCGCTCCCTCCCCTCCTCGGCGCGTGCGGCTGGCAGCACACCGGGTTGGCCCGGGAGCCCCCGAAAAAAAAGCTCCCGGCGTCGCCTCCGGCGTGAACTTTTCCGCTCCGGCCCGCGTCAAAGCTCTCGGTCGAACGGATCTCCCTCCTCCTTGCAGACGGTTCCGATTCGGCGCCCGGCGCCTCCGCGGGCCGGGTGCGGAAGCCCCGGAGCCGTCTGCTTGGTTTTTCGGGCGCCCCACGGCCCTGGAGGGCCGCGGCAGGACCACCGCCTCGCCGAGCCGAACTGACACCCCCACCAATTCAGCCCCGCCTTCCGCGGGGCTTCCGAGAAGGAGAGAAGCAATGGCGCGCCTGCCGCTAGGGGTCATGATCGGCCTGGGAGAGGGTGTGGAGACGAAGCTGCGCGCGTTGCGCGAGGTCGGGTTCACCACCTTGCAGACCTACCTCGCCGGCCCTGAGTTTCGCACCGACCCGGGGCTGTGCTCGCTCAAGCAGACCATCGCGGAGGCCGGATTCCAGGTGACCAGCGTGGCCGCCGCCTACCCGGGGGAGGACTACTCCGACACCGCCGCCGTCCGCCGCACCGTTGGTCTGGTCCCGGACGAGGCCCGCGAGGCCCGCGTCGAGGCTACCAAGCGCACCGCGGATTGGGCCCGTGCGATGGGCGCGCCCAACGTTTCCTCCCACATCGGCTACATCCCCGAGGACCGCTCCCATCCCGTCTACCGGGTTCTCATCGCCGTCCTCCAGGAGATCTGCGATCACCTCGCGGGGAACGGACAGAGCTTCAACCTCGAAACCGGACAGGAGACGGCCGAGGCCCTGCGCACCTTCATCGGCGACGTGAACCGCGCCAACCTCGGCGTGAACTTCGATCCCGCCAACATGATCCTCTACGGCACCGGCGACCCCATCGAGGCCTTGACCGTGCTCGCCCCCTGGGTGCGCGGCGCGCACTGCAAGGACGGGAACTGGCCCACGGCCGCGGGCCAGCTCGGGGCGGAGCAGCGCCTCGACGAGGGCCAGGTCGGCATCGAGCGCTTCGTCGCCAAGCTGATCGAGATCGGGTACGCCGGGCCGCTCACCGTCGAGCGCGAGGTGGGGGAGGAGCAGCAGATGACCGACTTCCTCGCCGCGGCCGACCTGCTCAAGGGCATCAAGGCGAAGCTGGGAGTCATGTAGCGGCCGCGAGGCCGCCTACCCTGTATCCGCCGCGTACTGCGCATCCGCCCGCGCGCAGATCGCCTTGAGTTGCTTCTCCACCTTCGCCTCGAGTGGGGGAGGGGTGAAGTGCTCCAGCAGGTCAACCACCCGCTCCCGGACGCGCTGGGCCAGGCCCTTCGCCCCGGCCGCCTCCCAGTTCTCCCGGCGGTTCCGGTCCAGCAACGACGGCCGCCAGAACTCGGCCCGGAAGTGCCGCAGCGTGTGCTCGTCATCCAGGAAGTGCCCGCCCGGCCCGACGCGGGCGATGGCCTCCAGGGCCAGGTGCTCCGGGTCAACCACTACTCCCCGCGCGATGCGCTTGACCATCCCGATGATCTCGTCTGACATCACCAGCATGTCGAAAGAGCCGACGAGACCGGATTCCAGATAGCCCACATCGTGCACCAGGTTCGCGCCGGACAGCATTGCCACCGCGATGGACACCGCGGACTCGATGGCCGCCTGCTCGTCCAGCACCTTCGCGTCGCCGCAGCCGGCGGTGGAAAACATCGGCAGGCGCAGCCACTTCGCGATGTCGGTGAGGGCCGCGCTCAGCAGCGTCATCTCCGGCGCGCCGTAGGACATGATGGTGCTGCTCATGTCCATGATGGACACCAGCCCGCCGATAATCACCGGCGCGCCCCGCCGCCGGAGCTGCGCGATCACCAGGCCCACGAAGCACTCCGCCAGGCACTGCACCAGCAGGCCCGCCAGCGTCGCCGGCGCCGTGCCCCCGCACATCGGGCAGGGGGTGTAGATCGCCGGAATCCCCTTCTCCGCCGCGTACAGCGCCTTCTCCACCGCCTCCCGGCTGTTCATCAGGGGCGAAGAGGGCTCGATGTAGATGACGAAGAGCGGGGCGCGGGCGAACTCCTCCTCGCCCCCGAGCAGCGCGCAGGCCATCTCGTACTGGTCGGCCAGGCCCTGGCCGTTCACCGCGGTGATCACCAGCGGCTTCGTCGTCCCCTGCACCATCGCGAGGAGCTGGTGGCGGTCGTACGTCTTCGTGGGCACGTCGGACGTGAGGCCCAGGGACATGTGGAAGTCTATGTTCGGCAAGGCCTCCGCCAGCTTCGCCGCGTGATACACGTCTTGATAGGTGTAGCGCCGCCGCGCGTCGGTGTAGGGATCGAGGAGGAACGGGCAGTCGGAGCCGGTGCCGAAGTACACCTTGTTGTACTCCAGCAGCAGCTTCTTGCTCCGGTCCCGGCCCGCGAGCGTCACCCGCTCCGGCGCCGCCTCCCGGCACGTCTTCACCAGCGCCGACGGAATTCGCACCAGTGTCCCGTCCGTCACTTGGCACCCGGCCTCCGCCAGCATCGCCCGCGCCTCGTCGTGGTAGACGCGGGTGCCGGTGGACTGAAGCACCTCCAGCGCGGCCAGGTAGATGTCCTCGATCTCGTCCTCGGACAGCACGCGGAACAGCGGCGTCGCATTCGCCTGGTAGTTGGTCCTCATCGCTTTCCTTTCACCCCGCGGCCCTCGCGTCCGCCCCCTCCAGGATCTCCGCGATCGCGCGCTGCGCGGGCGCGGGGAGAGGCGCGGGCTGGTGGGTGGTCAGGATCTCCACCACCCGCGCCCGCACGCGCTCGCCCAGGTGCTGGCCGCCGCGGCCCTCCCACGTCTCTCGCCGGTTGCGATCCATCAGCCGCGGGAGCCAGAACTCGCGCCGGAAGTGCTGCAGCGTGTGCTCGTCGGTGAGGAAGTTGCCCCCCGGCCCCACCCGCGCGATCGCCTCCACCGCGAGGGTCTCCGGCGTCACCTCCACCCCTCGCACGATCCGCTTGACATACGCGATGGCCTCGTCCATCAGCACCAGCTGCTCCAGCGATCCGGTCATCGCGGACTCGATGTACCCCACGTCGTGGCACAAGTCGCCCCCGGAGAGCGCGGAGAACAGCACGGAGAGCGCCCCCTCCAGGGCCGCCTGCTCGTCCACGGCCTTCGCGTCCGTGCACCCGCCCGTCGTCCACGTCGGCAGGCCCGCGTAGTGAGACAGCTCCGTCAGCGCCGCCTGCAGCAGGGACAGCTCCGGCGCCCCGTAGGCCAGCACCATTGCCCGCATGTCCATGCACGACACCACTCCCCCCATGCAGTACGGCGTGCCCGGGCTCAGGTGCTGCACGATCACCGCCCCCAGCCACGACTCCGCCGCCGCCTGCGCGACGATGCCGGCCATCGTCGCCGGTCCCGTGCCGCCGCCGATCACGCACGGCGTGAAGATCAGCGGCACGCGATGCCGGGCGCAGTACAGCACCTTGTCCATCGCCTCCTGGTTGGACACCAGCGGGGAGAGCGGCTCGCAGTAGAAGATGTAGTTCGGCCGCGCCACCAATGCCGCTTCGCTCCCCGCCACCGCCGCGGCCATGCGATGGATATCGCGGCACCCCTCGGCCGTGTACGACCAGGCCACGATCGGCTTGCCGGTGCAGGCCATCATCTCCGCGAATTCGTACACATCGCCCACTGCGTAGGGCGTGTCGCTGACCGTACCCAGGCCCTCCACGAAGTCCACGTGAGGAAGGGCGTCGCACACCGTCGCCACCGCCCGAGCATCCGCGCGGGTGTAGCTGCGCCGCTCCCCCGTCGCCGGATCGAGAAACCCCGGACACGTCGGGCCGGGACCGTAGGCAATGCGCCCGGGGCCCAGGTGCAGGTCCTTGCGCGCGTCTCCCTCGCGGCTGAAGACGGCGAAGCTGCGCGGCGCCGCGCCCAAAGCCGCCCTCACCACGGAGGACCGCACCCGCACCCGTTCCCCCTCCACCCACGCGCCGGCCTCGGCCAGAGCCGCGCGCGCCTGCTCGTTGTGCACCTCCACCCCGATCCCCTCGAGGATCTGCAGCGCGGCCCAGTACAGCTCCTCCAACTGGTCCTCGGACAGGAGCCGGAACTGCACCGACCGGTTCGTCTGCTGGTTCGCTCGCATGCCCCGCCCTCCGGGTGTCGAACGTGGAAAAGTGGTTCTCGCCTTCCGACCGCCCGTTGACACCAGGCACGTTCTCCACCCGTGGGAGGCTTCCTGCCAGAGGAGAACAGGACCGGTCGGCTGACGCCGAGGGAGGGATGATGTAGAAGTCCCCGGCGGTGCAGGCACACCCGCACGAAACGATAGCCGCGCGCGCGGTATCCGAGGTATAATCGCGCGCAGACCGCGGGAGAGCAGCCATGAAGATCACCTATGACCCCGAGATAGATGCGCTCTACATTCGGCTCGTCGAGGGCGACTGCGAGTGCCGGACGCTCCGGCTGAACGAGGAGATTGCCCTCAACCTGGGACCCGGCGAGACACTGGTGGGCATCGAGATCCTCGACGCCAAAGAGGTCCTCGGCAAGGGGGAGTTGCCGACGGTCGTGCTCGAGAACCTCACCCTCGCTCCCGCCGCCTAAGCGCAGCCCCTAGACCGTCCTCTGGCCCCCGGCCCCTGAGGGGGCCGTCCCCTGGCCCCTGAAAGGACCTTCCCCCCTCCTCCCCGAACTACTCGCTCACACCAATCTCCTACGCGAGGGGTACGGCCATGCGTATCGTAGTCCCGGTTGTTCTACTTGGCATCTGTGTCGCTGTCGCGGCCGGCGCCGCGACCAAGTCCCGCTCCTCCCAGCCCGCGCCCCGGCCCGCGGCCATCCAGCCCATCATGAGCAACGACGGGCTGGAGGGCCTGCGCGAGGTGTTCCTCGACCCCCACCTCGCGGGCGAGGCGAAGTGGTCCGCGGCCGTGGGGATGGACTACAACGCCCTCAAGGAGTTCGCCACCTCCCACCTCAAGGAGCTGGGCGAACTCAAGCTCTCGCCCGATCGCTCCATGACTATGCCCCGCCTGCTGGTCCAGGTGATGGGGCACACCGTTCCCAACTACAGTGAGACCAACCCTCCCGCGGCCATGCACATGACCGTCGCCCTCATGCAGCCGGTCTTCCTCACCCGTCCCGGCCCCGAGGGCCGGCCCATCCAGACCAGCGGCATGACCTATCACGCCACCGTCTTCTCTACCTGCAAGGCGAGTGACGCGAAGGCGCGCGTGCGGGAGAAGATCGGCTACCTGCTGGACGAGTTCATCAAGGACTACCAGCGCGCCAATCCCAAGGGGTAGTGATTCGCGGACGGCTACCGAATTGCCCTACGATAATGATCGGCTTGCACCTACAGCAGGCAATTCTGTGGCTGTCGCCAAATCGCCCTCTGAAAGGAGACCCAACATGCGAGCGAGATGGTTGGCGGCGGCGTTCCTGCTGGTTGTACTGACGGTCGTGTCGGTGGTCGCCTCCGCGGCCGCGAGGAAACCTGCGAAGCGCGTTTCCCCCGCACCCCAGGTCAAACCCGCGGCCACGGCCCGTCCGAAGGAGAAGGTGGCGCCTCCGCCCCAGGTCAATCCGAACGCGGTGGTCTGGCGCACGCCCGAGCCGCCCAAGGGGGCGCAGGCCGGGGATGTCTGGGTGAACCCGAAAGACGGGATGGAGATGGTGTATGTCCCGGCGGGGGAGTTCGTGCTGGGGATGAGCGACGCCCAGGTGGAGGCCTGGCTCAAGGAGTATCCGCGCGACAAACGCGACGACTTCAAGGATGAACAGCCGCAGTGTCGAGTCAACCTGCCGGGATACTGGATTGGGAGGACAGAGGTGACCAACGCACAGTACCTGCGCTTCGTCCGGGCCACCGGCCATCGTGCACCGTATCACTGGAAAGTCGGGGAGGTGCCGTCAGGTCTGGAGAGCTTTCCGGTGGTATACGTCAGTTGGGAGGACGCCCGCGCCTATGCCGAATGGGCGGGGGGCCGGCTGCCGAGCGAGTTGGAATGGGAGAAGGCGACGCGCGGTGCGGACGGGCGCGTCTTCCCCTGGGGCAACGAATGGGACAGCAAGCGGTGTCGCAACTTGGAGCTCATCACGGGGATGAAGTATACGACTGTGGATGAGTGGCTCTCGGCGGCAGATCGCTGGGTGAGTGCTCACGATCCAGTGCGCGAGGCTCCGGCCGCGGTGGGAGCCTACGCGGCTGGGGCCAGCCCGTACGGGTGCCTGGACATGACGGCGAACGTGTGGGAGTGGTGTGCGGACTGGTATGAGGGAAAGGCCTACCACCGGTATGCCAAGGGAGACCTGAAAGCTCCTGCGAGAGAGAGCGAGTTGAACCCCCGTAAGGTGTTTCGGGGCGGCTCCTGGGGCGAGGGCCTTCCGCCGAGATTCCGTTGCGCCTACCGCCGCAGCAACTTCCCCGTCACCCTCGCCCTCGACGTCGGCTTCCGTTGTGCCCGAGGACTGCTTTGAGGGGGGCGAATCGGACCTGAGTGGGTGGTTACCCTCCTCGTGGCACCCATCGGGCAAAGCCGCGCCGACCGCGACAAGCGCTAACGGTGCCGACCGCCGACCGCGATCGCCGCATTCCCGAGCGCGATGAGGATTGCTCCCTCCCAGAACCCCTGCCCGAAGGACTCGTGCAGGAGCAGCCACCCGTTCGTCATCGTCAGCACCGGCGTCACATAGGCCAGCGGCGGCAGCCGGTGCGCGCCCCCGGCCGCCCGCCCCGCCTCCAGCCCGGCCAGCCAGAACGTGAAGCCCATGCAGTACAGAAATAGGCCCATCGCCGCGAACACCAGCCACGCGCTCACCGGAACCGGCCCCCACGACGCGAAGTACAATCGGGTGCTGTACCCCGTGGGGGAATGCAAGTTCCCGCCCAGCGCCAACACCGCTCCCAGCATCACCACCCCGCAGGTCATCGCCGCGAACGTCTGCACGTCAGCCAGCCCCCTCGCCTCGCGCCCCGGCTTCACCGCCACGAACCGCCCGAGGTTGGAGTACACCCCCCACGCGAAGGCCGCGAACAGCGCCGCCAGCGCGGCCCCCAGCGAACCGAAGTGGCCCAGGCCTCCCAGCTTGCCCTTGGCCGCGATGAAGGCCACCCCCAGCAGGCACAACACCAGGCCCGCGGCGAGGCGCCCCGCGGGAGGTCGCGCCTTCACCTCCTCCTCCTGCTCCCACCCGGAGACGCCGCGCACGACCACCCCGAACGCGGCCCCCTGGAAGATCACGGTGAAGACCGGGTGCAGGTAGTTGATCACCACCGCGTCCGGCAGCGGCAGATGCGCCAGCGCGAAGTTCAGCGCGCCCGCGTAGCCGGCCCAGCCGAACAGCCCCATGGCCACCAACACGGCCCATCCGCGGCCCGAGAAGTCCCCCAGCCGCCCCAGCCGCCGCCGCGCCAGGAGGACGACGAAGAGCATCACCCATCCCGCCGAGATCGCCCAGAACGCCACCTGCAGCGGCTGCGGAGCCACCCGGTCCCGTATCGCCAGCAGCGACTTGCTGCCTACCGGTCCGATGGACCAGCCCAGCAGCGCGATGGCGATGTACGCGTAGGCCCGTCTCACCGAACCACCCTCCCCCGCGCATTGACCGCGTTCCCGATGACGATCAGTGTCGCCCCCGGCCAGAAGCCTGGCCCGAATCCCTCCCGGAGTACGGCCCATCCCACCACCACCGCCAAGACCGGGCTCAGGTAGGCCAGCGGCGGCAGCCGGTGCGCCTCCCCCGTCCGCGCCCCCAGTTCCATCGCGTACAACCAGAGCGTGAACCCCAGGGCGTACACGCCGACTCCCATCCCCGCGAGCAGCGGCCACGCGTTCACCCACGCCGGCCCCCACCCGAAGAAGAACATGCGGGTGTAGTACCCGTTCGGTAGCCCGGTGTGCCCCGTCGCCACGAGCATCGCGCCCAGAATCGCCAGACCGAAGGTCATCGCCGCGAAGGTATGAATGTCAGAAAGACCTTCGGCCGGGCGCCCCGGCTTCATGGTCACGAAGCGTCCGAGGTTGGAGTACGTCCCCCACGCCATCGCCGCGAGCAAGGCCGCCCCCGCGCCGACGGCCGAGCGCAACTCCCCCAGCCGCCCGAGGTGTCCCTGGGAGGCGATCAGCGCGACCCCCGCCAGACAGCAGAGCAGGCCTACCGCCAGCCGCGCCGCCCCAGGCCGGCGCGACCGATCCACCGGGCCCTCCCAGCCCGACAGCGCCCGCACTACCGCGCCGAACGCCGCTCCCTGGAAGGCCACCGTGAAGGCCGGGTGCAGGTAGTTGATCACTACCGCGTCCGGCAGCGGCAGGCGGGCGAAGGCGATGTTCAGCAGCACCACTGATCCCACCCACCCGGTGCACCCCATCCCCACCAGTACCG
>Ga0315282_10008746_pt1 | contig 16300 bp, 11 predicted proteins | sample YL17G07_20_MG_FD_203693 | JGI IMG/M metagenome (GOLD analysis project Ga0315282, IMG submission 203693) | Sediment microbial communities from Yellowstone Lake, YNP, Wyoming, USA - YL17G07_20 | ecosystem: Environmental > Aquatic > Freshwater > Lake > Sediment | place: USA: Wyoming | collected...
TTAATGATTGAACAACTGCTCAATTGTTTGCGGAACGGCCATGACTCAGCACAACCACGAAGAAGCGATCCGGTCAGCGCGAAAGAACCTGGAACCGGAGGAGACCATTCTTGGATTGACGGAAACGTTCAAGATCTTGAGCGACCCGACCCGGCTGAAGATCGTCCTGGCGCTCAGCGAAGAGGAGCTCTGCGTGTACGACATCGCGGAACTGCTCGGCGTAACGGAGTCCGCCATCTCGCACCAGCTCCGCCTGCTCAAGACGCTGAGGATGGTGAAGCAGCGGAAAGAAGGGAAACTGGTCTTCTACTCGTTGGATGACGAGCACATCGAGGACCTTATCCAGGTGGCGAAGCGACACCTCTCGGAGTAGAGCAACCCCACCCCCGCCAAAAGGCCTGGCGAGCGAGCTGCCCCTTGAAGGGGAGGGTAACAGTTTTCATCGAAGTAATGGTCTGATATGAACGCGAAGTCACAGGAAACGACGTTTGTAGTTCACGACCTTTGTTGTGCCACAGAGGAGCTGAAGATACGCAAGAGGCTCGAATCGCAGCCCGGCATTCAGAACTTTGAGTTCAACTTCGTCTCACACCGGCTGAAGATCCGGCACACGTGTGACGAGCGGGTCATCCTGAATCAGCTGAAGGAGATCGGCCTGCCCGGGTTCAACGAACGAGCGGCGCAGCCCACTCGGAACAGACCACACTTGCGACTCCTCGTGTCGACCGGCCTTTCGGCGTTGCTTTTTCTCGGAGGCCTGGCGTCCGAACTCACCAGCGCACCCAAAGGTATGGCGATCGCATTCTTCATCGGATCGATGGTTGCCGGCGGCTGGCACATCGGGATCAGAGCGTTCAAGGCCCTCCGGACGTTTTCGCTCGATATGAGCTTTCTCATGACGATGGCCTCGATCGGCGCTGTTGCCCTTGGGCAATATGCGGAAGGGGCGGCCGTGGTCTTCCTCTTTGCCGTGTCGCTGGTGCTGGAGTCGGTTAGCATGGACCGGACTCGGAAGTCCATCCGCTCATTGTTGAGCCTTTCGCCGTTGCGCGCGACGATCCTGAGGGATGACTCCGAGACGACCGTGCCGGTGGAAGAAATCGCTGTAGGGGATATCGTAATCGTTCGGCCAGGTGAGCGAATTGGGGTTGATGGGGAGGTCGTCACTGGACGTTCGACTGTCGACGAGGCTCCGATCACGGGCGAATCGATGCCGGCTTCCAAACTCAAAGGGGATCCCGTATACGCCGGCTCCTTCAATCAGTGCGGCTCGCTGCATGTTCGGACGACGAAACAGGCAACAGACTCAGCCATTGCGCGCATGATTCATCTCGTGGAGGAAGCGCAAAGCAAGAAGGCGCCAAGTCAATCGTTCGTGGAACAGTTTGCCCGGTACTACACTCCCGCTATCTTCGGGCTCGCCATCGTTCTCGCGCTCGTCCCGCCCATCCTCTTTGACGGCCTTTTCACTGAATGGCTTTATCGAGCCCTCGTCCTTCTCGTCATCGCGTGCCCCTGTGCCCTCGTCATTTCGACGCCTGTGACGCTGGTGAGCGCCCTCACAAACGCGGCACGGCACGGCGTTCTGGTCAAGGGCGGGAAACATCTCGAGGTGCTCTCGCACGTTCGCGCCGTCGCGTTCGACAAAACCGGCACGCTGACCGAGGGACGGCCCGTCGTGACGGACGTCGTGAGTTTGAATACCCTCTCCTCGACAGAACTGATCCGTATTGCGGCAGCTGCCGAGCTCCATTCAGAGCACCATCTTGCCGACGCACTCCTCCGAAAGGCTGAGGAAGAAGGGATCTCATTCTCCGACATCACCACAGAGGACTTCACCTCGATCACCGGCAAGGGGATTCGCACGAAGGTCGACGGCAAGACCTATGTTATCGGAAACCATCAGTTGATGGAGGAACTTGGCGTGTGCTCCCCCGCGGTGGAAAACGTGCTTTTCGGCCTGGAGAGGCAGGGAAAGACCGTCGTCATCGTCTCCGACGAGCGACAGGTCCTTGGCGTCATTGCGATCGCGGATCGCATCCGTCCTGAGAGCAGCTCCACTGTCGGAGCGCTTCACAAGCTCGGAGTCAGGCGTGTGGTGCTTCTCACCGGTGACAATGAGGGAACGGCCTCTTCGGTCGCCGGCTTGCTCAGGGTCGACGAGTTGAAAGCCGGACTGCTCCCGGAAGACAAGCTGGCAAGCGTGAGGGAACTCAAGTCGCAGTGGGGCTCCGTTGCGATGGTTGGCGATGGAGTCAATGATGCGCCCGCTCTCGCCGCAGCAGACGTCGGGATCGCCATGGGGGCCGTCGGCTCGGACACCGCGCTGGAGACTGCTGACATCGTCCTGATGGCTGACAACATCGCGAAGGTGCCATTCAGCATCTCCCTGGGTCGAAAAGCCCTTCGTATCATCAAGCAGAATATTTCACTCGCTCTCGCGATCAAAGCTACGTTCATTCTTCTGGCGGTGTTCGGACTGACAAGCTTATGGCTTGCGATTCTCGCCGATGACGGTGCAACACTCGTCGTCATTCTCAATGGCTTGCGCCTCTTGAGGAGTGGTCGGACGTCCTAGTCCCCGACTCTTAGAATTCCGTTGACTTTCAGGCTTCGTTTGGGTAAATTAATTGCCTGTTAGGAGTCCTGAACATTGAAAACTGAGGCAGTCATGTACGCCGTAGTGGAAATAGCCGGCCAGCAATTCAAGGTCGCCAAGTCCGACAAGATCTACGTCCCCAAGCTTGAATCCGAAGTCGGCGCGAAGGTCAAGTTCGAGAAAGTCCTGCTCATGGGGGACGAGAAGCAAACGAGGCTCGGGACACCCTATGTTACCGGGGCGTTTATCGAAGGAAAAGTCCTGGGACACGTCAAGGACGACAAGGTGATGGTCTTCAGGAAGAAGAAGCGGAAGGGTTTCAAGATGCGTCGCGGTCACCGGCAGCAGTACACGCAGATTGAGATCACAAAGGTTTCCTAAAGTTCTCCAGTAAGAGACACGAGAAGAGGGAGAAGAGAGTATGGCTCATAAAAAAGGTGGTGGAAGCTCACGCAACGGTCGTGACAGCAATGCCCAGCGTCTGGGCGTGAAGCGCTTCGGAGGACAATTTGTCTCTGCGGGGAGCATCCTCATTCGACAACGCGGGACGAAGGTCCATCCAGGAAGCAACGTTGGGATCGGAAGCGACGACACACTCTTCGCACTGGTCGACGGCGTGGTGAAATTCGAGCGTCTCGGAAAGACCAAGCAACGGGTGAGCGTGTATCCGCCGGCTGCATAGAAGCTCGTTTCCTATCACGTTCACATTCGGAGGACAACCATGAAAATCACAGTTGTTGGAGCTGGTAACGTCGGTGCGTCTGCCGCACAACGAATTGCTGACAAAGAGCTTGCCAACGAACTCATCCTGGTCGATGTCATCGAGGGGATGCCGCAGGGAAAAGGGCTCGATATGTACGAAGCGACGCCTGTGGAAGGAGCCGATACCAGGGTCATCGGCACGAATTCTTACGATCCGACTGCGAACTCAGATATCGTCCTGATCACAGCGGGGATCGCCCGCAAGCCGGGGATGAGCCGTGACGATCTTCAAGCGACGAACGCAGGCATCGTCAAGGCCGTGACCGAGCAGGTGGCGGCCAAGTCCCGCAACGCCATCCTGATCGTGGTTTCGAACCCTCTCGACGTCATGACCTACGTTGCCTTGAAAGTCAGCGGATTCGACCGCCGTCGTGTCATTGGAATGGCGGGCGTGCTGGACTCGGCCCGGTTCCGAACCTTCATCTCGATGGAGCTGAACGTCTCCGTCGAGGACGTCAGCGCGTTCGTGCTCGGCGGACACGGTGATTCCATGGTTCCTCTTCCCCGTTACTCGACAGTCGCAGGAATTCCGCTCCCCGACCTGATGGACCAAGCAACCATCGATCGGCTCGTCAAGCGCACGCGCGACGGCGGCATCGAGATCGTCAATTTCCTGAAGACGGGCAGCGCATACTATGCTCCATCCTCAGCCGCCATCCAGATGATCGAAGCAATCGTGAAGGACAAGAAGCGGATCCTCCCATGCGCGGTCCTGCTCAAGGGTGAGTACGGAATAAAGGATGTAGTCGTCGGCGTGCCGATCAAAATCGGAAAGAAGGGCGTTGAGGAGATCATCCAGATCAAGCTCACGCCGGAAGAGCAAGCAGCTCTGCAAAAATCGGCCGACGGTGTCAAGGCGAACATGGCTAAGCTCAGCATTTGACCGTTCTTACGGGTCGATTTCACCGCGATGTTCGATGTGAACCGATCCCGGCACACAGTGTCGGGATCTTTTTTTGCCGCAGGCGACCAGAACGCTGTGGTGACCGGGGCTCATTTTCTCACTTCTGGGAACGCTCTTGCTCCTTTAACGCTGTGTGCACTTTCGAAATTCGACCTTGATTTCTAAAATTGGTTTCCTTAAGATTGCAGTCACACAATTCCAGCACCTGACCGACAATTCTTGACCGAATCATTTCGAAACTAACTAACCGCTGTTCATCAACAACCCATATCAGGAGGCTTTATGTTGCTTAAGAGAGCTCTTGTTGTGCTGATTATCGCCGTCACGTGTGCTGCGACGGCTCTCGCGGGCGGATATCAGATCGGTGAGCATGGCGCCCGCGGTATGGCGATGGGGGGAGCTTTCGTTGCTCAGGCGGCCGATGGATCTGCCATCTACTACAATCCCGCTGGTTTGAGCTTCCAGAAAGGCATGAACGTCCTCCTGGGGACAACGCTCATCATGCCTTCCACATCGTTCACAGGCCCGACGCCCTCAACCGCGTCGACAGATATGGTAAGCCAGACGTTCTACCCGATCAACGTTTATGCAACGTACACCATGGACAACGGCCTGTCATTCGGAGTAGGCGTATTCAATCCGTACGGACTGGGGACCGAGTGGCCAGCGGGCTGGGCGGGCCGGTACTTCGCCGTCAAGTCGGACATTCAGACGTTTTACATCAACCCGTCGGTCTCCTACAAATTCAGCGACCAACTTTCCATCGGAGTGGGCGTCAGCTATGTGATCGGGACCGTGACGCTGGACCGGAAACTTCCGATGACCCCGTTGCCGGGTGATGGCGGATTCAAACTCGATGGCGATGGGACCGGCATCAACTTCAACGCGGGGCTTCTCTGGAAACCGACGAGTGCTCTGTCAATCGGACTCTCGTATCGCTCCGAGACCAAAATCGACTTCGAGGGGGACGCGACATTTAGCGACATCCCCGCACCGCTGGCAGATTTCTTCCCTTCGGGCACAACCGGCAAGGCAACGCTTCCGATGCCCAGCAACCTGATGGCCGGAATCGCATACGATATCACCAAGGACTTCACAGTCGAGGCTGATTTCCAGTCTCTCGGATGGTCGAGCTACAAGGAGTTGAAGGTGACGTTCAACAAGCCTGTCGCAAGGACGACGTCCATGGCTGAGACCGTCGACTGGGAGAACAGCATCCTCCTACGATTCGGCGGAGAGTATCGGATGGAGAAATTGGCCCTGAGGGCAGGCTTCATCTATGACGCGACGCCGCAGCCCGACAAGTCTGTCGATCCGACGCTCCCTGATGCAAACCGCATCGAGATAACCGTCGGTGTCGGGTACCAGCTCACGGACATGATCAACGCCGAAGTCGCTTATCAGTACATCAAGGCGAGCGACAGGACTGTCACAGCGCCGACGAATTCCTTCCCGGGCACTTACAAGACCACTGCAAACCTGTTTGGTGTCAATTTGGGATTCAAGTTCTGACGGGTTGCACGGCTCCACAAAATCCCATCTGTACGTCGCGACAGATGGGATTTTCTATTTTGGGGAACCTTCGGAAGGTATCACGTTATTCGCTTGAACCTTCCGAAGGTCGCACGTCCGAAAATCCCGTCTCGAAGGGAGACGGGATTCTGTTGTTTTGTCTTGCAGGGTCGCCGCCGCGTTATTTTGCGCCGGTCCGAAGGACCCCTTCGGGGAGGCGCATCAGCCTATGGCTGAGAGATGTCGCAGATCGACGACGAGCTCCACCTCAGTGCCTTCGGGTGTGATTCGGAATATGACCTTGTCCATCAGCGACCGCATCAGGAAAATCCCCCGTCCGCTCGTCTTGAGGAGATTTTTCTCTTCCAGCGGATCCGGGATCTGGTCCGGCCTGAACCCCTTCCCCTCATCTTTCACGCGCAAGACCAGGCTATCTTCCTCAAGAATACAGACTACGTGCACATACTTGTGAGGATCCGATTTGTTGCCGTGGAGGATTCCGTTGTTCACGGCTTCCGTGGTGGCTACCAGGAGGCGGTAGAAGGTACCGTCGTCGAGGTTCGCCACCTTATTCACCTTGTTGAGAAACGATTCAATCCTTCTGATCTCTCTCGAGTCGCTCCGACAATCGAGGTGAAAAGCATAGGGAGGGAGCGCCGGTTGAGGGTGGGACGACGGTGTTTTACGCTGACTTTTGGCTCTCTTCTTCATCACAATGCGAGACTGACTTTAAGCGAGAGATTCGATAACGTGCGGACCGTTTGGCCGTCCTGAGTCTGCGTTTCCCTCCATCCTTCCAGCGCGACCCGCTGCATTCCCATTCCCCGCCATTCACACGCGACGGTCGGTCCGGATGTCTCCAGCTGACGCTCAAGGATTCGGGCCGAGCCCTCGTACCGATAGCGATCCTGGCCGAAGGACCGATATCCGACCCCAATCTGGAAGGACCCTGTGGCCGAAAACATCAAGGTTGGCCAGTATGATTGCTCAACAAAGTAATTCTGGGGATGTTCCTTGAACTCTTTCCAGAGCAGGGTGCCGCGCTCGTAGATCCTAACACCACCTACGAAATTGAGCTTGAAAAGTTGGGAAAGCTGAATCGAAGTCGAGTCTGTCCAGGATGCCTGCCGGAAGGAAAAGCTTCTGGCGGAGGACCCCAAATTCTCAAAATCGTACACCGTGTAGTTCGCCAACACCTCCGCCTGATTCAGTGTGCGAAACCAGCTCGCCGGAGCATACTCAACGCCTGGTGACAATCGGATGATTCGATTCCAGTTATTGTTCGCACTCTGCAAGGCTTTCAAGTAGACAAGGTGGCTCAGCGTCACGTCTGCGGTTATTGTCAAAGTCAGAAACTCACTGAATTGATGGACGCCCAGCATCCCGAGCGTGATGAGCAGCTCATCCCGGTCGTCGGTGTTCAGCGTGTCGGGCGTATCGTAGCGTAAGATACTTGCTGATCCGGCAAAGTTCAATTGATCTCTCTGCGTCGGCTGGATGCGAAGCTGCGATGAGATCGATGTCCGTTTGGCAATGTTCTCGAGCCTTCGTTCGGATCGCTGTTGTTTTTCGATCACCGACAAGGGTGCCGCTGCCTCCTCCCGAACGCTGTGTCGCTCCTCTCGTTCCCGGTATGAGAGATTCAAATCCAGATCCAACCAGCCTGTGACTCGGTAGGAAGTCAAGAACATGCCGTAGAGTTGAAGTTCCTGGATCCTGGTGTCCAGGACGAGCCCCGGGAGGTCGCTGAAGACCTTGTACTTGAATCCCCTGTCGATCAGCCGATTCAGAATACCGCCTTGAAGGGCCATTCGAACTCCCTCCGTCGGTCGGTACCCGAGCGAGTCGGAGACCTCCAGGTCCTCCATCTCCCTCTGAAAGATATTGCTCTTGGAGTTGAAGACGCGTTGCGCATCCTCATCGGCGGTCACGTAGAACTCTCTTCGCTGCCGCTCATAGGAAACCAGGATCGTGTTGCGTGCCTGATCGCCGAATTCTCTGCGAACGACGACATCCAGGGACCCCGCGTTGGGCTTTCGTCGCGAAAGGAACGCCTGTTCCCAATGAGACCGGAAGGAGCCACGGAACTCTTCGAACCTCAGGTCCCTCCCTTCCGCATCCGCCATGTAGGAGAAGCCCTGATCCTGCTCCTCCTGCTGCGAGTCGAACTCGTAGCCGCCCATCGCACCGACGATCAGCGTCGGCAATGCAGCAACCTGAAACCCGAGGAGCGCCTCGTGCTGCGCAAGCTTCGTCAGGTCAATCGCGCGGTTGTCCGAGAGCACCGATGATATCTGCTGCGCCTTCAGCTTCCAGCGTTCCCCCCATGACGTGCCGATGTCGAGCGTGTCGATGTATTCATCCTGAACGGACTGCTGTTCTGTTCGGATCAACCTTGAGCGGACCCCTTGGCGAAAGTTGACGTCGAACGACCCGAAATCCCGGGCATAGAAGAGGCCTCCGGTCCAGATAAAAGTATTCAACACCCGGTCAAAGCTCAACGAGGATGCCCTAAGACTATCTTCACCGCGCAGGAACGAAGGTCGGACCGACTCCTGAGCTCGAGACACCGAGACGAGGAGGGCTGCAACGATGAAGACGGCAACGATCGCGCAAAAGCGCCGCACTGGCCGGATAAACGGCCAACGCCGCCCTCTCCACCGACCGATGGGGCGGCTCACATCCATAAGCGCTCGTGGAAGAGCTTGAGAAATCTTTCCCGATCGATCTTCACCGCGATGTCGACCGAGGGCTTTTTCTCAGCCGGAGGCTTGAGCCAGAGGCTCATCCGCCTCGGGCGGAGATAAGCCTTTGGCTTAAAGGGGACGCGCGCTCGAAAATCAGCGACGGTCATCCCGCGGGTGTAGCTGCCGCTCGTCTCAACGTCAACGTGGACCCCTCTCGTTTGAATGAGCCTCCGGTCAATCGCCGCTGCAACCGCTATCGGGTCGTGCAGATAGGCGCCGTCGAACCCCTCGGCCTTCTTGTGATAACGCATGTAGGGCCTTGTGAAGAGCAGGATCGCCGACGCCAGAGCGCTCGCTCGTCGTTTCGCCCGATACTCAACCTCCTTTCGCATCAGCACAAGCTGCTGTGTGACATCGAGAGGAACGACCGTCATGGGGAGTCCGGATTGCAGAAGGATATGGGCCGCTTCCGGGTCGACAAAGTAGTTGAACTCCGCCACAGGACCCGTGTTCCCGGGGACATGAAACGCGCCCCCCATCGAGACGATCCGACCGACCTGCCGTAGGGCAGTCCGATCCTTCTTCCAGGCACGTGCGAGGTTGGTCAACGGCCCTATCGCGACGATCGTGAGCCTGCCCGCATATCGCCGGCAGGATTCGATGATAACGTCCACTGCGCCTCGCGGATTTTTCTTTGCGGTCGGGGGTAGCCGCATCAGGAAATTTCCCAGACCGTCATGACCGTGGACCTCCGGCGCCGAAAACAGCGGACGATGGAGGGGCTTCTTTGCACCTTGAGCCACGATCGGAGTCTCACCGAGTTGAAGGAGCCTGAGGATTCTGAAGACGTTCCTGGTACACTTCTCCACCTCAACGTTTCCGGCCACCGTCGTGATGGCTTTCACCGACACCTCGGGTGAGCGGAGGGCCACGATCAGCGCGAGCGCGTCATCCACACCCGTGTCCGTATCGATCAGAATAGGCCTGGGCAAGGCAACCTCCCGATGTTTAAGAGTGTGATTCCTCTACTGTGGAACGATGTCTCTCCACGAATACCGCGGGGAGAACCCGAACGTCCGACGAGCCTTTTCCGAGCTGATGAACGAAGCCGTTCCGGAGAAATCCGATGCGATCCGTTTCGTCTCCGGAAAATACTCCGCCAGCAGCTTTCGGCTCTCGATTTCCGTCCACGTCTCGCGTGCCGAGATGAAGTAGCAATCGTGCAGGGGCATGCTCCGAGATTCAACGCACCGCCGAATGGCCTCGGCGACATCCGCCACGTGGACGTATGCCCATAAGTTCTTTCGCCATTTCGGGTAGTCCGCGATGAGGTGCTTGTAAATTTCGATCTCCGTCGGCTCCGGGACCCAGATCCAGGGCGGGCGCAGACAGATCGTTTGCATCCCCGACCGTTGTGAAAATCCTTTGCAGAGCAGCTCACCGACGAGCTTGCTGAGACCGTACGGATCCTCGGGCCTCAGCGGATGCTCTTCATCGATAGGGATGTATTGAGGGCAGATGTCGGTCGAAGAGAATGCAAGGCCGAGCGTCGATTCGCTGGAGAGAAAGATGAACTGCCTGACCCCTTGCACGGCGCATGCCTGGAGGAGATTGAAGGTCCCAACGGCATTGGTCCGGAAGACCTTCTCCGGCGGAGCGGTGAGCGGGTGCGGAATGCCGGCCAGGTGGACGACGACGTCGAACCCCTTGACCGCAGATTTGGTGCAGCGATCATCCAGGAGGTCTACCGAGTGGAATGTCAGATCATCTCTGTGGGGCTGCTTGACATCCAGAATCTCAACTGTGTGCGTCTCTGCAAGTTCATCGACGACGTACCTTCCCACCAGGCCGCTTCCGCCCGTTACGAGGATCTTCATCGCGGGAACTCCGCTTTCTCTCCGCGGACAGGGATATGAACACGGGAGAAGCCCGCCTCCGTCAATTTCGCCGATAGCTTTTGAGCCTGCTGAAGCTCTCCGTGGACGAGAAAAATGCTCTTCAGCATCTTCCTGTCCATCCCGCTGATGTACCCCACCAGTTCATCCTGCCCTGCATGCGAAGAAAACGAGTTGAGGACAACCACCTCCGCTTTCAGTTCGTGCGGCTCACCAAAGATCCTCACGACGGGTTGGCGTTCCACCAATCTGTGGCCCAGAGTCTGTTCGGCCATATATCCTATGATGAGAACGGTATGGCGGGGGTCCTGAATGCTGTTGGCGAGATGGTGCAAGATCCGGCCGGCCTCGCACATCCCGGACGACGCGATGATGATACACGGTTCGGTCACGTCGTTCAACTTCTTCGAGTCCTCGACACTGCGTACGTATTTCAGGCGGCCAAATCCGAAGGGGTCTTCATGCTGAAGGATATGTTGATTGATGTCCTTGTCGAAGCATTCGGGATGAATCCGAAAGACCTCCGTCGTGTTCACGGAGAGCGGGCTATCGACAAAGATAGGAACCGACGGAAGACGGCCGCTGTCATTCAGGGTGAAGAGTACGTACAGGAACTCCTGTGTCTTGCCGACGCTGAACGCGGGCACAATGACTTTTCCACCACGGTCGATCGTTCGCTTGATGACGTTCACCAACAGGTCCCCCATGCCGGTGATCGGCTCGTGGATCTTTCCCCCATAGGTGCTTTCGGAGATGAAGATGTCGACGTCGCCGACAGCCTCGGGGTCCTTGAGGATCGGCATGTTCTTTCTTCCGAGGTCGCCCGTGAACCCCAGCCTCGTGGTCTTACCGTTTTCACGGATTTCGATCGAGGTGACGGCAGAACCCAGCACGTGGCCGGCGTCGACGAACCTGACCGTGAATCCGTCAGCCACCTCGAAGCCCTTCCGATAGCCCACACCCACCATCTGGGTCATTGTCTGATCGACGTCCTCCGGAAGATAGAGAGGTTCGACCGGGCGTTCGTTGTTCTTGCGGTGCCTCTTGTTGACGTATTCGACGTCACGTTCCTGGATGTAAGCGCTGTCGTAGAGCATGACGTTGCACAGGTCGTGGGTGGCACTGGTGGCATAGATCGGACCCTTGAAGCCGCTGCGCACGAGATTCGGCAAATTGCCGGCGTGATCGATATGCGCGTGCGAGAGCACTACTGCATCAATCGTGCTTGAGTCGAACGGGAGGTTCTTGTTTCGTTCGAAGGCTTCCGCCCGCCGCCCCTGAAAGAGACCGCAGTCGAGGAGGATCCGGCTTCCGTTGGCCGAAACCAGATGCATCGATCCGGTCACGGTCTGAGCCGCCCCGAGAAATTGAAGAGTCATGTACTTCAGCAGATGAAGAAAGTGATTAATGCCGACCCAAATTATGGAGAAGAGTCCTGAGAGTCAACGAAATGCGGGCGGGAATCCTTCCGAAGGTCTCGGGGGGGACGTGGAGGACCTTCGGAAGGTTCGAGAGGTGGCTACTTCAGCAGAATCATCTTCTTTCCGCTGACGTAGTTGCCCGAGATCAAACGATAGTAGTACGTTCCAGACGACACCTTCTGACCGCGGTCGTCCGTTCCATCCCACGTAACGCCATACCGGCCGCCGGCATAGAATCCGGAAACGATCGTCTTGATCTTCTCGCCGACAACGTCGAACACTTGAATGAGCACCTTCGCTCCCTGTCCCTGTCGATCCGGCACTTCGAATTCGATCCTCGTCGACGAATTGAACGGGTTCGGATAGTTCTGGTAGAGAATGAAGTTGGACGGGATCTCCGCCGTTCCGGCCAATCTCTTCTCCGGTGTCGTTCTCAACGCCTGGTCCATCAACTTGATCGTATCCGCGGTGCTGACAATCAATTCGCTGCTTTCGATGTCGTCGAGCGCCGAGAGCGTGAGCGGCAGTCTGAAGATCGGGCCATCGCCAATGGCGATCGGGTTGTTCTTCAGATTATAGGTCACGATGCGCACCTCGCGACCGGCGGTGTTGAGGTAGAACGAATCGACGAGCGCGCGCGGGAAGACAACGTCCGGCGATTGCACGTTGACGGCGTTCTTGAATCGGACGATGAGCTCGATTCCTTTGACCGGCACGCTGTTCGCAATGCTGAACCGGAGGCCGTCCTGGGTGAGGACGAACTCGGAGCGAACCTTCGTTGTGTCCGAACTGACGGAGAGCGATGAACTGCTCGTCGTCCCGGAGGCGGGCGAGGCGCCGATTTCGGATCTCACCGGAACTCCGGAGATCGCCAGGAGGTTGTTTTGCAGCGCCACCACGTCCGCGACGTCAATCCTGCCATCCCTGTTGATGTCCGCCTTGGCGGAATCGTTGCCGACGAGGGTGATGCGACCAAGGATGTGGTCGATGACGGTCGTAAGATCCGCAACATCGACCTCCCGATCAGTGTTGACATCGCCCACCAGGATTGTGGCCGTCGCGGCGAACCTTACCGGGCTTCCGATCAGTCCGCTCGACACTGCCGTGACGGTGTAACGACCGACCTTGTCGCCCAACGTCAAGAGAGCTGAAGCCTGCCCGCCTTGATCTGTGATCGAATTCAAGACCCTCAGGCTCTGGCCGCGCGCACCGGTCGGGATACTATCAATAGCGAACTGGACGCCGGTGCCTGGGACCGGGTTGCCGGCGATGTCGACCACCGTGACTGTGAACGGTGCCGGCAAGTCTGTCGAGACATAACCGGTTTGTTCGTTGCCGGAAGTCAGAATCATTGCCGCGGCAGCGCCTACAGAAGCCCTCACGGTGAACCTCACCGGACTACCGATAAGGCCGTCTGCGCTCGCGCTTACGACGTACGTGCCGATCTTGGAGCCGAGGGTCAAAACCGCGGCGGCTTGACCTTGAGCATCCGTCAGCGAATCGAGGACCGACACTCGCTGCCCCGTAGCTCCATCTGGGATCGAATCGAGCGAGAAGTGGACGGCAATGCCGGGCACCGGGTTCTCACCCAGATCAACCACACGCACAACAAACGCACTGTCGAGCGTGCCGGCGATCTGCTTCGACTGCCCGTCGCCGGCGAGGTAGACCAGAGCACGAGCAGCTCCCACCGTAGCCTGGACTCTGAACTCAACCGGACTCCCTGAGAGTCCTGCGGACATCGCGGTGATCTTGTAGACGCCGACCTTGCTGCCAACCTTGACGACCGCCGATGCGCGACCGGATGCATCGGCTGTTACCGTCGCCGGCGTCACCAGTTGGCCAGTCGCCGCCGACGGGACGCTGTCGACTGCGAATGTCACCGACTGACCGGAGACCGGATTACCGCTGGCGTTCAGTACCGTCACCACGAGCGGGCTTGCCAACTCGGTCAGTATTGTGGCGGATTGTGCATCACCGGCCGTGTAGACCATCCTCACCGCGCCGGCCGACGTCACCGCGGTCGCCCTGAAGACGATCGGGCTTCCGGCGAGACCGCTGGACGTCGCTGTTGCTCTGTAAACGCCCGTCTGATCGCCGAGCGTCAGGAAAGCCGAAGCCATCCCTGCGGAATCGGTGGCGAGGACGATCGCAGAAGCACCGTTGAACAATTGGCCAGTCGCACCGCTCGGGATGCTGTCGATCGCAAACGTGACCGCGGCACCTCGAACCGGATTCCCGGCCGCGTCGAGCACGCTTACGGTAAACGGCTGCTGGAGTCGCGTCCGTACGACTCCGGTCTGGTTGTTACCAGAGACGAACGCCAGCAACGCTGCACTGCCCACCTCGGCGTTCACCGTAAAGAGCACGGGGCTGCCCAGCAGAGCTGCAGACGAAGCCGCAACTCGATAGAAGCCCGGTCGATTACCGAGCGTCAGCAGAGCCGACGCTTGACCAGTCGAATCCGTGACTCCGCGGATCAAGGTCAGTCGTTGTCCGATCGCACCGGCAGGCGTATCGACGATCGCGAAGGTCACCGGAACTCCAGCGACCGGATTGCCGGAAGCATTGATGACTGTAACGACGAGCGGATCCGTCAGCGTTGTGTTCACGCGTCCTCTCTGCCCGTCGCCAAATGTCAACACCATGCTCGCTGCTGCGGTGGACGCTATCGCCGTCGCACTGAACGCGGCCGGGCTGCCGAGTAATGAACCAGACGACGCTGTCACCCCGTAGACGCCGACACTGTCACCCAGTGTCAATCTCGTCGAGGCCTGCCCGTTTGCGCCGGTGATGACGCTCGTGTCGCTCAAAGTCTGACCTTGGGCACCGACCGGCATGCTTGCCATCGCGAACCTGACCGTAAGACCTTGCTTGGCGTTACCAAACGTGTCGGTCACCGTTACAGCAAACGCTTGTGGGAGCGTAGTTCGGACGGGGGCGGTCTGATTGTTGCCGGACGTCGCTGACAGATACACCGGGCGTCCTGCGACCGCCGTCGCCGTGAAGGTTATCGGGCTTCCGATCAGCGAACCCGACGACACGGTGACCGTGTATGTCCCAACCTTGTTGCCAAGCGTGAGTTTCGTGAAAGCTTGCCCAGCCGCATTCGTCGTGACCAGAGTATCCGATAAGACAGTTCCACTTGCGCCGGCAGGTGTGACAGCGATCGCAAACCTTACGGCTGTTCCTGCGAACGGCGTTCCGGATTGACTCAGGACTGTCACGACAAACGGATTGTCAAGCTGAGTACTCACCGTATCCGTCTGTCCTTGACCTGCCGCCATGACGATGGAGGTGGCAGCAGGTGGAGGCGGTGGCGGAGGAGGTGGAGACCCTGTGGCAGTCGCCGTGAATGTAATTGGGCTACCTGCAAGACCTGCAGACGTCGCGCCCACGGAATACGCTCCGGCCGTGTTTCCGAGTGTGAGGACCGTAGCCGCCCGGCCGTTCACGTCGGTAGTTGCGTTCGTCACGCTGAGATTCTGGCCTGTTGCGCCCCCAGGGGTGCTCGTTATCGCGAATGTCACGGGTATCCCCGGAATCGGGTTACCGTAGTAGTCCCTCACCGCAGCCACAAATGGAGCTGGCAGGACAGAGCTCGGCGCGACCGACTGACCATTGCCCGAAACAAGCGTGAGATTTTGGGCCACTCCTTCGACAAACGACGGCCCTAGAGGATTGGCGGCATCGGACACAGTCCATCGACTGAAGTTCAAGATGCCGGACTTTGTCACCGTGTTCAGGCTCGCGTTGACCGCACCGCCCTGTTTCCTCCAGTTCAAGCCGCCGTCCACTGACCGCCAGAGAGAGAAAGTATTTTCATCCTGGCCATTCAGCTCGACATCAGCGTATTTGAACACAAGCGTGCCGTTGAGGCCGGACGAGAATGTCGGCGCGATATCGAAGTACCGTTCGATTGACTGCTTGCCGGCATACGCCGGATCGGTAGATGTAGAGGCGACACCCGTGGTTCGAACAACAGTGGTGTTGCCCGGAGCTAAGCCTGTCCAGGAAATCGTCGCACCGATGTTGCCAAAATTGGATGAGCCGGAAACACCGGCGAGGGTGACCGTCTTGTCCACCACTCCGAGCAGGTAACCTTGCTCGTCCAGCGTGCCCGTGCCGTTTAGATGAACATCAGCTCCAGCGGTGGTTGCAAGAGTGATCCCTAATGCGATCGCAAGAGTGCCATAGACTGTGACATCGCTTCCGCTCGTCGATTTCGTGCCTGATCCCGTCAGGCTCAGATCCTGGAATTGTCGCCCGGGTATGGTTTGGTTGGCGCCGAAGAATTCATAGACACCATTGTTGATCAAGGGAAGGCCTGTGGCCTGGTTCTTCACCATGATCTTGCCGGTGTTGTTGATTGTCCCCTTATTCTTGAGGTCGCCTGCCTGAGCAGAGCTGACAACAGAGACGAACATCAAGAACAGCAGCAAGTAGATCTTCCAAGGGGCCCGACTTCCTTTGCCCGAAAGGCAAAACATCGGGGCAAGCCAGCGGGCGTTCCGCCTTCG
>Ga0315282_10008747_pt1 | contig 16299 bp, 10 predicted proteins | sample YL17G07_20_MG_FD_203693 | JGI IMG/M metagenome (GOLD analysis project Ga0315282, IMG submission 203693) | Sediment microbial communities from Yellowstone Lake, YNP, Wyoming, USA - YL17G07_20 | ecosystem: Environmental > Aquatic > Freshwater > Lake > Sediment | place: USA: Wyoming | collected...
GATCGAGATGCACGCTCTTCTCGGGACTCGAAGAACCGATGTAGAGGTCATCCAGGTACCAATGGATGAGGCCGTGCTCGTCCAACGTGGTACGCAGACGAATCCGGTCCCCGTTCGGCTCCCCCGTCAGCACGTATTCCGCGGCCTGCGAGGGACACAGGATCTCGAGCGCCTGAACAAGCGTCGCGGCGGACTTCCCCGCCAGGGTCTTCTCCCCCGCCGGCGCGCTCGCCGCTGCCCCCGAGGCCCGCACGAAGGGCGCCGCCACCTTGGCAAGGTCCCAGTTCCTGGCCGTTCCGGGCCATCGTTCGATGATCCCGGCCGTTGCGGCTGCCTCCGCGGCGGTGGTGGCCGCGTCCCCCGTTTTCGCCGGCCAATGCACGTCGCAGATCCGGTTGAGCAGCTGGCCGCGGGGCAGCAGGACGTTCTCCCGGTGCGGGCACCACTTGGACGCGGGAAGTCCGCTCATGGCGCACACGGACACCGGGCGAAGATCGTCTCCCGGCGCGGGCCAATCCGGAGAGTTGGAGGCGGGCAGCCGACGGAACACGGCCGAGGCCAGCGGGAGCGCGGCATCCCGCCCCACGAGCCGCCGCGAGGGACGGCAATCGTTGTTGCCCATCCACACCCCGACCACGTACTGCCGGTTGAACATGACGGTCCAGGCATTGCGATTGCCCGTGGAGGTTCCCGTCTTCCAGCAGATTCGCGGCGCGTTGTCCAGAGCGCCAAGGCTCTGCCGGTTGATCTCGCCGGGCAAGGGATGATCCAACATGCTGTAAACGCACAGGCATGTGCCGCTCGACAGCAGCCGCCTGGGCTCGGGATGCTGCGACCTCAGGACGCGCAAAGGGACGTACTCTCCCAGGTTGGCCAACATGCAGTATGCCGCGGCGAGTTCGTCCAGCCGGACCTCGCAATTGCCCAGCGCGAGCCCGAGTCCATATTCTTCCGCGGGGGCAGTCAGTGTGCCGAGCCCGGAGCGTCGCAGGAACTGGTAGAGCGGCTCCAAGCCCACCCGGTCCAGCAGCAGGACGGCGGGCACATTGAGCGATTGCCGCAGGGCGTCCGTGGCCGAGATTCTGCCGTGATACGCCTCGTCGAAGTTCTTAGGGTGATAGAGGCCGTAGTCGAGCGAATCATCCAGAAGCGTCTCGGAGGGGTACAGGCTGTTGTTCTCGATGGCAAGGGCGTAGGTGAAAGGCTTGAGCGTCGAACCGGGGGCCCGCAATGCGCGCGTGGCGTCGAACTGGCCGCCGCCGGGTGTATTGAAGAAGTCGCCGGATCCCACGTGGGCCAGCACCGACGCTGTGGGCGCGTCCACCACCAGCAGGGCGGCGTTTTCCACCTCGTCCCCGAATCCCTTGAGGTGTCGGCGCACAAAACGCTCCGCCAGAGTTTGGACGTCGTAGTCGAGCGTCGTGCCCACTTTGCCCTGGTTGCGCGCCAACGAAGCAAGCCGTTGGGCGAGATGGGGGGCCAGGTCGGGAAAGGCGTGGCGCTGGACGTTGAGGGTCTGGCGGCGCGCGCGTTTGTACTCCGCGGCGGTGATGAAACCTTCTTCCCACATGCGCTCAAGGACGTAGTTGCGGCGGCGGATGGCGCGTTCCGGGTTCTGAAGCGGCATCAGACGGGACGGCGACTTGGGGATGGCCGCGATCAGCGCCGCCTCGGGTAGCGTGAGCTCGCGGGCCGGCTTTCCGAAGTAGCGCCGGGCCGCCGCTTCGCATCCCACCAGGTTCATTCCATAAGGGGCGTTATTCAGGTAGGTCTTGAGGATATCCCTCTTATCCACTCTAAAATCAAGACGGAAGGCCTGGATCATCTGCCGCAGCTTTCCCGGGATCGAACGCGTGGACCGCCCATCCTGCTTTACCACCTGCATCGTCAACGTCGAAGCGCCGGACACAACCCGCCTCCCGCGCAGGTTCTGCCAAGCCGCGCGGAGCGCCGCCAGCGAATCCACGCCGTGGTGCCGGTGGAAGCGTCTATCCTCCGCGGCGATCGTCGCCTGGACCAGGCGCGGGCTGATCTGGTCCAGTTCCCGCACGAAACACCACTGCTGATCTTCGTTCAGAAAGGCGTACATCAGGCGTCCCGAGCGGTCGAGCATTTCGCCGGACGGATCGGTGCGCAGGTAGGGAGTCAGGTCCATCGGCCAGAGGAGGATGGCGGCGGCGGCGAGGACGAGGGCGCAGACTCCCTGCAGTATTCGCTTGCGGCGTCTGAGGCAAAAGCGGCCCAGCCCTCGCGCGAAACGCGAGAGTCTATCGGGGACAAGGGACCGTATTCTCGGGATGAGAGACATTGGCTGGACACCACCGGCGCAACGAGAAAGCGCTTCGCCGTCACACCGGCGAAAGAACCGGGCGATTCGCCCGATTCGCTGCGTATACATCATGTTCGGAATCGCGTGACGCGACAAGGAAAATGTCTGACCCGTAGCGGCAATGTACCACGGCTATTCCACAGAACGACAGGCTAAAGCCTGCACTACGAACGGGCGCATCTCAAGTTTGCGAAGCGTTTTCCGGCGGGCGGACATTCCTGTCCGCCACTGGGCGGGTTGGAGACGGGGAGGCCAGGGGTTGGCGGCGGGGGGAGGCGAGGGGTTGGCGGCGGGGGGAGGCGAGTTGGAAAACCCGCGCTGTGTCATTGCGAGCGAAGCGAAGCAATCTCGGATCGCTTGGCAATGGGGATTACTTCGCTTCGCTCGCAATGACACAAAGGGAGCATAGGGCGCCCGCGCTCCTTCGCAAAACTGAGATACGCCCACTACGAACGGGTGCACGACATAAACTTGGGCCTCAAGGACTTCCGTTTTTTCTCCCGCTGGCCGAGGGGAATGGACTATAATGCCTATCTTTGGCGGGCGACGCTCTGGGACGACTCGTGGGCGCGGCTGGGGCAGGACCGGATGAGCACATGAGCAAAGAAACAGAAACAAATCCCTCTCCAGCGCCCTTCTCCCAACCCCCGCGGGTGCTGATCGCGATCCCGGTTTTGAACAACCACGAGACCTTGCGCGGGATCGCCGAGAGGGCTCTTGCCACTGGGTTGCCCGTCCTCGTGGTCAACGACGGCAGCACCGATGGCTCCGCCGACACGTTGGAGGGGCTGCCCATCCAGCGTATAGACTTCCGGGAGAACCAAGGCAAAGGCGCCGCGATCCTGGCCGCGGGCGCCTGGGCCAAGGAACGCGGCTTCACGCACGTCATCACCCTGGATGCCGACGGGCAACACGATCCCGCCGAAGCCCTGAAGTTTCTTCCGCGTATTCAGGAGAAACCCTGGGCGATCCTGATCGGATGCCGCGACATGAGAACCGGACGCGCGCCGGGTTCCAGCCGGTTCGGACGCCACTTCTCGAACTTCTGGCTCCACGTCGCCACCGGCGTCCGCGTGCCCGACAGCCAGAGCGGGTTCCGCGCCTATCCGGTGGAGTCCCTCACCCGCATTCCCTACCAGTCCAAACGCTACGATTTCGAGATCGAGGTGTTGGTTCGCTCCATCTGGGCCGGGTTGGGAGTTGATTCGGTGGAGATATCCGTTGCGTATCCCGCCGAGCGCGTCTCCCACTTCGACAAGGTCCGGGACAACGCGCGCATCTCGCGGATGTACACGCGGTCCGTTCTGCGGGCTCTCACTCCCTGGCCCCACAAGATCCTCTTCCACACTCCGGTCTCGGCGGACAGCATTTCTCTCAGGCATCCCATCCGGGCGATCCGGATCCTCCTGCTCGAGAGGACAACACCGCGCGAAATCGCCTTCGCGTGCACGTTGGGGGTCTTCATCGCCACGCTTCCCATATTCGGCTTTCATTCGCCCCTGATCATCTTCTTCGCGACGCTGCTGCGCCTCAACCGCGTCATCGCTTTCAACGTCCAGCACCTCTGCATGCCGCCCGTTGTGCCCGTTTTGTGCATTCAGGCCGGGCATTTCATGAGAACCGGGCGGTTTCTGACTCAGCTGAACACTCAAACGCTGTGGCACGAAGCCCTGTACCGTCTCTGGGAATGGGTGTTGGGTTCTTTGGTGCTCGCGCCGGTCCTCGCGATCCTGGTCGGGTTGGTGGCATACCTGCTGGCGCGGTTTTATCAGCATTTGCTCGCGCGGGCCCGGCAAGGCGCCGGCAAAGGAAGCGCTTGACCGTGAATGAACGTTCGACGCCCCCCAGACGGTCACCGAACTACGGGGGTAGATTCGGCTTTGGGTTCTTCCATTGGCTGATCCGTCTTCTCGGCGTCCGGGCGGCGTATGTCTGGCTCGCGTTCGTGGCGCCCTATTTCGTCCTGCTGCGGCCCAGCGCGCGCCGGAGCGCTTCGCATTACCTGAAACGGCGGTTTCCGGGCCGCGGCCCCATCTGGCGTTTTTTTACGGCCATCCGGTACTTCTACCGATTCGGGCAGGTTCTCATAGATCAAGGCGTGATCGGAATACGGGGGACGAATGCGCTTCGGGTGGATTTCCCCGCGGAGAGAGAGCTTTATGAACGCGCCCACAAGCGCAGAGGCCTGGTCCTGCTCACGAGCCACGTGGGGGGATGGCAGAGCGCCATGGCCTGCATGAGGTTCCTGGATCTTCCCGTCCATTTCCAGTTCAAGCGCGAGGCCCACACCGAGGGACGGCATTTCTTCGATCTGGCGGGGCAGAGCGACGCCTTCCGCATCGTGGACCCGTCGGGTTTCCTCGGCGGCATGGTCGAGATGACAAACGCCCTTTCGGCGGGGGAATGCGTGTCGCTGATGGGGGACCGAGCCTGGGGCGCCCGCACCCTCAAGACGCCTTTTCTTGGGCAGCCCGCCGCGTTTCCCATCAGCCCTTACCATTTGGCCGTCGTGACCGGGGCCGGCCTGGTGGCGCTCCTCACGGTGCGGACCGGCAAGCTCTCGTATCGCATCGAGAGCCTCTGCCTGACGGACGGCCTGGACCGGGAGAGGCTTTCGCGCGACGAAGCCATCGCGGAGCTATTGCGGCGCTATGCGCTCTTCCTCGAAAGATTCCTGGAAAAGCATCCGCTCATGTGGTTCAATTTCTTTGATTTTTGGGCGGAGGGCAAGGAGACTTTCGAGTAGACGCGCCCGGTGCGGAAGTTCACAAGGAAGAGGTGGAGAAATTGCCGCTTGAAGCAGAGTTGAAAGCCATGCTGGTGTCCGAGCTGAAACTGGAGGACGTGGATCCCGCCGCCATCAACGACGAGGATTCGCTCTTTGGCGAAGGGTTGGGTTTGGACTCCCTGGACGCCGTGGAACTGGTCGTCCTCCTTCAGAAGCACTATCAGATAGAGATTAAAGACATGGACGAGGGGCGCAAGGCTTTCGCCTCCATCAAGTCCCTGGCTGATTTTGTCCGGGCGCATCGTTCGTAGTGCAGGCTTTAGCCTGTCTTCTCTTGCGGTCTAAAGACCGCACTGCATACTGTTCGTAGCGCAGGCTTTAGTTTGTAGTGCGGGCTTTAGCCTGTTCTTCCTTGGCGAGTAAGAGAGTTGTGAACATGGCGCATGAACCTGACAGGCGAGACGCCCGTCCTACTTGGATCACCGGAACCGGCTGCATCTGCGCCGCTGGGGCCACCACGGCGCAAACGATGGCCGCCTTGTATGCGGGCCGCCGGGACCCAAGGCCCCCGACGCGTTTCCAGGCGGAGCTCGACAAGGCGCATCCCGTGTTTGAGATTGCCTCGGACTTGCGTCAGGAGATCGCCGCGTTGGGTGGCTCGCGGGATTTCAGCGGGCTCCGGCTGGACGTCGAGTCCACCCGCACCTCGCGGTTGGCCCTGATTGCGGCGGGCGAGGCCTGCCGCCAAGCCCGGCTTGATCCGCAGGCGCTGCGCCGAATGCGTGTGGGCGTCGCCGTGGGCACCACCGTGGGCTGCACACTCAACAACGAGGAATTCTACCGCGCCTGGCGCAAGGGCAGCTATCCCGATCCGGCTCCCGTGCGGCGCTTTCTCGCCAACAACCCCGCTCTCTACCTCTCCCAGGCGATGGGATTGCGGGGACCTGTGGCCACGCTTGCCAACGCTTGTTCGTCCGGCGCGGACGCGATCGGGCTGGCCAAGTCATGGCTCGAAGCGGGCTTGTGCGATCTGGCCCTTGCGGGTGGAGCGGACGAGCTTTCCCGCGTGACCTATCTGGGCTTCTCCTCTCTCATGATCGCTTCGCAGGAGCCGTGCAGGCCTTTCGACAGGAATCGCTCCGGCCTGAACCTGGGCGAAGGCGCCGGAATGGTCGTGCTTGAACCCCAGGAGACGGCGCGCGAGAGGGAGACAGAACGTCTGGCCCGCCTCGCGGGTTATGGGTGCAGTCTCGACGCCTATCATCCCACTGCGCCGCACCCGGAAGGCAGAGGGTTGCGCCGCGCCATCCATCAGGCCCTGCGCCAGGCCGGCATTGGGGCGGACCAGATCGGTTTTGTGAACACCCACGGCACGTCCACGCCCGATAACGACCGCGTGGAAGGGGCCGTGATCGCGGACATTTTCGGCGCGGAAATTCCCGCCGCGGCCACCAAGACCTATACCGGGCACACGCTCGGCGCGGCGGGCGCCATCGAAGCGGTCTTCACGGTGATGGGGCTGCTCGACCAGAAGCTGCCCGGCGCCTGCGGTTTTGAGGAACCCGATCCGGATTGCCGGATCGCGCCCGTGCGAACAACCACGGCGGTTCACGCGCGTTTTGCCTTGTCGAACTCGCTGGCGTTCGGCGGCGGCAATGCGGCCCTGGTCCTGGAAAGGGTGGAACTCCCATGAACGCTTCCATCCTTGGCATCGGACCGGTTTGCGCCCTGGGCTGCGGGGTGCGAGCCCTGCGGGAAGGACTGCAGGGCGCGCGCCGGCCCGCGATTGAGCGGCGCGACGTGGATATCGGCCAGGGCACACCGTTTCCCCTGAGGGTGTTCACCTCCTGCGCGGACGAACTCGAACGCTTCCTGCCCAAACGCGCCCTCCGCCGCATGGACCCCTTTGTCCGCATGGCGCTTCTTTCCGCCTATCTCGCGGTTGAGGATGCGGGTATCGTCTTCCCCGATCCCGACCGAGTCGGTGTGGTCATCGGATCGGGCTACGGTCCCCTGCGGACCACCTTTGCCTTTCAGGACAGCCTGATTGACTTCGGGGACAAGTGCGCCTCCCCGACCCACTTCGCCAATTCCGTCCACAACGCCCTTGCATCTCAGGTTTCGATCTCGATGAACCTGCAAGGGCCGGGGCAGACCGTCACTACGTTGGGCCTGAGCGCGGCGGGTGCATTCCTGACCGCGTTGTCGTGGCTCGAGAAGGACGACGCGGACTTCGTGCTTGTGGGAGCGGGAGACGAGCTCTGCCCCGTCCGCGCCTATGCCGAAGCCCGCATGTTGGCCGAGGCGGGAGGCAGGATGGATGCCGACGGGGCGATCCGCCCGTTCTTGTTCGATGCGTGCACTTATGCGCCGGGCGAGGGTTTCGTGACGTTCCTTCTCGGCAAAGAGGGCGCTCCGAACCGATACGCCCGGGTCTCACGTGTTCTTATGGGAAAAGGAGCGCTGGAGGACGAGGAGGAGGCGCGACTACCGGATTCGCTGGACCTCTTGATCCTCGCGGCCAACGGAAACCGAGCTGAGGGCGCCGCCTATCGCCACCTTGCTCAAAAGGCCCGGCGCACGGCGGCATACGCGCCATTCTATGGCTCGATGCCAACGGGGGATGCTTTTGACATTGCCATCGCGGCGCTGGCTTTGAAGGAAAGCCGCCTTTTCCCTTCGCCGGACACAACAGGCGCGGAAAGATACTCCGCCGACCTTCGACGGTTGGATCTGCCCAATGGCGCTTCCATCGGTTGCCTGAAATGCGGCGAGGACGGTCGTGCGAGCCTGACCGTTCTCACAAAATGACATTGATCAAAGGGACGAAAAGGACAAAAAGGACCAAAAGGCGGGGACCAGGGAAAAACATGCGACGAAATCCGCCAGTTCCCCTTAGCCTGCTTCAGCAGGCTCCTTTTTGCCCCCGGCTTCAGCCGGTGGGTGAGCGAGTCCTCCCATTTTCATACCTAGCGCGCTTCAGCGCGGCTTCTCGAAGGGGCTTTAGCCAGGTCTTCATCCCCTGTGTCGCCGCGCTTTTCTTTTTTGCCTGGTGCGGGCTGGCGGTCTCCGAACCCGCAAAGGACCTGACGACTTCCACCCAGCCTTCGTACCAGACCCTCAGCCCGGAGGCCACGTCGCGTTTCCTTGACGACGTGGCCACGACACTCGGCGGCATCCGCACGCTGCGCACCTCGTTTATCCAGGAGCGAGAGATCCCGCTCTTCCTGGACACTCTCAAGGCAAAGGGCGTCTGCTATTTTCAGGCGCCGGACAGGATCCGCTGGGAACTCACCGAACCCTATGTCTCCTTACTGATCCACAACACGAACAAAGCGGCCAAGTTCGACATGGTGGAAGGCAATCTGCGGAAGATGCGTCCCGGCGCCGAAGACGCGCTGAGGGAGATCCTCGGTCAGATCATGTCCTGGATCCGCGGCGACTTTAAGTCCGCCCGCGAGGCCTACAACCTCAGTCTGCTAAAAGGCCCCGACTACCGGCTGGTCCTCAAGCCCCGCGCCAAGGGCCTGGGCGAGATCATCCAGTCGGTCGAACTCTCCATCCATCCGAAAACGCTGCACGTCACCGCCGTTACGATCCGGGAACCCGAAGGCGGCCGCATCACCATCCGGTTCAAGGAAGGAACGATCAACGCGCCGCTGGAACAAGCTCTTTTCGACTTGGACCATCCGAAGTATCCCGCGCGGTAGGAGGCGTACCAGGAAAAGGCAATGCGACTCTGCGAGCATCAAGGCTGGAGCATGGCTCCAGCACTCCGAAAACGCGGCGACCATTCAGGGGTTCCAGTTTCCAGGAAAGGCCGGAATTCTTGGAGTGCGCAAGCCATGCTTGCGCCTTGTTGTTGCCTTCTCGTGTTCTTCTCCGCGTTCCTTGTATCGTGTTCGTGGATCGGTGGTGGCGCGCGGGAAGATGACTCTGGACTCGCCCGCTTTCGCCGTGCGCCGCACATGAAGATCCCCGGCGTGTCGCCGCTTCCAAAACCGGAGCTTCGGGCTTTTCCAGAGATCGCCTGGCACCCGGATTCCTACAAAATGGCGCAGCGCATCGTCCTCGAGGCCCGCGGCAAACACTATGATTTCGTCGGCTACCTCCGCGTGCACGGTCCCGGCGATTTCCGCGCCCTGGCGCTCGGAGAAATGGGCGGAACGCTCTTCGATCTCTCCCTCAACGAGGGCCTGCCCCGGATTCTCAAGAAACCTGGGAATATGCCCCCCGCTCCCCTGCTGGAGGGGGTCATCGGCGACATCTCACACCTTTTTGCCACGGGCGCCCTTCGCGTGTTGCGCTACACGCGGGATGAGCGATCGGGCAATATCGTGCTGAACCTGTGGGTGGAGGCAGACCAAGGGCCTCATCAGGTGAACACCTATTGGTTGGATGAAACGGGACGCCTTGCCGGATCACGGGAAACATGGAAAGGCAAGACAGTCCGCTGCGCCGCGTACCGCGATTGGAAAACTCTTCCGGGATGCAGCCGCCCATTGCCCGGACGCATTGTTCTGGAGAACTATCGCTGGCACTACAAGATGGAGATCGAACTCCTCGAATTCCACCCCGTCCCAGCCGACGAAAAGGAGAGACCGGAAACCAGCCCATAGGCGCAATACAACCCCATAGGTCCTATAAGTCCTATCGGTCCTATCGGTCCCATTGGTCTCTCTGGTCCTTTGCCTTCTCATGCAAACCCCCCCACCCATCTCCCCTTTCCTGACCCTTCTGTTCCGCCGCCGGTGGACCATCTGGGGGATCTTCGCCGCCCTGACCGTCCTTTGTTTGTTCTCGGCGAGGGGCTTGGTCTGGCGCGAGGACGTGCTGGATCTCCTGCCCGACACCGATCGCGAGGTCCGCCAGTACCGCGAATGGCTCTCCCGCTTCCGGCCGCTCGACCGGATCTACATCGTGATCGGACCGGCGGACGAGAAACAACCCGTTTCCATCGAGGACATGACCGCCGCCGCCGACTCCCTGGCGCAGTCCCTCGCCGCCGACCCCGAGCATCTCCTCGAGAACGTCACCTACCGCACCGGGCTGGACGCGATGACCCAGGCGTTGGACGTTCTTCGCGGGCACCGGGCCGCATACTTCACCGAGGAGAACCAAGCCGCGCTCGAGGAAAAATTGCAGCCTGAGGCCATCCGCCGGAATCTCGAGAACTGGAAACGTATCCTGGCCGGAACTCCGGCGCCCATGCTGGCCAAGGTGTTTCAGCGAGACCCGGTGGGTGTGGAGACGGATATTCTCGAGAAAATGCAGTCTCTGCAGCCCGTTGGCGGGCCTTTCCGCGTGTATCAGGGCCGCCTTTTCAGCCAGGATCTGCGCCACGTCCTCTTCCTGGCGCAGCCGCGCTATCCCTCCACGGACGGCAGCCACGCGCCGGCCCTGGTGCGATTGGTGGAGGGCGCCGTGTCGGACGCGATGGCAAACTCCAAGGCGCGGAACCTTCGCGCCGCATGGCTCTGCGGCCACCGGTTCGCACTGGACAACGCCCAACGCATCAAGACCGACCTGGCGAAGACCCTGAGCCTGGCGCTCGCGGGAATCTCGCTTCTGATCCTCCTCACGTTCTCGCAGCCCTTGTTTGTGCTTCTCGCGATTGTGCCGGCGGTCTTCGGCGCCATCTTTGCCGCGGGTGTTGTGCGATGGATCAACCCCAACATCTCCGCCATCGCCATTGGCTGCGGCTCGATGCTCCTGGGCATCGCCGTGGACTGTGGGATGCACATTCTCTACCACGCCGACCAGGAGCAATCCCCCGCCCCGGCCGACGCTCCCAACGGGGGACCGCCTCTGCCGGGTGTGGCACGGATTCTTCAACGCATGGCCAAGCCGCTGTTCTCGAGCGTGGCCACGTCGGTGGTGGCTTTCATGGTGCTGCTGGTCTCGGTCCTGCCTGGTTACCGCGACCTGGGTCTTTTCGCCGCGCTCAGCGTGGCGGCCACCTCGGCCTTTGCCGCTTTCGCCATGCCTTCGGTGATTCCGCTTTTCCAGCGCAAGAAGCGCCGCGCGCCCTTCATCCGGCTTCCAGCCGCCTATCCCTGGCTCCTGGAGCGGGCGGCTCGGCGCCGCGTGCCGCTCCTTGTGGCTTTGGCCGCCGTGTCGGCGATGGCCATCGCGGGCTTGCCGAAGCTCCGCTTCGAGGGCGACTATCAGAAGCTCAACGCGATCTCGAATGAAACCCGGAGCGACAAGGACTATGTTCTCAACGTCTTCGGGGAAGCGCTAAACGTGACCGGTGTGTGCGTTCGCGGGAAGACCCTGGACGAGGCCCTCGCGCGGAATGAACGGATCGCCGCCGCTCTCGCGCGGCTCGAAAAAGAGGGGATCGTCACCGGATTCACCACGATCTCCACGCTCTTTCCTTCCATGGCGGCCCAAGAAGCCAATCGGCGAAGATGGCTGGCGTTCTGGACCCCGGCGCGCGTGGAGACTCTGAAGCGCGATCTCGAAACTCCTTCGTCGGAGCTGCGGATACGGGCCGGGGCGTTTGATTCCTTTCTTCAGGATCTGCCCGGGGACGCCCCGCCCCTCCACGCCGAGGCGATCGCCAATAGCATTCTGCGGAGCCTCTTTTCATCCCATGTCTCCCTCGGCCCCGACGACGCCCTCGTTCTCACCAACGTCCATCTTGCCGACCCGGTAGGTGGCCTGGCGGCCCTGCGTGAAAAACTCCTGCCGGAGTTCCCCGATCTGCAAACGGCAAACGGCCGGGCTTTCATGAAGCACATGGTCCAGATTATCTACCGCGAGCTCAAACGGATGGGGCTTCTCACGCTCGTCCTTGTCCTGCTCTTCCACTACCTGGCGGCGCGGAGCCTGCGAGGCGTCCTTCTCCTTTTCCTGCCCTTTGTTGTCAGTATCATCTGGACATTTGGCCTGATGGGGTGGCTGGATATCCGCATCAACATGATGAACAGCATCGTGACGATTTTCATCTTCGGGATCGTCATTGACTACAGCATCTTCCTCTTCTTCGCATGGAAGGAGGGCGCAAGCGATCCGAACGTCGCGCGGACCAGCGCCGCCGTCACTATCTCCGCCCTGACCACCTGCATGGGCCTGGGGTCTCTCGCGCTCGCCACGCACCCCGCCCTGCGCGCGATCGGCCTCACCGCCCTGCTCGCCATCACAAGCGGTTGGGCCGCCTCTCTCGTTTTCGCCCCGTTTGCGGGCCGAACAATGCCACACAGCGCGAAAGAGGAACACACCACATGAGAACCGCAACCCACGCGATTATCTGCGCATTCCTTCTTGCGATGCCGGCCGCCTGCGCCCGCGTGCCCTACCCCTACACCTCCTATGCCGAGAAACCGGACACGCTTCGCCTGAAAGAGGGTGAACCCCAGATCGCGCGGGGCGAGCCGGTTCCCGTCGTGGACGCCCTGGGGCACTATGTGTTTTCCCTGCCGAGCAAACTCCTCCTCTGGAACTGGCGGGTGGACAACCACCGCATCTCACCCGAAACCGAAGAGACCGTCGTGGCGTACATGAAAGCCAACGGCCTGCGGCAGGTCAAGGTGCGCCTCAATCAATACGAGCCCCGCGACGAATGGCGCCGGCTCGTCCGCAATTCCGCCATGCCCGGATTCTGGCGCTACACCTTCGGCGTTCTCACCTGCGCCGAGTACACGGCGCTGCCGGGACGGCTCTTCGGCGGAGACTGCTACAACCCCTACACCAACTCCGTGAGCATTTATTCCGACCACCGGGCCATCGCCCTCCACGAGTGCGCCCATGCCAAGGACTTCGCAGGCCGCAGCCGCGCCATGAAGGGATGGTACTCCTTCATGCGCCTTCTACCTATCGTTCCTCTCTATCAGGAGGGAATCGCCACCGGGGACGCCATCGGCTACGTGAGGGACGTCGAGGACACGCGCCTCGAGAAGAGCTCCTACAAGATCCTCTACCCCGCCTACTGCACGTACATCGCGGGAGAGGGCCTGCGCTGGGTGCGGGCGGAATGGTGGGTATCTTACGCGGTCACCTACGCGGCGGTCGTTCCCGGGCATATCGCGGGGCGGATCAAGGCCGCCACCGTGTCCGATCCAGCGACAACACCCTAACGATTTACTACTCAGTGCCTTGACATTCGCCCGACGGTGGTGTATTGTCCGGTCGTGGCGGCATGAAACCAATGGTAAGGAGGGACCCCATGATTGCCAGACCGTACCCCTTAGCCGGGCGGACGAGCGCCTGGTTCCGCTTGCGCATCGCGGGATTTCTTGTCGTGAGTTTGGCGGCGTTTCTTCCGTGCGTATCCCACGCACAGAAGCCGATTCCGACCGGATCCGATGCCCGCACGGAAGAAAGCTTTCGGAAGATCAAGTACGAATGGTTGATCCGCGAAATGGTGACGCCCTATGACCGGGTGGGCAAGAAGAACCCCCAGTACGATGACAAGGTCCGTGCTTTCCTAAAGGATTTCTGTTTTGATTCGCTTTGGCCCGACGGAGCGTTCGGCAACGCCAAGCTGAGACAGAGCGCCGAGGAGATACTCAAAGCCGGTTGCGAGGATCCGCTTTTTTTGCGGGCCTACGCCTGCCTGCTTCCGGACGACAGCGACCCGGCGCTGAAAGAGCAGATACGCAAGAAGGCACTCGACGGGTTTCTCCAGGGCAACTACCCGCACATCAACACTTTCTACGCAGCCTTGAACAGTTATCCCTCAGACCAGCCGGGAAATCCCGTCAAGAAGCAATTTCGCGCGTACTGTCGGGAGACGGGGGTAAAAGCGCTGGCGGAGGCAATCAAGGCCGGGGAGTTCGGTCCCGGTGAACAGCAAATCGCCTATCGTCTCGCCGCACTCACTTGTGAGGTCTTCGGCAGACCCCGGTGGACACCCTTGTATACTCTTCTCAACAAGCAAGGGAATACCGATCCCTGGCTCCTGGGCATGATAGCGGGCGAAATGGAGGTCGCCGCCGCCTGGGAAGCCCGCGGTGGCGCTACAGCCGACAAGGTAACCGAAGAAGGGTGGAAAGGATTCCGCGCGCATCTGACGAGAGCCTACGCGGCGCTCACGCCAGCCTGGAAATTGCAGCCGCAGTACCCGGAAGCCCCCGCCTTGATGATTACGGCGGCGATGGGAGGCGCCAAAGGCGTAGGTGAAGACGAGCGGACATGGTTTGACCGCGCGGTTGCCGCCCAGATGGACTACGGCCCCGCATACGACCACCTTCTGTGGGCTCTGCGTCCGCGCTGGGGAGGAAGCTACAAGGAAATGTACCTGTTCGGCCTGGAATGCCTGAACACCAAGCGCTTTGACACCGGCGTTCCGATGTGGTACCTGAACGCATTGAAAGACATCTCTTCCGAATACCCTGAGGATAGGTGGCACGAAGCGTACCAGCAGCCAAAGATAGACGAATGCCTGGACCAGTTGTTCGACGGGATGCTGAAAGCCAACGCGGACAACCCCAAGACGCGCGATCTTCTTCTGGCGCAAAGCGCGTTCGCCGCGATCTGGTGCGGCGAATTCGACAAGGCCAAGAGCATTCTGGCGAAAGTGCAATCCAAAGACGTCTCCTTTCCGGCCAGCTTCTTCCACCGGCAGATCGCTCCCGAACACGCTGACCAGAAGATCGGAGAAACCGCACTGCACGCTCTCACAAGCGCTCAGGGAAACCTTCTGCTGGACTCATGGGCTTTGTGCTGCAAAGGGTCTATGGCAAAGGCAAAGCCGCTGCTTGAAAAAGCCCTTGAGGAAACCAAAGGCGATCGGAGGGTATACTCCTACGCTCTCGACCGCTATGGATTGCTGCTCTTGAGCGAGAAGACAGGACAGAAAAGCACCCCGGCTACCGGCGGCTCCGCCCTGTATGCCTGCGCACAAGCCAACCAGACCCCTCTGGTTGAGTTGCTGCTGGGCAAAGGCGCGGATGTCAACGCGGACAACGGTTCCGGCTGGACGCCATTGCATATTGCGATTGAGAAGGGACACACCGAACTCGCCCACCTCCTGCTGAACAAGGGAGCCAAGGTGGACACCGTCACTCTCAACGGGCAGACGCCCCTGCTCACCGCGCTCCGTAGCGGCATGAGCGAAATCGCCTGGCGAGTCATGAAGAACGGAGCCGACATCAATGTCGCTGCCCCCGATGGTTGGACACCGCTCCACATGGCCTTGCGTTACGGCTGCGTTGATGCCGCAACTAACCTGATTGTTAAAGGGGCTGATCTCCGAGCCAAGACGAACAGCAATTGGACCCCTCTTCTCTTCGCTCTCCAGCATGGGCATGTCGAGATCGCCCGGCATCTCATTGAGCAGGGGGTCGACTATGATGTCGTGAACGTCGAGGGTTGGGCCGCCCTTCACATGGCCCTGCAATACGGGCGTCCCGATCTGGCCAAGCGCATGATCGAAAAGGGCGCGAATGTTAATATCCTCGGCGATCACGGCCGCACGCCCCTCCATTACGCAGTTTTCAACAACCACACGGAAATCGCCAAGATTCTGGTCGAGAAAGGAGCCAACGTTAATGCACAGACCCTTACCGAAGGGTCAAGCCCCTTTCACCTCGCCGCGCTAAAAGGTAATCTGGATATTCTCAAGATCATGATCGACAAGGGCGCCGATCTCAACAAGCCAGACAGTACAGGTATGACAGCTCTAATGTACGCGCTTGGCGGCGGGCAGCGGAATGCCGCATTGTTCCTGATTGGAAAAGGCGTGGATCTTCACGCTCTGAACCAAGGCAAGGATAACGCCCTTCACTATGCAGCTCAGCAAGGTTACGTGGATGTGATTCGTCTCCTTCTGCAGGAACGAGTGGACCGGAACATCAAAGACAAAGATGGCGAAACACCCTTGGATATTGCCAGAAAATTCAAGCACCCGGAGGCGGCGGAGATACTCTCGAAACCCTAAACGAAACTGGAATGTGCTCTCGCCGTCATACGATACGCCGGCGGGGCGGTTGAATGAGACGTCTTTCATACCCCGCAACCGCATCGCACGCCACATCGCCCCGCCCGTGTGGTCGAACGCCATGGCGGTGTGCTGAGGGAATCTCTTCCCGAGCGGCGTATAGCGACAGAACGCCCAGCTCCGCTGCTATTGCCCGTAGTATGCACTGGGTCCATGTTTCCTCAGGTAGTGTTTGGCGATGAGCGCCTTGTCCAGCCGGGGCGTGGAGGGATTCACCTGAAGCGTCATCAGCGCCATCTTCGCGATTTCTTCCAGCATCAGACTGTGGTACACGGCTTTCGCGGGTGTGTCTCCCCA
>Ga0315282_10008748_pt1 | contig 16298 bp, 8 predicted proteins | sample YL17G07_20_MG_FD_203693 | JGI IMG/M metagenome (GOLD analysis project Ga0315282, IMG submission 203693) | Sediment microbial communities from Yellowstone Lake, YNP, Wyoming, USA - YL17G07_20 | ecosystem: Environmental > Aquatic > Freshwater > Lake > Sediment | place: USA: Wyoming | collected...
TTCTCTTCCTCCATACAAGTCCTTTTGCGGGCCGTGGCCTCTGGCAAGGCCTCGACCCGCGGGTGCCTTCCTGTTCAGAAGGCCCACTGACACTAAGCCAGTATTATCCAAAATTCCGGGGTGTTCGTGAAGTGGTTTGTCATCATTCCGGGCGGGCGATTTCATGAGGGAAGAGGAGCCGTCAACGGAGGAGGAGAAATGAAAAAAGCCGACCCATTGGCCGGCCGGCCGCATGAAAAACAAATCCGCCAGGCACGGAATAACCGTTCCCGGGAGGATCCACATTGCATCCGTCTGTTTCACCCGTCTCCTTTTACCCCTGCCAGAGGATTTCAGGCTTTCACCCGCCCCCTGAACAGCAGGAAGCGAGCGACGGTACTTTGGCCCAGTATTGTACCTGAGCCCTCCCTTTCTTATGGTCTTATGGAAAGATAACCCAATCCGCACCACTTGTCAAGCCCCCTTTTGGGCCGCTACGATGCCCCCAAGGCGGGGGAAAAAGGGCCCACCGGGGGAAGTTACCCCCCCTTCAGGGTGGGCCTGGGCCGAATGAATATTTATCATTTCCCGAACCCTACTGGCTGAACCTGATCTCCTCCTTTATGAGTGGCAGGATGCGCGCCAGGAACCAGACCGCGAATACGACCAGCGCCGCCACCCCACCGGAAAGTCCCGACTGGATTGCCGAATGCCGGGATCCCGTATTCAGGCGCCTGGCCAGCCATACCAAGAGGGCGATTCCCGCACCGCCGAGGGCGCCGAAGAGCATTATCAACCGGTATTGCCCGATGCCGAAGCACAGCTCCAGTCCCCGGCCGAGCAGGACGCCTTCCCCCGCCCCGACCAGCCCCAGAATCAACGCGTTCCTTCCCTTTGAGTCCGCTGCCATGTCCCCTCCTTTGCTCAGTCCACCTTTGCCCTGTCGATTCTACGCCAAACGGGAGCGCGCCGCCCGCACGGCCATTTCCATCGCCGCGCGCATGCTGGAACAACGCGCCCGGCCCTTCCCGGCAATGTCGAAGGCCGTCCCGTGTGCGGGTGATGTCCGCAAAAAGGGCAGGCCCAGCGTCGCGTTTACCGTCTCATCACGCTCCAGCGTCTTCACCGGGATGAGCGCCTGGTCATGATACATCGCCACGACGGCATCAAACTTTCCGGCCAGCGCGGCCGAGTAAACCGAATCCGCGGGATGGGGGCCGCTGGCGCGCGCTCCCAGCCGCGAAGCCCGGCGGATGGCCGGGACGATTATTGTGACCTCCTCCCGTCCCAGGAGTCCGCCTTCACCCGCGTGCGGATTGAGCCCGCATACCGCGAGGCGCGGGCGCGCAATTCCCATCCAGCGCCGCAAATCGCGGGACACCGTGAGGATGGTCCGGGCCAGCTCCGCCACAGACAGTGCGCGGGGCACGCGGGCCAGCGGGATATGCCTGGTCGCGGGGATGACCCGGAGCCTTTTCCCCACGAGCAGCATGACGGGGTGGCGGACCCCCGCTTCCCGCGCGACCACCTCGGTCTGGCCGGTGAAACCGGGGGAATTGCGCGCCACCGCGGCCTTGTTTACCGGCGCGGTGACCAGCGCGCCTACCTTGCCCTCGTTCGCCCATCGGGCGGCTTCCTTTATCCATGAAAGCGCCGCGCGCCCTGCCAGCGCGCTTTCGCGTCCGTAGGGCAGGGACGAAAGCCCGCGGAACGGCCGGTCCACCAGCCAAAGCGCGGTCCCGCCGCCCACCTCATCCGGCGAACTCGCCACGCGCAATACAACCCGGCGAGACAGGCGGTTCCTCCCCAATTCGCGGCACAGCACCGCCCGGTCGCCGACGAGGAAGCAGGCGCGGCGCAGGCGTTCGCTGCCCGCCAGGGTCCGGACCGCAACCTCGGGACCGATTCCGCAGGCATCCCCCATCGTCACCGCGACACGCGCGGCGCGTTTACGGTTCATGGCTTCCCCATTCTACCCTGCGCAGGATGGACGGTACCGGTGTGTTGCTGACGGGATTTGAAGGAAGGAGAAAGCGGAGGCCCGCCCCTCACTTCGCGGTGGATTCCTCCGGGAATTTCTGGATGAGGGCGGAGGCCCGGAGCGAATCCACCCAATTCTGGAAGGCATGGGACATCTTCTCGTTCCGCAGGATTCCCCTGACGTATTCCCGGATGGTGATTTCTTCCGTGGCCCCGGACCGGGGTCCGCCGGACATCTGCGGAACCGCTATGGCTATCTTCTCGTCCAGGGTCTTGGGTCGCGGCTTCATTACCTGTTCGACCTTCACGAGGTGGATGCCCACGGGTGACTCCACCGGCTCGCTAACCTCCCCCGGCTTGAGCGAAAAGGCGGCCTGCTCAATGGACTTGTCGTAGCTGCCCCGGGAGAAGGTTCCCAAATCCCCCCCCGAAGCCTTCGTCAGGGAGTCCTCGGAGAGCTGCTTCGCCACGTCCTCGAACGCATCCCCGCGACGCAGGGCCGCGCGCGCCGCCGCGGCCTTCCTGGCCGCCTCGTCAAGCGCCGCCTTCCGGGCGTCCCCCTTGAGGTCGGGATTGACGCTGAACTGGATGTGCCGCGCCCGGACCGCCGTCTCCGTCATCCAGCCGGTGGCCGAGGCGTGCTCAGCCACCCACGCGGCAATATCCTCCTCGGGCACGTCGATGGCGGTCTCCAGCTCCCGCTGTTTCCGGTTGCGCTCCTTCCAGTACATGTAGCGGTCCTTTGCCCGGTCGGAAAGGCGCGCGCGCAAGTCCTCGAGCGAAAGGCCCTCCTTCCGCAATTGCGCCTCGAATTCCCGGTAGTTCTTGAACTGCCCCCGGATATCGTCCACTTCCTTGTCCACCTCCGGGGCCACCTCCGTATCGGTCACCTTGAGGCCTTCGGCGGCGGCAACCTGGATAATGAGCCGGTCGGATATCATCCGGTCGAGAACCTCGGTGGCTATCTTCGCCCGCGCCGCCGCGTCGGGTTTCCCCTTGGACTGGGCGAGCACGGCCTTGGCAGTCTCGTCCCACTCCGACTTGGTGATGATGTCGCGGTTGACCCTCGCCACCACGCGCTCAACCGTGTCCGCCCAGGAGGCCGCTGCCGTAAAGGCCAGGACGAGACTTGCCGCCAGACGGTTCATAGCCGGTTCAGCGCCCGCAAATCCACGCGGATGGTCGCCGCGGCGCGCAGGGAAGCCACGTAATTCTCGATGGCCTCCCGGCGCTTCTGCGCGTTCAGCTTCCGTCCCGCCATGTCGCGGGCCTCCTCGGAATCCAGCTTCCCGGAAGGACGGCGCTCTTCCACCCGGAAGAAGAATTCGCCGTAGGGCGTGGAGACGGGCCCCGCGTTCCGTTCCAGCTTCGCCGCCGCGGCGGCCTCCCAAACCTCGGACGGAACCTCGGAGTCGGCCCGCCAGGAAGCGTTTCCCCGGGCGTCGCCCGCGGGCTCCTCCGACCATTCCCGGGCCACGTCCCCGAAGGGCGTTCCGTCGGAGAGTTCTGCGCGTACCCTTTTCACCTTAGCCGCCGAGTGTACCACAATCAGCCGGAGCCGCGCCTGCGGAGGCCTTACGAATTCGGAAGCGTGCGATTTCACGTAGGCCGCCACCTCGGAGGACCGCGGGCGGGGCGAGGCTACGTTCTGGACGAGCAGGATTTCTATCATCCTCTGTTCGTAGAGGTCGTCCTCGCTATCCATGAACATCTCCTTCTCCCTCTCTCCCCAGGCCTTCCTGCCCCGATCCTGGAAATAACTCCTCACCTCGGCCCGGTCCGGCCGGATGCGCTCCTTGCGCGCCTCCTGCAGGAGCAGTTTCCGGTCCACCAGTTCCGCGATAAGCCACCTCTTGAGCGTCCCGCGCGCCTTCCCCGTCAGGGCAATCCCACCGCGCGCCTTGAAATGGTGCAGGAACTCGTCCGTCGTCAGGTACTCGTTGTTCACCTCGCCGAGTATCTCCGGAAGCCCCCTGCCTCCGCCGCCGCAGCCGGCGGCGGCCAGCAGCGCCGCGGCCAGCGGGCCGATTATCGCGCGCCTGTCCATGCCCAACATTATGCCGTACGCCCGGCCAGGCCCCCCAGCGTCCGGACGAGCTCGCCCACCAGTTCGGCCGGCGCCCGGGGGGAAGCCAGGGTCAGGGTCCGGTCACCCGTCCGCCGCCCCGGCAGGCGGCGCTTTTTCACGGCCGCCTCCAGGTCCTCCCGGCGCCGGAACGTCAATACCACCTGTCCCGCCGCCCTTTTCACGGAGGCGATTCCGAGCGGCGTGGCCAGCGCCCGCACCCGGGCCGCCCCGAACAGCAGTCCGGCCTCGGCCGGCGGCTCCCCCAGCCGGTCGCGCAACTCCGCGACCAGGGCGTCGACCTCGGCCACGGCCTCGCAGGCCGCCAGCCGCTTGTATATTTCGAGCTTTGTGCGGCCGTCCGGCACCCAGGCGTCGGGCAGGAAGGCCAATATGCCGAGCGACACCTCCGCCGGGACGTCGCGCACCACCACCTCCCCCTTGAGCTCCCGGACCGAGGATTCGAGGAGCCGGGCGTAGAGGTCGAACCCCACCGCCTGCATGACCCCGTGCTGCTGGGGGCCCAGGAGATTCCCGGCGCCGCGTATCTCCAGGTCGCGCAGGGCCAGCCGGAACCCCGAGCCCAGCTCGCCGAACTCGAGCATCGCGGCCAGCCGGCGCCGGGCATCCAGCGTGGGGGCGCCCCGGGGCGAGAAAAAGAAATAGGAATAGGCCTGCCGGACGCTCCGGCCCACTCGCCCCCGCAACTGGTAAAGGTCGGCCAGCCCGAAGTTCTCGGCGCGTTCCACAATCAGGGTGTTGGCGTTGGGCAGGTCCAGCCCGGCGCCGATGATGGAGGTGCACACCAGGACGTCGGCGCGACGGGCCATGAACCTCTCCATGGTCCGTTCCAGCTCCCGCTCCGCCATCTGGCCGTGCCCCACGGTCAGCCGGGCCTCCGGCACCAGCTCGGCCAGCTTGCGGGCGCACATCCCGATGGACTGCACCCGGTTGTGCAGGTAAAAGACCTGGCCGCCCCGGGCCATCTCGCGGAGTATCGCCTCGCGCGCCACTTGGGGGCTCTCCTCGAGGACGTGCGTGACCACTGAAAGCCGCCCCGGGGGCGGCGTCTCGATGACCGAAAGGTCGCGCAGACCGGACAGCCCCATGTTCAGCGTGCGCGGGATGGGCGTGGCAGTGAGCGTCAGGACATGGACGTTGCGGCGCAATTCCTTCAGCCGCTCCTTCTGCTTGACGCCGAAACGGTGCTCCTCGTCGATGACCAGCAGGCCCAGCCGCCTGAACTTTACGGCCTTGGACAGCAGGTGGTGGGTGCCCACCACGATGTCCACCGTCCCGTCCGCCAGGCCGGCCGCCACCGCCTTCCGGTCCTTCGCGGAGCGGAACCGGGAGAGCATCTCGATGCGCACCGGAAGCCCGGTGAGCCGCGCGCGGAAGTTCTGGTAGTGCTGCTCTGCGAGGATGGTCGTGGGGACCAGAATCGCCGTCTGCGCGCCGCGCATCGCCACGCGGAAGGCCGCCCGGAGGGCCACCTCCGTCTTGCCGTATCCCACGTCGCCGCACACCAGCCGGTCCATCGGCCGCGGCTCGGCGAGCGCCGCGCCCACCTCGGCGATGACGCGCTCCTGGTCCTCCGTCTCCTCGTAGGGGAAGGTGGCGGCGAACTCCTCCTCGCCCTCCGGGAGCGGCGGGAACGGCCGGGCCGCCGCCACCTGCCGCTCGGCATAGAGCTTCAGGAGCCCCTCCGCGAACTTCCGGAGGTTCTCCCGGACCTTGGCCTTGGTGCGCTCCCAGGCCTTCGTCCCAAGGTGCGAAAGCGAGGCGGGCTTCGCGGTCCCCAGGTATTTCTGCACCCGGTGGACCTGGTCCACCGGGAGGTAAATCTTCTCGTGGTTCGCGTATTCGATGAGGAAGAAGTCCTGGCGGACCCCGTCAATCGACAGGCACACGACGCCCTGGAAAATGCCGATGCCGTATTCCTCGTGCACCACTGGCTCGCCCGTCTTTAGGTCGGCGAACGCCTCCCGGTAGGCCTTGGGCACGGCGCGGCGGCCTGCCCGGTGCGGCACCGCCCCCAGCACGTCCCGCGCGGGGAGCAGCACCAGCCGGGCCTCCGGCAGTTCCACGCCCGCGGACAGCGTCCCGTCCGCGAGCCGGGGCGGCCGGAAGGGCGCCCCCGGCGGGAGGCTGCGGAAGCGGGATACCAGCGCCTCGGCCTCCTCGGGCGCGGCGCAGGCCACCAATGTCTCCGTCCCGTCCTCCGTCCAGCCGCGCAGGTTGCGCACGAACGCGTCGAATTCGCCGGGCCCGTAGCGGAGCGGACGGGTCGAGAACGCATAACGGGATGCGGCTTCGGCCATGGGGAACTGGGTGGCGCGGACCTGCGGGCGGTTCTCCAGCGCCTTCCAGGCCTCCGCGGGCGGCGCCAGCAGCTCGCCGGGCTTCGGCACCGGCTCGCGGACCCGGGAGAGGTCGCCGAACACCGCCTCCGCCCGCGCGAAAAGCCGGTCCGAGCCATCCCGGAGGAGCGAGGGCTCGACGAGCAGGAGGACGGCGTTGTCCGGGAAGTATTCGGAGAGCCTCGCCGCGGGGGCGAGCACCCAGGGGAGGTAGCGCTCCTCCCCTTCGAGCGTCCCGCCGCCCTCCAGCCGCTCCCGCAGGCGGGCGACACGCTGGCCCCCCTTGAGCAGGAGCGGGTCGGGAAGCCGGGCGAGCAGCGTGCCGCGCTCGGCTCCCGTCAGCACCGCCTCCGCCGCCGGACCGACCACGGCCCGGTCCACGGCGCCCAGTGAGCGCTGGGTCGCCGGGTCGAACTCGCGCAGGTCAGCCACGGTGTCCCCGTCCAGTTCGACGCGCAATGGCGCGGGCAGGCCCGGCGAGATTATGTCCACCACCGCCCCGCGGGCGGCGAAGTCGCCCGGCAGTTCCGCCACCTCCACCCGGCGGTATCCCGCCTCCACCAATCGGAGCAGGAACCCGTCCCGGGCCAGCGCGGCCCCCCGGGCCACCGCCACCTCGAACGATTTGAGCCGCGCCGGCGGCGGGAGCGCCTCGTGCAGGGCCGCCACCGTGGTGACCACGACGCCCGCTTCGAGGAGGGGCAGGGCGGAGAGCGCCTTCAGCCGCGCCGCCGTTATCTGCGGCGAGACCGGGCTGGGCTCGTAGGGGGCCAGGTCCCGGTCGGGCAGGAGCAGGGCTTCGCCGGGATTGAGGAAGAAGGAGGCGTCCGCGCATATTTCCCGCGCCCCTTCCGGGTCTCCCGCCACCACGACCACCGGCCGCGCCAGGTCTCGCGAGAGCGCCGCGGCGAGCAGTCCCCGCAGCGGGCCGGCTACGCCGTCCGCGGCGATGGAACGGCCGCCCGCCTTCAGGTCGCGGAGCAGTCCGTCGTAGGGCTTCGCCACCCTCAGCTTGATGAGGCATTCGCCCGGGGAAAATCCGCCAGCCGTCTCAGCCATGAGGCTCTATTCTAGGCCACAGTCCCAAATATTGAGGCTCGGGGACGCATTCCTTCGGCACACTCGCCGGGCCCACCGCGCCCGGCTCGCTCCGCTGCCGACCTCGCCCTCGCCTCGCCCCTCCGAAGGGGCTCGGCACCTTGGCCAGGCGTTCTCCGTCGCTGGCGCGCTCCGGGGAATGCCAGCTCCGGCGCTTACGCGGCAAAGCCGCTCCGCGCCTCCGCCGGCCGGAGCGCGCCGCGACTCTGAATCGGTCGGCAGAGGGCCTCAGGAGTGCGTCCCGCTCGTCTTTTCTCTCATGGACAGGACTGGTGTAGGAGGGTAGAAAAACCGCTTTACCTAAGCCCTCAGGTTAGTCCCCGCTTCGGTACCAATTCCGGGATGGAGTCTCGAAAAGCGGGGCGGGCCTGGAGCGGAGCTGAGCCGGCCGGTCCGTAGTCGCCGCGGGGCCTGGCCGCTGGAGGCGCGCAGGCGCCTTGCGCCGTCAGCGGACACCTCCGGTGAGTCGGCTGCGCCGACAACGGATGCGGCCCTCTTTGGGCCCCGCGTGCGTTCATCCTCGTGCCGACTCCTGTCGGCTGCGGAGGATTCCTACTGATGGAAAGGCCGGATCGCAGCGAAGCGCGCTAATCCCCAGGCGCTGTTCGTCCTCGCGCCGGCTCATGCCGGCCGCGGTCCGCGAAAGGCCCGACACGCCCACTATGAAATGAAGTTATAAATATCCGCTAGGCAGTAATGATTGTCCCATCCGCGAGCGAAATCAGGGCAAAGGAGACCGGCTCCCCCAGCGCGGCCGTGGCGGCATCCCTATATGCACCTGCGACGGCCGGCGAGACCGCCGGCCCGGAGCCCATCTTGTAGTCGCCCACGAACAGCTTCCCGCCCAAACGGTAAACGATATCGGCGCGCGCCGAGATGACCCGCTCCCCCGCGGAGACCAGCAGGGACACCTCGCGGCCGGCCATCTCCACGCCGGCCAGGGTGCGGGCGGCGGCAGAGGCCAGGAAGCCGGAGAGGAGCCGCATAGCGCGTTCCCGGACCAGCGGAGGGGGCGGCGCCGAGCCGGCCATCGCCGCGATGGCCCGGTCCACCTCGGCGCCCAGACCCTCCGCCGGCGTGCCGAACTCCCAGTGCTCCAGGACCCGGTGGCAAACCTCCCCCGTCATCAGCGCCTCCGGCCGCGTTCCCGGCTCGATGAATTCCTCCAGGTCGTCCGCGAACCTCTCCAGCAGGTCCGAGGGAGAAACGACCTCCGGGAAGGCCTCGACCGGCGCGCCGCGCCCCGCCGTCGCCTTGACCGGGGCCTCCGCAGGCGCTTCCCGCGCTACCGGCTCGCCGGACGGCCGCTCTTCCTGAGCAGCCAGCGCACCCGGCCCCTCCAGCATCCCCGCAATCGGTTCGGTGAAGGGGGCCTTCTCCGGCCCGCCATCCTTGTCGTATGGCCGGATAACCACGAGGACATCCCGCGCCCGGGTCAGCGCCACATAAAGGATGCGGCGCTCCTCCTCCCTCCCCTTCTCCGCCTTCTCCGCGGCAATCCAGGCCCCCTCGAGCGTAAGGATGGCGTCCTTCGACCCCTTGGCCTTGATGGCCGCCCCGGCCAGGCCGGCCGTCCAGTCCTCCAGGTGGGCGGTCTTGGCCGGCGAATCAGGCGCATCCCGCTGGGCGCCTCCCGCCAGCACCACGACGGGAAATTCCAGTCCCTTGGCCTGGTGAATGGTCATGAGCCTCACCGCGTCGGTTCCCGCCGGCGCCGGAAGCCGCGGCGCCCGGTCCGGCCCCAGCTCGAACGCGCGCTCGCTTTCCCGGCCCTGCGCAAGGGCGTCCAGCGTTCCGGAAACCCCGCGCGATTCCAGCAGGTCGCCCAGCATCCGCTTGAGCCGGGCGACCGCCTCCCGCGCGCCGGTCCGGCCGGATTCGGCGGCCAGCGCGTCAACCGACAGCGCCCGCCAGAGCCGCTCCACCGCGACCCGGCCCGGGACCGACTGGAGGTTGCGCGAGAGCGCCGCCAGCGTCCGGACCAGCGCGGGCAGGGTGGGGGGCAGTCCCTTTGTCCCAGCCAGGGCCTCCATCCGGGCAAAGGTCCGTTCCGGCCCGGCGCTCCACGCCGCGAACCAGCGGATGAGCTGGTCGTCATCCAGCCCACCCCACGGCCCGCGCAGGGCGCCGGCGAGCGCGACCGTATCAGCGGGGTCGGCCAGGAGGGCCAGGATGTTGTGCAGGTCCGCCGTCTCGGTCCGCAGGAAGAACCTGCGTTCCTCCTCAATCGTCACCGGGACTCCCTCCGCGCGCAGGGCCTCGGCCTGCGCCGACATCCATCCGGCCTTGCGGGCGATGACCGCAATCTGCCCGGGCGGTGTGCCGCGCTCCACCGCCGCCCTTATCCATTCAGCGGCCGCGCGCGCGTCAGCTTCCTCGGACTTCTCCCCTTCGTGCGCCCCGGCGCGCCGTACCACCACGCGGGGGTGCGGATGGCGCCCCGCCCGGGGCGGGCCGGGCTCGAGCGGCTGGTAGGGCACGGAGCTCCCGGCGGAAAACAGCGCCGGACCGGCCGCATTCACGAAACCGATTATGGCCTCGTGGCTGCGCATGCTGGCCGAGAGCACCAGCCGCTCGGCACCCGACTTTTCCGCCAGTTCCGCCACCTTCCCGTAGGCGCCCATATCCGCCTCCCGCCACCCGTATATCAATTGCTTGGGGTCGCCCACGAGGAAGAGCTTGCCCGGCTCCAGCCTCACCTTCCTCCAGTCGCGCGCGCTTCCCCCCGTCTCCTCCGCGAGATAGAGGATCATCTCCAGCTGGAGCGGGTCGACGTCCTGCGCCTCGTCCACCAGCACCGCGTCGAAACGCGCCTTAAGCGCGCGCCTCACCTCCGGCCTGTCACGCAACAGGTCACGGGCCAGGGACAGGAGCCCGTCGAAGGGGACGTATCCCCGGACCAGCAGGACGGACCGGGCGGAACGGGCGAAGGGCGCCAGGAGCGCGAGCGCGGCGAAAACCAGCCCCTCGCCCGGCACATGCCGGAGCGCGGAGGCCTGCCGGGCCAGCCAGGCGCCCCGCTCCGCCGCACCGGTCGAAAACCCCTCCCACTTCTCCGGGCGGCGGAACTCTTCGGCCTCCTCCAGCAATTGCCCGATGACCGCCCCCGGGGCCTTCCGCGAATCAAGGAAGCTCCGGGCCGCATCCCTCAGTGCGGAAACGAAACCGGGAACCTCCCCGCCACCGTCAGGCCCGCTTCCTCCCCGCGCCATTTCCGCGCAGGCCGCGATGATTTTTTCCAGCCAATGGCGCACCGGCTCAGGCACCTCGCCGGCGGCGGGACGGGCGGGGTCGGGCAGGCCATCCAGGTTCACCCGGAAGGAGGCCAGCCCTTTCGCCAAATCCTCGATGTCCTCCAGCTTCACCCGCTCAAGCAGCGCAAGCCAGTCCTTCCGGCGGGCCGGGCTCGCCTCCGGCCCCAGCTCCCGCGAAAGGAAGGTGTCCCACTCGTCGTCCACCAGCCCGGCAAAGCGCGGGCCCTCGTCCACGGCGAAAGTTGGGTCCACTCCCGCCTCGGCGGAGAAGAGCCGCAGGACGTCCGCCGCGAAGGAATGGATGGTCGAGATGTGCGCATGCTGGAAATCGTCCAGCGCCGTCCGGGCGCGCCCCTGCAGGGCCGCGAGCGATTCATCGCCCGCCAGCGGCGCGGCCTCCTCGGGCAGGCCGTCCCGCGCCGGGGCGGCCACGACGCGCTGGAGCGCCACCCGGAGCCGGGTCCCCATTTCGCGGGCCGCCTTCTCGGTGAAGGTGAGCATGACCATCCGGCGCATCGGTACGCCGCGCTTCAGGACGAACCAGAGCGCCCTCTGGACCAGCAGCCAGGTCTTGCCCGTCCCGGCGGAGGCGTCCACCACCACGCTGCGTTCGGTCTGCCAGACCCGGTCGCGGGAAGACTGGTCGGGAAGCCGTCCCGGGCTCATTTCTTCCTCCCCTTGCGCGGCGCCGCCTTTTTCCCGGGCGCGGAGGACCGGCTCCCCCGCGCTCCATAAACGGCCCTGGCCGTGGACGAAAAACCAGCCACGGGAGGGAACGCCGCGAGCCGGCCCCGGGTCGGCGCGTGGTCCTTCCGGCAAAAACGGTCAAAATCACAGAACCGGCAGGGCGCCTCCCAGGCCTCGTTGAACCTGCTGACTTCTTTCGGTAAGGGAAAAGCCATTCCCGCGAGCGCGAGGGAGGCCGCGAGCTTGCCGGCCTCCAGCGCCTTCTCCGCGTATTCCCGGGCCTGCCCCTCCTCCACCGTCTGCGCCACCGGCTTCTGCGCGGGTCCCATATGGATTATGGAAAGGACCAATCCGTCCACCGGGAGGCCGCGCATGTGCCGGTAAAGCCCGGCCTGCATGAATTCCGGGGTGAAGGAAGCCCGGGACTTGAACTCCTTCCGGCCTGAATGCGTCTTGTAATCCACCACCCGGGCCGCCTCCCCGCGCCGGTCCACCCGGTCGGAGGTGCCGCGCAGGAGCATCTTTCCCGCGGGGCATTCTATCTCCGCACCGGACACGTATTCCTCGATGTCGCGCGGGACGAACCCGGATTGCCGGGTCCAGGCGAGGTCGCCCAGCAGGAGGTCGGTCATCCACTCGCGCATCTCCTCCTGCAAGGCCGTGGCGAGGACCGGCACCGCCTCGTATTGCGGGAGCATCTTCCCGAACACGCGCGGCAGGTGGCGCGCAATCGCCTCCTCCAAATCCTTCCCCGTCAGTTCCCCCCAGCGCGGCGACAGTTCCCGGACCACGCCCTCAAGGATTCCATGAACCACATTCCCGGTCACGAACGGCTGGGGAGCCCACGGGCCTTCCGGCCCTTCGGGCGGCCGAATGCCCAGGGTCACCCGTCCGTGGATGCGGAATGGGCACGCAACGTAATCCCGCAGTTCGGTCACGGAAAGCCCCTTGGGGAGAGGGGCCGGCGAGTGGAGGATTCCGTCCCGGGCGCCGGCCCGGCCGGCCGCCTCGAGTTCCCGCGTGACTTTCCGGGCCGCCTCGAAAAGGGGCCGGGCGGAAGGCAGCGGAAGCGCGGGTCCCCGGACCGCCGGCAGACCACCGCGGCCGATGACCGCCAGGATATCGGCCGGGTTTGCGCCGGGCCAGACGACCCCGGCCGTTTCCACGAGGAATCCGGACGGCTGGGCCGGCCTGCCCTGCAGGTCGTTGGCACACCAGGACAGGCTGAGCCGTTCCCGGGGGGAACCCAGGAGCAGGTGGAACAGGAGGCGCTCCTCGTCGGCGCCTTCGCGGCCCTTCACCTGCACCTTGTTCCCGGCGACCTCGTTCAGGAACTCCCGCGCCGCATCCCGCAGGAAGGGGTCCTCCCGGACCGACCGCGGGAATACCCCGTCGTTCAGCCCGGCGAGGAAGAGCGCCCGGGGACGGATCCCGCGCGCCGACATGGCGTCCAGCAGCGCCACGCCACCCGGCTCGCTCCACGGCGCGACGGCGGCCTCCCGGCAGGCCCGGCGGGCGGCGCGCCAGAAATCGCCCGCGGCAACCGAGTCCGGCCCGGACCTGCCCAGCCAGCGGAGCCCCGCCAGCGCGGCCATAAAGCACTCCGCCACCGCGCGCGATTCCGGCGAGCCCGCCAGCCGCTCCGCCGGGAGGACGTCCACGACCACCTGGGACAAACGGGAAACATAGCCGTCCCAGGAATCCGCGGCGGGAAACCCTTCCGCCAGCCTGCCCAAACGGGCAACCGCCGAAAGGAACGGGCCGACATGCGGCGCCAGCCGCCGGTCGGACTCCAGCGCCTTGAGCCGCGCCCAATCACCGGGCCGCGCGCCCGCCCACAACCGCCCGACGAAGGCGCCGGCGGCCGAGAGGGGAACTGGCTCCCCCCCGCTGGCCAGCCATACCGAAGTGACCGCCGCCGCCACCGGGTCGGGACCAAAGTCGCCCGAAAGAACCTCCACAAAGGCGGCCAGGTCGGCCCCGAGCGGAAGGGAAACCAGGGGGACGCGGGCCGTCGAGGTGACCGGCAACCCGGCCGACTCGAATGCCGCCGCCGCCAGCCCCGCCACCCCGTCCAGTAAACGGCAGACCACCGCGATGTCGGAAGGCCGGTATCCCTCCTCGTCCGCGAGACGCCGGCATTCCGACGCAATCCTCTCCATTTCATCCGCGGGGTCGGTCGCTTCCGTCCAAACCACCCGGGACAGCGCGGTGGCCGCTGGCGCAGCCCGTTCCGCCATCACATTCGCCAGCCATTCGCCGAGCGGGCCCGCGGGGGGACCCTCCAGCCATTCCTCGCTTCCGGCCTTCTGGCCAAGCAGGGTGCGGGTCGTCTCCGCGAACCGGTAGGCCGGATGCAACCGCCCGCGCCCGGTGACCAGCGCGGGCAGGTAGGCAATGGTGTCCGTCCGGGCCGCCAGCGCCTCCACGAAATCAACCAGGCTCTGGGTCAGGTCGTAGGCGCCAAAGAAATGGATCCGCGCAAGCGAACCAACCAGCCGGGAGCTTCCCGCCGCGGCGGCGGCCTCGCCCGCCACCTCCGCCCGGCCCAGCACTCCCGCGGCGCGGCGTCCCGTCCGAAGGCCGACCATCAGTGGCAGGAGCCGCTCCAATCCGGCGCAACGCTCGCCGCCCTGGGGAATGAGCCCGGCAAGCTCGTCCGCCTCCACCCGGGCCTCCTCAAGGTCGTAAAGGGAGCCCAGCAGGGCGGAGATGAGCCCGGGCGTATCAGCCAGCCGGGCCAGCGTGGTGTCGGCCTTCCCCGAACGCAGGATTCCGTCCAGAAGCGCCTCGTCCAAGGCCCGCCCCTCGACCAGCGCGGAGGAAGGACGGCCAGAGTCGCGCAGGATGTCCTGGGCCAGGCTGTGGAAGGTATGAAAGCGCACCCCGGCCAGTGCCATCCCCCGCTCGCGGGCCAGCGCATATTGCAGACGGCGGTTGAGGATGCGCGAGGGCGTCACCACCGCCTCGCGGAGCGGCCGGTTGCGGGCCGCCTCCCGGGCGCGGACGAGGCGTTCCGCCAGCGCGTTCTCCAACCGGTCGAAAGTTCCCACAATGAGGGTCAGCATGTGTTAAGTGGGTTCATTCTACCCCCCGTTTCGGCGTGCTAATATCGGAATCGCCCGCCTTTGCCAAATGCTGGGCAAAGGAAATCGGGCGATGGCCATTCTTACCCTCTCCCGCAGAGCGGGAGAGGGGAGGGTGAGGGAACTGGAGTCCATGGGTATAATCTTGAGTTCCGCTCATATGACATGAAAATACCCGTCATCCTCGACACCGACATCGGCGGCGACATAGACGATACCTGGGCGCTGGCGTTCCTCCTGCGCTGTCCGGAGCTGGACCTGCGCATGGTCGTCACCGACACCGGCGACACCGAGTATCGGGCGAAAATAGCCGCGCGCCTGCTGGAAGTGGCGGGAAGGACCGGGGTGCCGGTCGCCACCGGCATCAACCTCGGCAGTGACGGCCCGCGCGAGGCCCAGCGCCCCTGGGTGGAGGGATACCGGCTGGAAAGCTACCCCGGCAAGGTCCACCGGGACGGCGTCCGGGCGCTGGTCGACTGCCTGATGGGCTCCCCGGAACCGGTTACGCTGGTCGCCATCGGCCCGGCCCCCAACCTTCGCAAGGCCCTGGAAATAGAGCCCCGCATCGCCAAACGCACCCGGTTCGTGGGCATGTTCGGCTCAATCCGGAAGGACGCCTTTAATAAGGAGGGACCCATCGCGGAGTGGAACGTGAAATGCGACATTCCCGCCGCGCAGGCCGTATTTTCCGCGCCGTGGCTCTCCCGGGTGATAACGCCGCTGGACACCTGCGGACAGGTCCAGCTCAGGGAAGGGAAATACGCGCTGGTGCGCGATTGCCCGGACCCCTTGATTAAGGCAGTCATCGAGAACTACCGCATCTGGGCCAGGAACGGGGATGACAATCCTGATGTCCATTCCTCGCTCCTCTACGACACCGTCGCGGTCTATCTCGCCTTCTCCGAAGGGCTCCTTAATATGGAAGAGATGGGCATCCAGGTAACCAGCGATGGCTTCACCCGTCCTGACCCCTCTGCGCAATCATGGCGTTGCGCCACCTCCTGGCGCGACCTCCCCGCCTTCGAAGATTTCCTGGTATCCCGACTCACCGGTTCGGGTAGCGCCCCCTCCTCTCCTGCGGGATAATACCTCCTGATTTCCGGCCTTTTTATTCTTCACCCTCTCCCCGCCGTAGGCGGGGAGAGGGGAGGGAGAGGGGCAAGCGAGAAAAGCCATAAGGTCTTATCCTTAATCAATGGCGGCGTAGCTCAGCCTCCTCTCTTTCACCCTCGCCCCGCCGTAGGCGGGGAGAGGGTGGGGTGAGGGAAAAGCGAGAAAAGCCATAAGGCCTTATCCTTTAGTAGTGGCGGCGTAACTCAGCCTCCTCTCTTTCACCCTCGCCCCGCCGTAGGCGGGGAGAGGGTGGGGTGAGGGGAAAGCGAGAAAAGCCATAAGGCCTTATCCTTTAGTAGTGGCGGCGTAGCTCAGTTGGTAGAGCAAGCGGTTCATACCCGCTGTGTCGGGGGTTCGAGTCCCTCCGCCGCTAGGACTCCTCGGCGGGGGGGAACCCATGAAGGGGTCCCCCCCCGTCCGACACTCGGCGCCCCGCGGCCTTTCCTCTCCAGTCAGGCGCCTCGCTCCACCCCCCCATCCATGGCCGCACGCATTTCGAACTAAATTCGAAATGCGTGCAGGGAGAATGAACCCACTCCCCGGGCTGAAAGCCCGGGGTATCAGGCCTTCGGCATGCTCTGGTCGTGCTTGCGCTGTTTCCTGATGTATCGTCGTATCGCCTCCTCGTGGACCACCCCAACAGTCTCCGCAAAGTAGCCGTCCGCCCAGAAACTGT
>Ga0315282_10008749_pt1 | contig 16298 bp, 10 predicted proteins | sample YL17G07_20_MG_FD_203693 | JGI IMG/M metagenome (GOLD analysis project Ga0315282, IMG submission 203693) | Sediment microbial communities from Yellowstone Lake, YNP, Wyoming, USA - YL17G07_20 | ecosystem: Environmental > Aquatic > Freshwater > Lake > Sediment | place: USA: Wyoming | collected...
AAGAGGCAGTCAACATTCGCCGTGAGCTTTCAAACGCCAATCCGGGCGCGTTCCTGCCGGACCTTGCCATGAGCCTCAACAACCTCGGCAAAATGTTGAGCGCCCTTGGCCGGCGCGAGGAGGCCCTCAAGGCCGCGCAAGAGGCAGTCAACATTCGCCGTGAGCTTTCAAACGCCAATCCGGGCGCGTTCCTGCCGGACCTTGCCATGAGCCTCCACAATCTCAGCATCAGCTTCGGCGACTTCGGGCATAAGGAGGACGCCCTGAAGCCCGCGCAGGAAGCGGTCGGTCTATACGCCGACCTCGCTGATAAACTCCCGCAAGTCTTCGCGCGGTATCTTCTCGGTAGTACGCGCAATCTCCTCAAGCGTCTTGAGGATACAGGCCAATCCCCCGCATCCGACCCGACAGTGCTACGTGCAATCGAAGTCCTCACCAAGCACGGCGCGCTTCCGGGCGGCCCCCAGCCCCAACCCTGACCCGCCGCCCCGCCGCGCTGCCTTGTTTGGGGTTGGTCTTTCCTTCGGACTTCAGACTTCGGACTGTCCTCCTGGCCTTGCCCAAACCAGAGCGAGGTTAAGCGCCTTCGATATGGTTTCTGGCCTTCTCTGCGCCCTCTGCGCGCTCTGTGGTGAGTCAGTCTCTTTCATCACCGCGAGACGTGCCACTTCCGCCATACAGCACCCGCTGCCCAAAGGCGGCTCCCCCTTTTGCTTTCACGTCCACTGCCTATAATGTCTTTCGAACATGGCCACGACGAGACATCGCCAGAAGGTACGTCAGCGCAAGGCATTCGCCATTTGCAGCATATGCGCGGTCTCGCTTTTGCTCACTACCCTCGTCGGCTGTGGCGTCCTCGGCGAGAAATTCGCCGTCATCGAATGGTACGCCCCCTACTTCGAAAAGTACTTCCCCCGCTGGATGGACGACTTCGCCAAGATTCATGCCGCCGAGCACGCAAGGATTGCCTTCCGCGCGATGCCGTCGAACACGACCCAAAAAGTCTACACGATGATGATTTCGCATACGCTGTCGGACGTGACTTCGATTGACGAGATGACGGGGTTTCTGCTTCTTGGGCAGCCGGTACTGGAGCCGGTGGCGGCGAGCGACATTGATAGAGACGACTTCATGCCGCTGTCGCTGAGGATGGCGTGCACCCCAGACGGGACGCTTGTCGGCTATCCCTTTGGCTCGGACATTCGCGGCTTCGTCTACTACAACCGCGACTGCTTCAAGGAGGGGCACACAAGCGAGAAGGAAGTGCCCGAGACATTCGCGCCGTACCGGCAGTGGGCGCAGAAGCTCTCCAAGTGGGAGGTAAACGGCCAAGTGGTCTACGGCACGCCGCCGGAAAGCGACCTGGCCAAGGCGTCCCTTCTGCGGCGCCCCTTTGGTATCGTGCGCGGCATGGTCGGCCCGGCGATGTCGTTCATGCTCGCCTACATGACGCCCCTGCCGGACGCGGACGGCACGTCGGATGAATCGCTTGACGACTATATCGGCGGCCCGCCGTCGATGAGGCCGTTCAGGATCGACAACCCCGACTTCATCCGCGGCGTTGCGGAGTACCGCGATCTCTTTCTGCCGAGAGCGACGGCTATTGCCGACGGCGACACGAGCAGGATGAACGGCTTCACGAAGGGCATCTACGCCGGCATGGAGGCCTCAAACTGGATCTACGGCGAGGTCGTCGGCGTCGACCTGCAGGTGACGAGATTCCCGCACGCCGAGGGGCGGCCGCTTAAGGTGGCGACGGGCTCCAGCGGGGTGGGTGTTTCCCGCGAGTCCAAGCACAAGCGACTCGCCATCGAGTGGGCAAAGTACATTACGAGTACAAACTGCCAGGTCGACGGCTACTACGGCCACGGTTATCTCCCCTGCCGCTACTCTGCGTGGAACGCTCTCGACGCGGACAGTAAGAAGGACGTGGAGCTCCGCGCGAAGTACCTTGGCGATCTTACAGGCGGGCACGAGGGGTACGTGGGCCTGCCGCAGATCGTCAGGCGCTACCACGACGTGATGGACGTGGTTCTCTATGTGCCGTACGGCTCGGACGAGACGATTACGGCGGCAAGGCCCGAATCCGGCGCCGTGCCGCCAGCCGAGGAGGAGGCGCCCGCGACGAGCGAAGGGGTCCCCAATCCGGCGCAGCCAAAGCCTCCCGTGGCGGCGGAGGCCGCATCGAAGCTTGTCGAACGGTATGAGCCGGTAGCCAAAGACCTCCAGCGCAAGATTGCTGCCGAGACAGGCCTCACAGTCTCGGTCATCGTGCGCGGCACGCCGGAGGAGATGATTCCGTCGCGCTCGTACGTAATCCCCAGCCCCATAGGCGTTTACATTCCGCTCCTCAAGAACGGCGTCTGGTCGCCATACGACAACAGGTGGACGCGGATATCGACCGAGGTCCTGACGCGCCTCCTGCAGTTCTGCACCCGGGACGAAAACCCCATGCCCCCCGAAGAAGCCTGCAAGTGGGGCCAGAAAGAAGCCGAAGATATACTTGCAGGCAGGAAATAGCCGCAATTCATTCCCTCCAGCAGGAACCCGGAATTGTCCTACTCGGGGAATTGTGCGTTTAGTGGCTTGAACTAAGCCGATATGCGCGTATAGTATTTCGCACGAGAGGGTTACAGAAAACAGGGGTCAAATCCTCGGAGGGCAAGATGGCCAAGAGTGACGAGCAGGAACCTCAGCCGGTTGCTGAGGAGCAGATGGATTTCAAAACGAGCGACGGCGCTCTCATCGACGTGGCCGACCAGGCCCCTATCCCGCGGCTCCTCGACTACATCGTAGAGGCCGCCACAACGGCTAAGGCTACCGATATCCATTTCGATCCGCACGAGGACGGCCTTATCATCAGGTTCCGCGTGGACGGCGTGCTGCACGACGTAATGAACGTCCCCCCCTCCACCGCCCTTTCCCTCGTCAGCCGCATCAAGGTCCTCGCGAACCTGGATATCGTCGAGCGCAGGCACGCTCAGGACGGCAGGATAAGTTTCGCCGTCGGCGAGGAACAGCACGACATGCGAATCGGCACCGTGCCGACCACGCTTGGCGAGAAGGTCGCCATCCGAATTATGACGACGCGGTCTCTGTTTAGCGACCTTTCGCAGTTGGGATTTGACGAGGCTCAGCTTGGCCAGATCAGCCAGATGATCGCCCGCCCCTACGGCATGATCCTCGCCGCCGGCCCCGTCGGCAGCGGCAAGACCACCACGCTCTACTCCTGCCTGACGAAGGTCAACCGCCGCCAGGATAACGTTATGACAATCGAAGACCCGGTGGAGTACAGGATAGCGGGGACGAATCAGATACAGGTGAATACGCGGGTGGACTTCTCGTTCGCCGAGGGGTTGAGGGCGATGCTGAGGCAGGACCCGGACACGATTATGGTGGGCGAGATACGCGATAACGAGACGGCGCGGATAGCGGTGTGGGCGGCGATGACGGGCGTGCTCGTGTTCTCGACGATTCATGCGAGCGACGCGCCGTCGACGGTTACGACCCTACTCAATTTCGACATACCGGGGTTCCTGGTGTCAAACTCGCTCATCGGCGTCATCGCACAGCGCCTCGTAAGGGTCATATGCCCGCACTGCAAGCAGGAATACAAGCCCGATGACGAGCTCCTCAAGCAGATGGGGGCGCCGCTCAAGAAATACCAGGGCGCGACGTTCGCGACGGGCAAGGGCTGCTCTGAGTGCTTCCACACGGGCTACGCGGGCCGGACCGGGATTTACGAGATTATGATGACCAATGACGAGGTCAAGGACCTCATCTTCCGCCAGACGACCCGCGAGGTGCTCCGGCAGGTGGCAATGGACGCCGGCATGGTGACGCTCAAGGAAGCCGCTCTGAACAAGGTCGCCGCAGGGGTCACGACCGTCGAGGAATACTACAGGGTGGTCTATATCTAAGCCTCGCCGGTTTGGTGGTGGAGAAGTCTATGCGGCGCGGGACGCCGGGTATTCGCACAGCCAATCGTGTGGGGGCGCCTATCGCGGCAATCGTGGTCGCGGGAGTCGCGCTTCTCATACTGGCGGGCTGCGGCGTCATCGGCCAGACATACCTGTGGATCGAGTGGTCGACGAGCTACTTCGAGAGTTACTATCCCCGCTGGATGGATGACTTCGAGAAGGCCCACGCCGACCAGCATGTCCGCATCCATTTCCGTGCGATGCCGTCAGATGCAGCGCAGAAGATTTACACGATGATGATCTCGCACACACTCTCTGACGTCGTGACGTGCGGACCGGGCGTGGCGCCGCTGCTTCTGGAGAACAGGGCTTTGGAGCCAATCCCGGACAGCGCCGTAGACACGAAGGACTTCATGCCGATCGCGCTCGACGGAGTGCGCTATGTCGATGGATCGCTTGCGGCAATCCCCGAAGACAGCGGCATAAGGCCGTTCATCTACTTCGACTCGGCCGACATGGACGAAGTCCACACGACCGCGGCGGACGTGCCCGTGGATTTCGAGGGGTACCGCAAGTGGGCGGCGAAGTTCTTCAAGTGGAGCGTGGACGGGAAGACCGTCCTCGGCCCGTTGCCGCAGGATCAATTGGCAAGGGCAAGCCTCCTGAGGCGGCCACTCGGCATCACGCGCGCGCACGCGGCATCGTCGTACCCCTTCATGCTGGCCTATGTCGATCCGCAGCCGGGACTCGACGGCAAAGTGCATAATTCGATAGACGAATTCCTGGGCGGACCGCCGTCGAGTAAGACGTTCCGGTTTGATACGCCGGAGATCGCCAGGGGGCTCGGCGAGTGGCAGAAGTTCTTCTACCCGAAGAAGGACGCCATCTGCGACGGCGACGCTGAGAGGCTTGTCGGCCTGCAGCAGGACGTATACGCGGGCTGCGAGGCGGGAAACTGGATCTTCGGCGAGGTGTTCACGGTAGACATGCAGGTAACGAGCCTGCCGCACGCCGAAGGCAAGCCGCTGAAACTCTTCATGAGCATAAGCGGCAACGGAGTTTCGCGCGAGTCGAAGCATAAGGCGCTCGCTCTGGAACTGGCGCAATACATCGGGGCGACAAACCAGCAGGTTGACGCATACTACGGCCACGGATACCTCCCCTGCCGCTACTCCGCGTGGGAGCGCCTGGACAAGGACGACAAACAGGATCAGAAGATCCGCGCGGAATTCCTCGGCGCGTACCGGCAGGGTCAGGGAGAGTTCATCTGTGAACCGCTTATCAAAAGGCACAACCACGACACCATGGACGTGCAGGTCTTCGTGCCGCTGCCGCTCGATATCACCGTAGTGGCGGCGCATTCGTGGGAGGCGCAGCCGGAGATACCCGCGCCGGAGGCGCCGCAGGAGGGGCAGGAGGCAACACCGGTCGCGGATGTAAAGGCGCTTGCACAGAAATACAGCGCGGACGTCAAGGCGCTCGCCGACAAGGTCGCCGCGGCGACCGGCGACAGAGTGACCGTTATGGTGCGCGGAACACCGGACGAAATGAGGCAGATACGGTCGAGAGTGCCGAAAAGCCCTATTCCTGTGTATATTCCGCTCCTCAAGTACGGGGTATATCCGCCGAATTTGAAGGTTTGGGACAGGATCACTTCCGAAGTGATAGCCCGCGCGATACAATTTGTGTCCAAGGATGACAAGCCTATGACGCCGGAAGAGGCGGCAAAGTGGTGCCAGGAAGAGGCCACTGCGATCTTGTCGGGGAAGAAGTAGTTCAGTCCGAAGTCTGAAGTACAAAGTCTGAACGTGAGGCAGAACCGACACGGCCTCTGCAGAGACTGGCGCTGGGTGGGGTCAAGATGGCAGGGCGGCACGGCCCTCACCCCCGGCCCCTCTCCCAGAGGGCGAGGGGATGCGGGCGACGCATGCGTCGCCCCTACAGTGACAGATAATGAAGCGTTTCGAGTCGGACCTTTATAGAGGATAACGATGTCCGTACAACAACCGAGCGGGGGATATCTGACCTACAAACGCAAGGAGAAGATCGCGACGCTGCTGTTTCTGCTGCCGGCGCTTATTTTCATCGCGGTATTCTCCTACATCTCCTTCTTCATGACCTTCGCGATGGCGTTCTATAAGGTCGACTGGCTCAACCCGTGGCAGTTCGTGGGATGGGGCAATTTCCTGAAGGTGTGGAATTACGACCTCTTCTGGAAGTCTCTCGGCAACATCAGCCGGTACGTCATCGGGTCTGTCGGCATCGGGCTCGTGCTGGGGCTCTTCTTCGCATCGCTCATGGAACAGAAGATTAGAGGGCTCGGATTCTTCAGGGTGGCGTTTTTCATGCCGATGGTCATATCGGCGGCGGCAACGGCGTGGATATTCCGCCTCTTGTTCGGCAAGGGGTTCGGAGTCGTGCCGGTGGCACTGGCCAACGTGACCGGATGGATATCGCAGTGGCACATCGGCGCGTGGAACTTCGGGCATTACTTCTTCGGCGGCCCCTTCGATATCGATCTCCTCGGCAACCCGAAGCTCATAATGCTCGCCGTGGTGTTTATGACCATGTGGGGCGGGATCGGGTACTGGATACTTATCTACACGGCCGGGCTGCGGTCCATCGATCCCGAGCTCTACGAGAGCGCGATGATTGACGGCGCGGGATACTGGCGGCGGACGATTCACATAACCATACCTCTCCTGCGCCACGTGATCCTCTTCCTTTCGATCACCGGTATCATCGGCGCCTTCCAGCTCTTCTCGATTATTATGATCCTGCCGCCATACGGGGCTGCGGCGGGCGGGCCGGACGATGCGACACAGGTGCCGATACTTCTTATCTATCAGATTGCGTTCTCACAGATGGACTTCGGATACGCGTCGGCGCTTGTGTGCGTGATCTTCCTTATACTGCTTGTGGCAACAACCATCCAGGCGAAGCTTGGCCGGATAACTCAGGAGTAAGGCGATGTCAGCAACCGTTGGGAGCGCGCCGCCTGCCGTCGAAATGCGTTACAGCGCGCGGCGCGACAAGGCAAGACGCTGGGCCAACAGAGGTGTGATCTACGCGGTGCTCCTTGCGGGGGCGCTCCTCATGATCTTCCCGGTGTTCTGGATGTATGTGACATCATTCAAGAAGGAGTTCTACTCCCAGGGCGCGCACATGGTGTGGTTCCCGATGCTGCCGAAGTATTTCACACTGGAGAACTACGGAGAGCTTCTGTCGCGCGCAGGGGCGAAGAGCTCAGGCGCGGCGGACGACTTCTTTGTAGCGAGCGCTAACACGTTCATCTATACCGCGGCGGCAACGCTCGGCAACATCCTCATCTGCGCGATGGCCGGGTATGCTCTGGCCAAGAGGCGGTTCAAGGGACGCAACGTCGTTTTCGCGTCGATACTCGCGACAATGATGATCCCGGGGATTATGGTGCTTCTGCCCAACTTCGTGATCACAATGCGGTACCTGCACGGATACAACAACTTCGCGGGGCTCATAATACCGGGGCTTGCAAGCTCGTTCGGCGTGTTCTTGATGAGGCAGTACATGCTCGCGATCCCGGATGAACTCATCGAAGCGGCGAAGATGGACGGCGCGGGGGAGATGTGGACGTTCTTTGCTGTGGTGCTGCCATTGGCGACGCCGATACTCGTGGCGTACGGGATACTCCTCGTGCTTGGGTTCTGGAACGACCTGCTGTGGCCGCTTGTGATTACCAAGGACCTGACGGTCCTCCAAGTGGCGCTCTTGAACCTCATTGAGATCGGCTCGCAGAGGATGGGGCCGGCGATGGCGGGCGCGGCGATCTCGTCGACACCGCTCATTATCCTGTTCTTCCTGGTGAGGAAGCAGTTTGTGGCGGCGATGACGTCGGGGGCGCTGAAGGGGTAGCGTCACGATAAGCGGCGCAATACTGCGTTCTCGGTCGTCGCCATTCCTCGACGTGGCAAGGGCCACGCCTGCGGATGGCTCCTCCCTGCGGCCTTGTCTTGCTTGCTTCTCGTGCCGCTTGGGGACAAACTCAGACTCTACCGCATTCCACTTATGGCGCGACATTGGAACGTAGCCGCTACTGTGCCACCTGACGGGGACCTCTCCGATTCTGAAGGATGGCCCAAACGAGCACGTCGAAGAGGAGGATGATGGCCACGAGCAGGAACGTAATCGTGAGAAACGTCCATGGCTCATCTGATATGAAGCCCGGGCTGAACGCGTCGACAGTTGCGGGAAGCGGAAGCACAGATCCAACCATGAATCCAAGCCAGCCAGCAGCTCCGCGCAAGAGTCGGTAGCCGGCGTAGAGGGCGGCCGTCTTTACTCCGCAATGCGCGGGCCTCAAGCGCACACCGCCTGCTACAAGACCGGAGAGAACACCCACGGTCAGCAGGAGTCGGGTCTCTATCGCGCCCCATAGGAACGCAAACACGAACAGGTACACGCCGAAGGAGGCCGGCACGCGCGCCCAGATGCGTTCTTCCCATGCCCCGGCTGCCAGCGCGACAAGACCTGCGTAGATGGAGAGCATCAGGTCACGGCTGCTCTCAGTCACCATGCCCCTGAATGAGAACGCCATCGCAAGCGGCGCGAGCAGACTGACGACAGTGAAGAGCGTTCGCGCACGCAAAGCGCCCGTGCCCACCGCGCCTGGGTTGCTCACGAGCGCAGACCTATCGTCCGCTTGGGGATCAGCCATACGTCTTTGCTCCATGAAGCCAGCGGAACGCCATCGATTCTACTTCGCGACGCGTATGCTGTCGATCTGCAGGTTATCGCCGCATGCCCGGCCGTGACGGGACGGTGAGCGTGGATAGAGGCTCAGCGCTCAGTCGGGCGACTGTCGGTTTCACAAAGGATTCAGTTGTCAAGGAACGAGAACCAGACTGGAGACCAGAGCAAGACCGCAGAACCAGGAACCACCCCGCCTGCCAAGAGGGGCAGTCGAGATGTACAGGTCTCGACTGGCCATGGTATCGAATTTCGGCCGGATTTTGATAGGAGGGGCAGTCGAGACCTGCAGTGCTCGACTGCCCCTCTCTGCGGACAGACTCTCAGCCCTCACCCTTGCGGGCGTCCGTTTCGCAAAGTTTTCAGTTGTCAAAGAACGCGCGGCCAAGGGCCGCGAGAGAGTAGAAAGCCGAAAGTAGAGAGAAGAACCAGGACACAGTCCCTCTATAACAATGTGGGGTGAACGAGAATTGGGGTGTTTTGGGAAACGTAAGTCCAATAGCGTGTTTTCCAGATATGGACGTAAGACGTTATGTAGAAGCGACTTCAAGGGAAAATAAGAAATCCGGATTTTCCTTCCAGAGGTGCACGAGTCTGACGGTGCGCCGGAGGCAAGAGACACAAGATGTAGCGGGTGCGCGCCTGCGGCGCGGGAGCAGGAGATCAGGGGAGCAGGTGAGCAGGAGAGCGAGACATTGATGGAAAGAGTGGGAAGGATGCGAAACCACCGAGCCGACGCATCGTCCGCCAAGGCTACGACGGCAGCACGAGGACAAGCTGGGCCCCTCCGCGCTTGATCTGGCGGGTCCTATCCTTCGCGCACGAGGGCTATGGCGGCGTCGGCGAGGAGGTCGCCGGCTTCGGGAGCGAGGAAGCTCGGAGGACCGAAGGTCGTTTCGTAGCCTCCGCGCGTGAAGGCGGCGCGGGTGGGAACGTAGCCTATATGCCCGTTGGCGTATCCCACGACGAGGGCATGGCGGGGATGGCATTCGGTCTTTATGCGCAGGCCGTGCTCGACAAAGTACTCGGCCGGCACACCTACGAAGTCACAGGGGCCCAGAGTTATCGCCTGGACTTCTGCCCGCTGGGTGCCTTCGGCGGCGATCCTCGCCAGCAGCGCGGGGATCTGCCTGTCGTAGATTGCGGTATCGATGAAACGCTGGGCGCCGTGGACGGCGCCCCTGACTTCGTCCTGCGTCACCGGTCTGAACGGCAGGGCCACCGTACGCGAGCGGGATTCAAGGCCCTCGCTATCTGTGAACTGCATCTTCGCAAGAGCGAGCTTCACGTCCTGGGCGAGCAACTTCCCTATTTCCTCTTTGGAGCGGTCAGGGAAGATGCCACGCGGGTCTGCGTAGTGCATGTTTCCTGCGGCGCCGTTGAGAAAGAGAGTGACAGGGCATCCGGCGGCGCGCAACTCATCCGCGAGCGCGCCGGGGTAACCCGCGCTTATGGCCGGGTCGCCGCCATGGTGGGTCGGGTGGCAGGCAAAGTTGACGATGGCGCCGAGAAGCTCGCCGCCGGCAGCGCGCGCGGCGAGCACGGCTACTTCCGGATCGATCGGCCCTTCGAAGAACAGCGCTTCCGAGTCGCGGAATGACCCATGCGTGCAGACGGTGCCGTCGCGCATAACAACGCGCCGGCTGAAGGCGACGTTCCACTCATAGACGTGCTCGAAACCGAGTTCGACCTCCTGCATCCCGGCGAGGGCCCGGCCAAATGCGTCTATGACTCTCTCCACAATTGCGCCGGCGCAGGCTTCGTCGCGCTTCACTTCGCCGGCGTCGTCCACTGCAGGCCCGGCGTGGTTGTGCGTCGCCGCTACGAGCACGTTGCATCCCGGGAATCCAAGCTCGCGTGACACAGCTTCCCTGATCGAGAGGACGTCCCGGCGCGCGATGATGAGCGTATCAAGCTGCACGAACGCGACGGAGGCATTCCCGGAACTGAATATCGCAATGCGCGCGTGCAGGGGATCGAGAATGCTATCGCTTACGATGTCCTTGAGCCAGCCGATCTTGTGAGTCCCAACAGGCGGCGTAATATCGACCTCGGCGAAGCCAGCCTTGAGCGTCATTTCGCCTCCTTCACAATGGCGTCAACATCGAGCTTCTCGATGCTCTCAAAGACCTTCCTGAAGCCTGCCGCTACGGCCTTGACGGTGCGGACGGTGTTGGGCAGGCGGATAGGGTGCGTCATGCCGAAGTGGGTATCGCAGTGCTTGCGGGCGACGGGGTAATCGGCGGGGTCGTACTTAACCGGTTCGGTGAGCGGGCATGACCAGGGGCAGCCGCCGCCGTAGGCGTTTCTGGCGCGAAAGACGGTCATTGCGGGAAGGGGCCAGTGCTGCCAGAGGCCGACGGGGACGCCTTCGGCGTTGAGGGCTTTGACGATGACGTCGCGCATTCGCACGGGGTCACCCTTCCAGCCAATGGCGTCCATGTCGATGCGAGACGTGAAGTTGTAGTACGCGTGGCCAAAGCCGTGCGGTTCGGTTGGCAGGATGAGACCAGGCAGACCCGCCAACTCCTCAGAGAGGATGGCGGCGTGCCTGCGCTGGGCGTCGAGAAAAGCATCGAGGCGGGTCAGTTGAGCCCTGCCGAACGCGGCAGAGAGGTCGTTGGAGCGATACATCCAGCCAAGAGCGTAGGCGTGGTAGTCGCGGGATTGGGCAGGGGTACGGGTTTCGCCGAAATTCCAGAGCTGGATCGCCGCGTCGCGCAGGTCCTCTCTGTCGGTGACGAACATGCCGCCTTCGCCGGCGGAGAGGGATTTGTTCTGGTTGAACGAGAATGCGGCGCAGTCACCCCAGGTGCCAACCTTCTTCCCACCGACGGCCGCCCCGTGCGACTGGCAGGCGTCTTCGATAACCTTGAGATCGTGGCGCCTTGCGATGGCAAGGAGCGGCTTCATATCGAGCGCGAGACCGTGAAGGTGGACGGCGACAATGGCCTTCGTGCGCGGCGTTATGGCGGCTTCGACCTTCGAAACGTCCATATTCATTGTGTCGAAATCGATGTCCACGAAGACCGGTATGCAGTTGGCGTGGAGGATCGACGTGGCGCTCGAGGACCACGAGTAGGCGCTTACGAGGACGTGGTCGCCCGCGGAGAGCCCGCATGCCGCCATCGCCATGTGGAGGGCGGCGGTGCCACTATTGGTGTTCACGGCGTACTTGTTGCCGTTCCAGCGCGCGAACTCCTCCTCGAACTCACGGCAGTTAGGGCCGTAGGCGTGATTGTTGCCCTCAAGCGAAGCGAGGACGTACTTTCTGTCGATGGCGGAGATGGGGGGCCAATCCCTGATCATACGATCGGGGACGGCCTTGGGGCCGCCGAGAATCGCCAGTTTGGTTGCATTCTTTGCCACGGGGCGTCTCCTTTGTTCGCGGTGTCGTTGCCACGGGGAGTGTTCTACCAGAGGTGGAGGGGCAAGTCAAGAGAATGCGAAACGGACTGACGCCGTCATAGCTGTCGTAAGGAGAGGGAATCCGTATGGGCAGCATGAGAATGGAAGCGAAGCCGGCGACGCCCAAGCGAAATGGTTCTGGCCTTCCGACAAGGGCAGGCACGGGGGCCTGCCCCTACAATTTCAGACGACAGCGGGAAGAAGTTTCTTGGCTTTGGCGACGAGGATGTCGGCCTGGCGGGTGGGTTCGGGGAGGCGGTAGCTGCGGCAGGCGGCGAGGACCATGTCAACGGCGGTGGGGATGTCCATGCGGTGGCCGGGGCTGATGTAGAGGGGCTTGACACGGTCGCGGGTGCGGACGAGACGGCCGACGAGTTGCCCCTTATAGGTCAGAGGCGTTGAAGAGCCGCGTTCGGGGGCAGGGTCCTCTGCTTCGCCGACGAGGCGGCTCTTGGCGCAGCCGATTGTGGCGACGTCGAGGACGATGCCGACATGGCAGGCAAAGCCGATCCCTCGAGGGTGGGCAATCCCCTGGCCGTCGCAGAAGAGGACGTCGGGGCGGACGGAGAGGCGGCGGAAGGCTTTCGAGATCACGGGCACTTCGCGGAAGGACAGGAGGCCCGGAATGTAGGGGAAGGTCACTTCCATCGAGGCAACGGCGATGTCGATGAGATCGAGATCGGGCCAGGTGAAGGCGACGATGCCGGCGACAGCGGTGTCATCTGAGGGAAATGCGACATCCGCGCCGGCGACGATGCGAATGGGGCCGGTAGGAGGAACGAGAATGAGCCGCTCGCGGAGGTGAGTCTGGATGCTGACGGCGGCGGGGTAGGTGAGGCCGCTATTGCCGAGAGACGTGTCATCGGGAATGCCCCGAGTCATGCAAACGTTCCTCCAACGCGAGCGGCAGACAACCATACACCTAAGGCTACCACATAAGCATAAGGCAAGCCGGGAGGATTTCCTCGAAATTCCATCTGATATTGGAGGCACACAATGGCACTGCGCTCACCCAGCGGCCTGCAGCCACGGAAAGTGAAACAATGCAGCATTGAACAGTAGAGCATCTGATAGAGGCGCGCCGTCCGGTGGCGAAGCGGTGGCTTGTGTGTACGGGTCGCTGTGGAGCGCTCCCTCACCCCTTCCCCTCTCCCGGAGGGCGAGGGGACTTGACGGCGCAATAGACCGCGCCGCAAGGTCGACAGGCAGGAATGCCTGTCGTACTGAAGGGCGCATGGCCGTGCGCCCCTACGGATATGTGCGCGCGAACAGTCTTCGCGCGGCGCTCCCATTTGCCAAGGCTGCCCGGGAGAACTGTCGGGCGACGCATGCGTCGCCCCTACAGTGAGGCTCGGCTGCCCTTCTCATTGCCAAGCTGCTTAGGCGGCGAACTTGTCGAAAATCTTCAGAAGTATGTCTGCGGCTTTTTTGCAGTCATCGCGGGAGACGTCGAGGTGGGTGACGAGGCGGATGGCGTGCGGGCCGCGGAGGTAGAAGAGGACGCCTTCCTTTTTCGCGGCTTCCTGGAGGGCGTCGGAGGCGACGCGCCTGTCGAAGGAGGGCATGATGATATTCGTGACGACGTCGCCGGGATTGAGCCGTACGAGGCGGTGACCGGAGATCGCGCCGGCGATGAGCTTGGCGTTGGCATGATCCTCGGCAAGACGCTCGATATTGTGGTCGAGGGCGTAGATGCCCGCAGCGGCCAAAATGCCGGCCTGGCGCATGCCGCCGCCGAGGCACTTGCGCCAACGAATCGCTTTGGCGACTATGTCCTTAGGACCGGCGAAGACGGAGCCAACGGGGCAGCCGAGACCCTTGGAGAGGCAGATACTCAGGGTGTCGCAGTGCGATGCGTATTCCTTAGCCGATTTGCCGCTGGCTATGCAAGCGTTGAACAGGCGCGCGCCGTCCATATGAAGCACCGCGCCGCGCGCGTGCGCAAGCTGGGATAGTTCCTTCACAACGCCCACGGGGTAGACACTTCCGCCGCCGAAATTGTGCGTGTTCTCTATCCAGATAACGCGCGTCCCGGGGGTGTGGAGCTCCTCGCGCCTCATCGCAGAGGTCACATCCGCCGGGTCGAGGATGCCGTCGGGCGTCTTTCGCATGTTGAAGACAACGCCGGAGATCATGGCAACAGCGCCGCACTCGGCGGTAACGAGATGGGAGTTCTCGGCAAGCAGGATCTCATTGGTCGGCGTGGTGTGGACCTTGGCGGCGATCTGGTTGGCCATTGTGCCCGTCGGGACGAAGAGCGCGGCCTCCTTGCCAAGCATCGCTGCGACCTTTTCCTGAAGGGCGTTTATCGAAGGGTCCTCGCCGCAGACGTCGTCGCCTACCGGGGCGCTTTCCATAACGCGGCGCATTTCCTGTGAGGGTTGGGTAACGGTGTCGCTGCGAAGGTCTATCACTTTGGTTTCTCCGTGCTATACAGGTTGTGGTTTGGCCGCAAACGATTGATCGGGCTTGAGAACGTACCGGACGCAACAACGGAACCGAACGGGCGCGAAGAGCGTGACCGCGAGGTCGATCCGCCGGAGGCGGACCTGTCGTATAGTGGGCGGCTGACGAGCGCGCCCATACGAATCGGGCTTGCAGGGTAATAGACAGTGCAAGGTGGCACGGCCCTCACCCTGCCCTCTCCCAAAGGGCGAGGGGATTGAACCGGCGCAAAAGACAGCGCCGCAAGGTGAACAGGCAGAAATGCCTGTTCTACCAATGGGCGACTCACCGAGTCGCCCCTACGACTATGGAGTGCGAGGCGTCCATGATGAGAGAAGCGATGTCCCCTGGCCGGCAAGGGAGGGTACGGAGCCCCGCCCCTACGATTGCGGGCGACGCATGCGTCGCCCCTACAGGCTGAAGCAGCCGTGTGGTTCATAGCACGCTCACTTGGGCTTGTCCTTATTGAGAATGATGTCCCTGCTCAGGGGCGGAGTCTTGAGTCTGACCCCGGACGGTTCAAGGGTCGGGCGGCCGGCGTCATCATAGGCGCTCTCCCAGAAGGAGGCGACCTCGCCGGCGGCGAATGACATCTGCGAGACGGCTATGCCCCCTACCCTCTTGTACATTTCCTTGAAATACTCGGGCGTCACCGGCTGACCGGGCTTGAGGATTTCCCTGTCAGCGGCGAGAACCGGGTCTATCAGGGAGTAGGAGTTCCGCAGGTTATTGATGATCTCGGCGGCAGGGTCGGCAATACGATGGACGCCGCCGGCTTGCTTCCCAATAAGCATATCGATCTCGTCGCGATTGGTCTCGACCATGCCGATCTCAAAGCGAAGGTGAACGTGGCGGTCAGCGGTCCTGTCCGCGAGGATCACGTTGCCGGTAGCCTGCCCCTTGTAGTTCTTCGTCCCGTGAAGCGGCATAGTGGAATCCGCGACATAGTGCGACAGGTGGCCCGCGCTGCGCAGAATGCCTTCGCAGTCCTTCGCTCGCATCGATGCCACAAGAGCCTTGTAAGCATCGGCAGCCGCCCAAGGCAGACGCCCTTCTTTGAGTGCGTCCTTGCCGAACTTCTCCACAAACGCGGATTCAGTAATCGGAATCGCGGCGAAAGGAGGCTTATCGAAGGCGTCCATGTCGAGGAAATGGTTGGGCGCTTCGGAGGGGTTCGACTCACTCAGGACGTCCGGTTCGGCGGAGAAGGCGACGAGCGACGCCGTATTGGCGTTCAGGAAGGCCCGCAGATCGCCAGAGACAAGAGTCACGGCGTGACAGGTGATCAGGTCGTGACCGACGAAGCCCCAGGCAAGAGCAACGCCGCCGCCGGCGGCGAGGAGCAGAAGGCATAGAAGGGCAGGCATCGTGGCTGTGAACAGGCGAGCCGCCAGCGGCACGGCCCTCACCCTTGGCCCCTCTCCCAGAGGGCGAGGGGACTCCTGCGCGCCATGCGCGCAGGCAATGTGGCAGACGGGAATGTCTGCCCCACCGGGGGCGCACACCGGTGCGCCCCTACGACGCGACGCGGTGCGTTCACGGCGGTGCGAATCTTGTTCCGCATCCGGCAAGGGCGGGTACGGAGCCCCGCCCCTACGATTGCGGGCGACGCATGCGTCGCCCCTACGATGGGAGGGGGCGCGTTCACGGCAATGCGAACACTGGTCTGTATCCAGCAAGGGCGGGCACGGGGTCCCGCCCCTACGATTGCGGGCGACGCATACGTCGCCCCTATCCATGAAAGGCTGCCGCGACGCAAGGGGATTCTCTGCCGCAATCTTGTCCTTTTGTTTCAGCCTC
>Ga0315282_10008750_pt1 | contig 16297 bp, 15 predicted proteins | sample YL17G07_20_MG_FD_203693 | JGI IMG/M metagenome (GOLD analysis project Ga0315282, IMG submission 203693) | Sediment microbial communities from Yellowstone Lake, YNP, Wyoming, USA - YL17G07_20 | ecosystem: Environmental > Aquatic > Freshwater > Lake > Sediment | place: USA: Wyoming | collected...
CTAGTCGTCCTCGCCTTTCCGGACGGCTCCTCCTCTCTCGGGGCGGGAGAGGCTCGTATCGGCACACGCACCGAATGGAAGGAAGCGGAGCCTGCCCAATCCAGCCCCTCGGAGATCGTATGCCCGAACGAATAACGGTTGCTCACAGTCCAGATTCCGACGACGCCTTCATGTTCTTTGCCCTGGCCCAGGGCAAGGTGGGCGACCCCGATCTGGAATTCGTCCATGTCTTGGAGGACATCCAGAGTCTCAACCAGCGCGCGCTCCGGGGGGAGTACGAGGTGACTGCGGTCTCCTTCCACGCCTACGCCTACCTGGCGGACCGGTACGCCCTCCTGCCCCACGGGGCCAGCATGGGGGACGGCTATGGCCCCACGGTCGTGACCCGCGCAGCCTGCCGTCCCGGGGAGCTGCGGGGAAAGCGCATCGCCGTCCCCGGCCCCCTCACAACCGCGGCCCTGGCATTGCGGCTGTGGGATCCGGGCCTCCAGCACGTCGTCATCCCCTTCGACCAGATCATGGACGCGGTGATCGCGGGAACAGCGGATGCAGGATTGATCATCCACGAGGGTCAGGTGACCTACGATTCCCTCGGGTTCCACAAGGTGGTGGATTTGGGCGAGTGGTGGCTGCGGGAGACCGGTCTGCCTCTCCCCCTCGGCGGGAACGTGATCCGAAAGGACCTCCGTCCCGACCTGATGCGGCGGGTGTCCTACCTGCTGCGAGAAAGCATCCGGTACAGCCTGGCCCACCGCGAGGAGGCCCTGGATTACGCCATGCGGTTCGCGCGGGACATAGAACGCCGCCTGGCGGACCGGTTCATCGGGATGTACGTCAACGACCTGACCCTGGACTACGGGGAGCGCGGCCGGGCCGCCGTGCGCCGCCTGCTTGACATGGGCCGCGAGCGTGGCCTCATCCCGCACCGGGTCGAGGTGGAGTTCGTCGAATAACTGAAGAGCGTTCGGCTGTTCGACCGTTCGGGAGGAGAGCCCGCCTGGCTCAAGGAGGCAGTGGAGCACCTCCGCCACTACCGCTGAGGGGGAACTGGCTGGCGGGGGCTGCTGATCAAGTTGATCGGCGGGGATGGAGGTATGTGTGTGCACCCTCGATCGTTGGTGGTATAATCCCTTCCAGTTGAACCATCGCTGAGGAGTCAGCCGTGCGTGACCTGAGCGCCGTGCGCCAAGGCTGGGAGGAGGTCGAGCGGGCAGAAACACGCCTGTTCTGCGGTATGACCGCCCAGGAGAGTCTCCGCCAGTGGCTGCAGTTGCAGCAGGTGTTCGAGCCCCAGTTGCGGGACACGTCGGCACTCTTTGGGCCAGAGCGCCAGTCGGCCCTGGCCGAGCTTCAAACTCGTCTACGCCGCTTGGCTGAATGGCAGGAGAGGCATGGAGAGCCTGGTTCGGTCCATTCAGAGGCTCCAACAGCGCCTGCAGGAAGCTGATATTCTCTCCGTCGTGATCGGGGGTGTTGCGAGCGCTCTGTGGGGCGAGCCGCGCGTCACCCGCGATGTTGACCTCAAGATCTTGTTGGGGCGCGATGAGGCGGACCGCCTCCTCACCATACTCACACCCGACTACACTCCGCTGCTTCCCGATCCGCGGCGCGCGTTGAAAGAACAGGCGATGCTCTTCGTGCGGGACCCGGCGGAGACCCGCCTGGACTTGCTGCTCGCCGATACACCGTATGACGTTCAGGCGATTCGACGCGGGCGGAATGTCGAGGTGCAGCCTGGCGCAACGATCTGCGTGTGCAGCCCGGAAGATCTGGTCATCTACAAGTTGGTCTCGACCCGCTTGCGCGATCACGAGGACGCGGCAGGCGTCGTTCGCCGGCAGGGCGACACGTTGGATGACAGCTACGTACTTCACTGGCTGAGGCAGTTCGAGCAGGCGCTGGACGACTTCACGCTGGTGGCGGAGTACACACGACTCCGAGCCGGAAAACGATAGAAAGCTGCTGCCGAGCGGAAGTCGGAAATCTGGTCCGTCCGGAACGATTCGCCATCCGGGGTGCGGGGCCCCCGGGCCGCTCGAGCCGGGCGATCATCGGAAGAGATCGATTCTCTACGGGACGCGCCTAGCAGGCCGCCGTCCTGGACAACTCGCCACGAAATAGCCTACGTAACTGCACTACATGCCCTCCGACAACACGCCCGAGAACGTGCGGCGGTCCATCGGCCCCGGCTGCTATCAGGCCCTGGACTCCTCCTGTCGCATCCCGAGCGCTTGTGGCCCGCCTGGCTCAAAGACGAAGTGGAGCACTTCCCCCACTATCGCTGAGCCAACGCAGGCGGCTTGAGTGCCTGGGCCCCTTCAAGAAGGGATCTCATTCGCTCAGGCGTGGGCGTTGTCCAGAGACTTGCTTACCTACTTAAGGGCGTCCCGCTTTACGGACCGACCCCCGCCCCCCAAGTCAGCGGTCCCGTCCCGTCAGTCCGCCAGGTCGGCGAACAGGGCGGTGGTCAGGTACCTCTCACCGAAGGACGGGATAATGACTACGACCAACTTGCCGGCGTTCTCCCGGCGGCGGGCGACCTCCAGCGCGGCCCAGGTCGCTGCGCCGGAAGAGATGCCGACCAGCAAGCCTTCCTCGCGTGCCATGCGCCTGGCGGTACTGAACGCGTCGTCATTCTTGACGCGGATGATCTCGTCGTAAATCTGCGTGTTGAGGACGTCCGGGACGAAACCCGCCCCGATCCCCTGGATGGGATGCGGCCCTTTGGGGCCACCCGACAAAACGGGGGACGCATCGGGCTCGACGGCAATGCACTTGAACGACCGCTTGCGGCGCTTGATGGCCTCGCCCACCCCGGTGATCGTCCCCCCCGTGCCGACACCGGACACCAGGATATCGGCCTTTCCGTCGGTGTCCCGCCAGATCTCCTCAGCCGTCGTTTTCCGATGGATCTCGGGGTTGGCCTGGTTCGTGAACTGCTGCGGAATGAAATACCGGGGGTCGGCGGCGGCCATTTCCTCCGCCTTCTTGATTGCGCCGGGCATCCCCTCGCTGCCGGGAGTGAGGATCAGCTCGGCGCCGTAGGCTTTGAGCAGGACGCGCCGCTCTTTGCTCATCGTCTCCGGCATCGTGAGCGCGCACTTGTACCCACGCGCGGCGCAGACAAACGCCAGCGCGATCCCCGTGTTGCCGCTGGTCGGCTCCAGGATGATCGTGTCCGGCTTGATCTTCCCGGCCCGCTCGGCGGCTTCGATCATGGCGACGCCGATCCGGTCTTTGACGCTGTGGGCCGGGCTGTAGAACTCCAGCTTGGCGACGACGTCCGCCACGCAGCCTTTCGTCAATCGTCGAAGGCGAACGAGAGGGGTGTTCCCAATGAGCTCCGTGACATCATTGGCGATCTTCATTGCATCTCTCCATTTTCCTTTTCCCGAAGCCTGAGCTGGAACATCGCTCTCTTCTTTCCCCGACCCGCGCTCCGCGCGCTCTGCCCCGTGGCTCGCAGTTCCGCCCTACTCTTGCGCTCTCCCCCCACGGTCCCAGCCACCACCTTCAGGGCTAGCCCGCGAAAAAGGTGTAGCTCACCCAGACAAGAAACACAAGCAGGATCGCGCCCACACCCAAGCTCCATCCCACCAGCCTGGCCTCCACCGACAGGAAGGGCTCGTCCGGGATGTTCGCCAGCTCCTCGGCCAGTCTCGTCGAACTCCTGATCGGCACTTCCTGGGGCTTCGGGCCAACTGCGAGCTCTCGCCGGGTCTCCGGGTACGTTGCCATTCTAGTTTTCCTCCCTTTCCAGGGTCCCCCGCTCTCGTGGACGGATGGTTTCCTGTCCGAGGCGGAAATTGAAGCTCACGCCGTGGGCGGCATGATCCCGTGGAAGAAGATCCACGAGATGACCAGCCCGATCCAGATGATGAACCCGAACAGGCAGACCACATACACCAGCGCCAGCTTGCCGATGCCTTCCTCCCAGAGTTTTCTGAAGTTCGATACGAGGCCGATGGTGAAGAAGGTCATCACGAAGAAAAGCACCCGGAAGATGTTGCTCTCGGCCGTGGCGACCTTCGCGGCCCCAAGCAGCCCCGGCGCCTGCAGGGTCAGAAAGAGCATGGCGAGGAAGGTCAGGGCGTACCCGATCACGAACTTGGGGAACCGCTCCCAGATCTCCCCGACCGAGACCGTCTCTCCGGGCTTCCGGTTGATGCCATACACCCAGATCAACGCCAGGACGAACGCCCAGATGCCGATGAAGACGTCGATGAAGACCTTCACCGTCGTGGTCGTGAGCAGCATCCACCCTTCCTTGTAGTTCACGCCCGTCACGGCGAGGGCCTTGGCCCGGATGAGGGCATCGGTGATGGTGCCGCTGGCCACGGCCGCCCCGTCCGTCTTGACCGCCAGGCCCATCCAAGCCGCCGCGACCAGGGGCTGGTGGTACAAGAAAGTCTGCGCCACGAAGGGGAGGATCAAAAGTTCCACCACCGCGAAGACCACCACCAGCGACGAGACCATGATCGGGACCACCGGCCTGGCCTTGATGGCCGCACCGGTGGCGATGGCCGCGGAGACGCCGCAGATGGAGATCCCCGAAGCCAGTGGCGCCGACCACTCCCGGCTGAACTTGAAGAGCTTGCGGGCGGCCAGGTAGACCAAGGCCCAGTAGATGAGGTACGCCTCCACGATGGCGGCGAAGCCCCGGAACATGACCACCTTGGCCAACCCGGTGGCGGAGGCGGCCTGCACACCGAGGGAGGCCCCCAGGATCACGATGGCCGTCTTGATGTACCACTCGGGACGCGTGGCTTCCCTCAGGAAGTCCGCCACCCCCGGGAAGAAATTCCCCAGGATCAGGCCCGCCAGGAGAGCCACGATGAAGCCGGCCTCACCGGTGAGGCCCAGGGACCAGGGGATTTTGAAGGCCGCCTGTTTGTCCGGGGTCACCGCAATGTAGGCGTAATTCCCGATGAGCCAGCAAGTGTAGCTCACCCAGAAGATCACCGTGAAGCCGATGGCGAACTCCTTGAGATCGAACTTCAGCGCCTTCGCCCCCACGCCCATGATGAGTAACATGAAGACGTAGGTCAGGAAAAGCGCGACGATCCCCGACAGCCCGGCATAGGCCTTGGACACCGGGGCCATGGCCTTCCCCAGGCTGAGCCACACGCTGGTGGCCACACCCCAGCCCAGGAGATCCTTCCCCACTAAGGGGCCAAGGGAAAGGAGGAAGACGGAGAGCCCGATCCACAAGGCCCACCAGTCTTCCGTGTTCCGAATGAGCTGTTGCCGCTTCACCGTACCCTCCTTGGGCCGACCGACGGGGCCGGCCGGCGCCCCCCGTGCTACGACGCGCACTCGCCCACGCCGGTCTGAACCTTGAACTGTTCCGTCCCGCCCCAGTCGAGGTACGCCTCGGGGGCCTGTGCCTGCGGCGGGAGGTCCGTCAGATCCTTGACCGCCTCGCGGATCTTGGACAGGCCGATTCGTTCCACGAACGCCTCGAACTTCTCGCCGTCCAGCCGCTCTGCCTGATACAGGTCCAGCAGGCGGCCCACCAGAGCCGGACCGTTCTTGGCGGGGACCTTGAGCGTGGGCCGCGCGTACCGCGTCCCGTCCATGTTGAGCGATGCCCCCAGGAACACCTGGTAGGTCGGCACCTGCCGGCCGTCGAACTCTCTCGAGCCGCCCGAGAACCCGATGCCCGCGATGTGGTGATGGCCGCAGGAGTTTGGGCACCCCGAGATCTTGATCCGAAGGCCGGCCTCGTCGGCGAGATGGCCATGGCCGTTCTGGAAAATCTCACCGATGGCCAGGGCGAGCCCGCGCGAGGACGTGATCCCCAACTGGCACGTGTCCGCCCCCGGGCAGGTCGTGATATCTGCCAGGCGATCCGCGGAAGGATCGGCGAGTTTCGCCCCCTTCAAGAGGCGGTACACGGCCGGCAGCCGGTCATTCGGAATCCACCGGAAGAGAAAATTCTGCTGATTCGTCGTCCGACCCCATCCATCCCCGAACTGGCGAGCTACAAACGCCAGGATCCGCAACTGCTGGCCCGTCACATCACCCAGCGTCAGGCGCACCGTCACCACCGAATAGCCTGCCTGTTTCTGGGGCCGAACGTTGGTGATCTGCCATCGCCAGTATTCGGGATCTCCATTCGGCGCGCCCGAGTGTGCCGTCGCCGCCGGAGCCGGATGCGGCGTCTCCGCGGGGGCAATGACCGTGGGAATCTTCCCGGCCAGGACCGCACGCAGCCCCTCTCGCTCGTTGCGGACCAGATCCCGGAACTTCTCCATCCCCAGATTCCGGACCACGAACTTGAGCCGTGCGAGGCTCTTGTTCTCCCGGTTCCCGGTCCGATCGAACACCCGGACGATGGCCGCGATCGTGACCAGCAGGTCGTTGGCCGGAGTGAAATCCTCCAGAAGCTGGGCGACCTGTGGGGAGGCCCCCAGACCCCCCCCGACATAGAGGTGGAATCCGTGCCGGGGGGTTCCATTCTGCCCATGCACTACGGCCACGGCCCCGATGTCCTGGATGGGCGCGAGGCCGCAGTGGCCCTGGCATCCGGAGAAGCTGATCTTGAACTTCCGGGGCAGATTCTGGTTCATCGGGTTGCGGAGCAGAAAACGTGCTGTCGCCTCCGCATACGGCGTGACGTCAAAGGGCTCCTCGGCGGCGACGCCCGCGCGAGGGCAGGCCACCACGTTACGGACCGTGTTCCCGCAGGCCTCGCGTGTGGTGAGGCCTACCTCCGCCAGTCGCCGAAGCGTGGCCACCAGCGCCTCCGGCTTCACGAAGTGAAACTGGATGTTCTGGCGGGTGGTGACGTGTCCAAGCCCTCGAGGTGTCTCCTCGGCCAGTTCGGCCAGGCGTTCGAGCTGTCTCCCGGTGAGGCCGCCCCAGGGGATCTTCACCCGGACCATGTGAACCCCTTCCTGGCGCTGGCCGTACACGCCGTGCTGCAGGCGAAATCGCTTGAAGTCCTCCGGCGTCATCTCACCTTTCCAGAACCGCCTGACGAAGAGGTCAAACGTGTCAATCTCGTCATCGTTCGCCCACGAGTCAGGTTCGCTAACGATCCGCCCGGGAAGTTCATCGGCTTCAGGAATGTGAAGACGGGGCTTCTTCGTCTCGGTCGTCGTGTGGCTGCTCATCGTTTCCTCCAAAACAAAGAGGCCAACCCCACCAGAAGTGGAATTGGCCTCCAGTTGACTGGTCGGCCCTGTTTGCGCGCTGCGACTTACGCCAGCCGGACCTTCTCCGTTTTGTCTATCTGAACAACACGCGAATCCTGGATGATTATCTGCACCTGGCCGAACCGCACACTCCGGATCGCCTCGATGACCTGGCGAACGATCTCGCCATCCTCGGAGAGATCCGGCCTTCTTGACTGATGGGCTTCAATGTTCATCGCTTCCTCCAACTACCCTGCAATCTCATTCGGATCACAGGGGTTTCTCGCCAAAAAGTCGTCATATCTCGCGGAAGCGACAACACATGCCCATCATCGGATTCCCCCTCCTTCCGCTCAATTTCTCCTCCTCTCACTCAAAGACGAAGCCCCCTCCCATCGTAACGATGAGAAGGGGCTGTGAAGGTTCTCGTCCCCTCCTCATCTCTCCCCGCCAACCCCAGCGCACGCGTTGCGCCGGTTGTCTGGGGCAGGAGTTGGCACCCCGCCGCAAGCGGGGTTGCCGTGGCTTCTTCGGGCCAGTCCCTCTGCCACTCTGGATGAGAAGTAGCGACTTTATATCTGAAGTGAATCCTCACGTCAAGAAATATTTTCGAATCCCGACTGGAATATAGTAGATTAATCAGAGAAAATTCATGAAAGCCGCAACATCAATTCTCACAACTACTTTCGACATTCGGAGTCTCCGGGTTCATTGAGAACGGACGGCAATACCAGGCGGGTCTCCCAAAATTCTTGGCCGGGTAAGCCCTCCTCCATGCACCTCATCAACGTAGAAAACCGATCGATGACACCCAGTCCACCGATCGTCCCGACTCTCAGACACAGGACCGCTTGATGTGGTGAAGGACATCGGGCCGAAGCGCACTCACGCCTGTTTCCACGGCGACGTCCTCGCCACCCTTCCGGGGACCTCATCCACGGCGATGCGAGTGGCGTGACGACCATCCCCCTGGACATCGCCGACAAGGTCTATGGCGAATGCCTGAAACTGCGGGAGCGCGAGGCCGGCCTGCGGGACTACGCCCACAGCCGCGGCGGCGGCGGATCGTCAATGCGGAATGCGGATTGCGGAATGTGGAATATTCTACAGGCGCACCTCGGCCAAAGATAGCCGGCGGAAGCGCCAGCTCACGATGATGCTGCGCACGATCCAGTCGAGGACCATTGCCCCCCAGACCACCGTCATCCCAAACTCCGTCCGCACCCCGCCGAAGTAGGCGGCAGGCAGGCGGACAAGCCACCCGCCAAGGACAGCAGCCAGCAGAACCACGTGGGTCTCACCGGCGCCCCGCAGTGCCCCTGACGTGACCATGGAGATGGCCAAGGGCAGCTGCAGGAGCCCCATTGCCGTGAGCAGCGGGACGCTGTACCCCAGAACCCCCGGGTCTGAGGTGAAGAGGACGACCCAGGTCCTGGGGAAGAGGACGAAGCTCACGCCGAAGGCCGTCATGATTGCCGCGGCCAGCAGGTTCGCCACGCGGGCGCACCGGCGCGCCCCGCCCGGATCCTTGGCCCCCAGCCGCTGCCCGACGACCGCCGTGGCCGCCTTGGCGAAGCCGAGGCCCGGGAGAAACGACAGTGACTCGATGTTGAGGCCGACTTGGTGCGCGGCGTAAGCGGCCAAGCCGAAGCCGATCACGATCCGGGCGTAGACCAGTTGCATCCCATGCGTGATCAAACGCTCCCCGACCGCCGGTAGGCCCACCCGGAGGATTCTCCAGAGTTCCTGGAAGCTCCAGGCGTCCGATCGCTGCCCGAACAGTCCACGGCGCTTCGCACGCCAGAGAAGCCACACGGCCCCCACCCCTTCGGAGAGCCCCGAGGCCAGGGCGGCGCCGACCACGCCCATGCGCGGAAGGCCCGCCAGCCCGTAGACGAGGGGAACCGCCACCAGCACATGAAGGACATTCACGCCGACCATGGCGCGCAACGGTGTCCGCATGTCCCCAACCCCCTGGAAGATCGCCGACGCCAGGTGCAGGAAAACATAGGCGCCGAAGAGGTACCAGGTGATGTGCAGGTAATCCAGGGTGAGATCCAGGAGCCGTCCCTCGGCTCCCATGAACACGGCCGCGGCGCGCGAGAACAGGATGCCGGCAGCCCCCAGGGTCACGCTGGCCGCCACACCGATCAGCAGGCTGGTGCGCACGGCCCACGCGCGTCGCCACTCGTCTGTGGCCCCGGTGTGGAAGGCAACCATGACCGTGCTGCCGACGCCCAACCCGTAGAGCAGGGCCATCGTGAACATCAGCAGGAGCTGGGAGAGCCCCACGGCGGCCAGCTCCGCCGCGCCCAGCCGCCCCACCAGCAGCGCGTCCACCACGTTTACCCCGCGCTGCAACAGATCGCTGCCGACGATGGGAAGGGCCAGGCGCAGGACGTTCCGGCGCAACTCGCGCTCGTCGGCCCACTCGGCCAGCTTGGCTTCGGCCTGTCCACGAAAGTTCACTGCCGATTCCGATCCGATGAAAACGGACAACGAGCAATTGAAACCCGACACCGCCCGACACAGCAAGGCCGCGCCTCAACTTCTCGGGGCGCGGCCTCGGATCTTACCACACCGGGTGCTAGGACTTCCCGCCAAAAGCCTTGTCCGCGGGCGAGGCGCCGCCCATGGCCTTCTTAGCCTCGGCGATGAACTCCTGCGCCGTCTTGCCGTCCGGGCTCCCCGCCCCCACGACCTCAATGAAGGTCTCCCACACCCGGATGGCACCGGCATAATCCTTCTTGACCTCTTGCATCAGGTTCGCCTTGTCCCACAACGCGTGCACGTAGCGCGGATCGATGCCGAGCGCCTGATTGTAGCGCGCCAGGGCGGCATCCACCTCGCCTCGGGCGAGGAGCACATTCCCCAGATGCGTGATGGCTTCCGTGTTCTGCGGTTCCAGCGCCAGCACCTGCTGATACAGCGATTCGGCCGCATCCAGTTGCTGCTGGTCGAGCTGTACGTGGGCCAGGCGCAGCAGCGCTTCCACGTCTTTCGGGTTCTGAAGGAGCCGGGCCCGCCAGGGGGCGGCCGGATCCGACCCCGACGCGCCGACCGACGCATTCGTTGGCCCCATGGCGCGGTACACGAGATAGCCACCGGAGATCCCGGTGACCAGGGCGATCACCAGGAGCCATATGACCCCGGTCACGGAAGGTCGCCCCACGAGCAGTCGCCGGAGTTCGCCCCCGGCGTCGCTCCCGGCCGTCTGCGCCGGAACCTTTCGCCGCTTCTTTCCCATTACCTTCACCGCTATCGGCTGGGACGCCGGGAGGCTGGGAAGCCTCGAGCCCTTCGGCCTGCTGGCCTCCGGCCTTCTCCTAAAATTTGAGGAGGCGTCGCTCGATATTGAACAGCCACTCCGGCGTCAGCGAGAACGCCAGCCGGCTCAAGACCGTGAAATAATCGCTGACCAGCAAGAGGCCTAGAGCGATCAGGATGAGGCCGCTCAGTCGCGTCACCACCGGGATGAATCGCTTGAACCGGTCGAAGAAGACCACAAACCGATGGATGGCCAGCGCGCTCGCGAAAAAGGGGATGGCGAGGCCGAGCGAATACGCCGCCAGCATCTTGATCCCGGTGGCGGCCGTCTGCGAGACCGAGGCCAGCGTCAGGATGGACCCGAGGATCGGGCCGATGCATGGCGTCCACCCGGCGGCAAACGTGATGCCCACCGCGACCGCCCCGAGATACCCCGCCGGCCGGTCCTGCAACTCCACCCGCCATTCCCGCATCAGGAACGGGATCCGCAACCAGCCGGCGACATACAGCCCCATGAGGATGATGAAGACCCCGCCGATCTTCCGGATCAGGCCCTGCTGCCGGAACACGACCTGCCCCACGACCGTCGCGCCGGCCCCCAGCGCGACGAACACGAGGGAGAAGCCCAGGATGAACAGCAGGGAATTGAGAAGGATGGCCCGCCGCGTTCGGGGGTTCGCCACCGTTCCCTGGACCTCTTCGAAAGACACGCCTGCAATGAAAGAGACGTACGAGGGGAGGAGCGGCAGGACGCAGGGCGAGAGAAACGACAGCAGCCCGGCGGCCATCGCCACCAGAATGTTCAGGTCAGGAGCCAGCATGACACACGACCCATTTCGGATTTCGGATTTCGGATTTCGGATTGAACGGCACGCGAAGAGATCCGGGTTCAGCTATCATCGTTTGCCGTCAGACAGGACACGGGCGAAGTACTGGCGGGCGCTGCCGCTGCCCCACTCTCGCGAGCCGAAGGCCCGCCACAGAATTTTTCCGTCGCGCCCGACAAGGTAGGTGGCTGGAACCGGCCGGATGCCGTAGGCTCAGGGACGCGGGGTCGTGGCTCGTCGGGGCGGCGGCCAGCGTGAGCGCCAGGATCGCCAGAAGACCCAGAGCGGCCCGGCAGCGGCGAAGGCCCCGCATCCTGCCCGGCGCATTCCGGGGAAGCCCGACCCTATTTGCGCGCGCCGGACGGCGATCATGCATCCGCATCTCCTGTGGCGCCCGCTTCCTTGATCGGCGAGGCCGGACACCTGCGTGCGGGGGACATCAGCCGGGCGCGTTACGGGAGGCTGGCCTGGACCGAATCGCCCACGCGAATCCTCTGGCGATCCGTGAAGCCGGCCGGCACTTCGAGCACCAGGTCGGCCGCGGCCGTGTAGACCCGTTCGGGTCCCGCCGAGGTCAGAGGCGGCGCGTGCTTCTCGATCGCCACGATCCGACCGGCGTGGATCCAGATGATGTCCAGGGGAAACCGCATGTCCTTCATCCAGATGCTTATGGGGCGCGGGCCATCATACACGAAGAGCATGCCGTGACCGGGCTTGAGGCCCGGCCGGCCGCTCAGCCCGCGGACCTGCTCCTCGACGGTGCGGGCCATCTCGACCGTCAGCGTCACGCGGCCGGCGATCACCAGCTTGCCCGTGACCAGGGGCGGGTTGGCCTCCGCCGCCAGGACATGCGCGGCCCAGACCAGGGAGGCCGCCAGGCCCAGCCAGATCCCTGCGCGACGCACCATCAGTCCTCGGGCAATTCGGCCAGCCGGGCGACGACGGACATCGGCTTCCCGTCCCTCAGGACGTCCACCCGCACGTCCTCGCCGGCTTTCTTGTTTTCGTCCAGGAAACCCGTGAGGTCATCCACGCTTGCGATCTTCTGGCCGTCCAGGGCCAGGATGATGTCGCCGCCTATGGCGAACATGTAGTTGCGGACGCGGACGCGCCGTTGCGCCCCCCGCAGGCCGGCCCGCTCCGCCGGGCTGCCGGAAGCCACCCGGGCGATCATCACTCCCTCTTTCGCGGGCAGGTTCATGGCGCGGGCCAGATCGGGCGTCACGTCCATCCCGCTGATCCCCAGCCAGGGATGGCTGGCCCGGCCCCTGGCGATGAGCTGGGGCAGAAGCTTCTTCGCCGTATTCACCGGAATCGCGAACCCGATGCCGACCGATCCGCCGCTGGGCGTGAAGATCGCCGTATTGATTCCGATGACCTCTCCCCGGGAGTTGAGGAGCGGCCCTCCCGAGTTGCCGGGGTTGATGGCGGCGTCGGTTTGGATCACGTTCCGGATCTGCCGGCCCGTGTCCGCTTGCAGGCTTCGACCCAGGGCGCTGACCACGCCCCGGGTGACCGTGCGGTCCAGCCCGAAGGGATTTCCGATGGCGATGGCCATCTGGCCCACCTGGAGTTGAGCCGAGTCGCCCAGGCGGAGCGGCGTGAGCTTCTCCCGCGGAACAGTGATCCGGATGACGGCGAGATCGTTGTTCGGGTCCCGGCCGATCAGCTTGGCCGGCACCTTGCTCTTGTCGGCCAGCGTGACCTCCAGGCTGTCGGCATTCTCCACCACATGGTTGTTGGTGAGGACGTACCCGCGGTCGTCCACCATGAAGCCGGAGCCGGTGCCCCGCTCCGGGACGACCCGGAAGAAGAAATCCTGACTCAGCACCGTGCTGGTGATGTGCACGACGCCCGGGCTCGCAGCGCGATACACCCCGATGACGATCTCCTCCTCTGGGGTGAGACCACCGGCAGCCCTGGCCGGACCCTCCCCGGGGAACGCCGGCCCGGCGAGAAGGAGGGACACCAGGAACAGGCATCCGGCACGCACAGGCAGCCGAAAGAGCGATACGCGGCGCACGCTGGACATTCACGCACCTCGAAGGGGCGATCAATGATTCTGTAATCTTGATGGAGGAACCGGTCCTTGTCAATGAGGGCGGAACACCGGAGGTTGCTAGTGCGGATGCCTCTGGTGCCGGTCGGGATTGGGTCGCCCGGCGATTCCTGTCTCCAGGCTAGCAGCCCATTTACCTTGACGGACGGCGCAAATTGGAATACCCGTGAGGGCGATGGCGACGATCCTCGGCGCGGCAGATCAGGAGAAGTCACGGGCCCGGCTGTTCCCCTGGTACGGGTGGGTGGCCCTCTTCACCCTGATCGCGGGCGAACTCGGCCTCTTCCTCGGCGTCTTCGCAGTCGAGGCCCTCTTCTACTTCATCGCCTGGTGGTCGTACATCGCGCTGGCGGACGCCTGGGTCTGGAGGCGCCGGGGGCATTCCCTGCTGCGTGACCAGCCGTGGGAGTTTCTCGTCCTCGCCTTCTGGTCGGTTGCCGTCTGGAACCTGTTCGAGGTGTTCAACTTCCGCCTCCAGAACTGGTTCTACGTCAACGTGCCGACGCAGTCGCCCTGGGGCGCGATCTTCACCTTTTTCGCCTATGGCACGGTCGTCCCCGGGCTGTTCGAGACCTACGATCTCCTGCGCGCATACGGCGTCGCCGAGGGGGTGCGCGTGCGGCCCTGGCGAATCCGGCCGTCCGGTCTCGCCCTGTCGGTCGCGGTGGGGTTCCTGATGTTGCTCAGCCCTCTCCTCTGGCCGCGCTACGCCTTCCCCTGGGTGTGGGGGTTCGTCGTCTTCCTCGGGGACCCCCTGTGTTACCGCGCCGAACGGACGCGGGCAAGATCCCTGCTGGGCCAGCTCGAGCGGGGAGATCCCCGCCCTTTCATCCGGCTGCTCGTGTCCGGCCTCATTTGCGGCGGCCTGTGGGAGTTCTGGAACTTCTGGGCCTACACGAAGTGGATCTACACCGTTCCGTTCTTCGAGGACCTCAAGTGGTTCGAGATGCCTCCCCTCGGCTTCCTCGGCTTCCCTCCCTTTGCCCTTGAATGCTACGTGCTCGTGAACCTCCTCAACCGGTTCCGCCGGGGGCGGGGATGGGAGGAGTCCGGGCAGATCGGTCCTGGCGCGCCACGCCGCCTGGCGGTGCCGGTGGTCGTCCTCGCCTGCCTTTTCAATGTCGCGGCATACGTCGGGATTGACCGCCTCACCGTGCAAAGCTACGTCCCGACTATGGCCGAGATGGATGGAGTGTCCGGGAATGTCGTGGATCGCCTGGCCCGCGCGGGGATCGTCTCCCCGCGCACCCTGCTCCAGCGGACGGCCACGGGGGATCGGCGTGCGGCGCTCGCCCGGCAGACCGGGATCAGCGAGAGTGCATTGGGGGCGGTCCGGACGGCGGCCCGGCTGGTCGACCTGGAAGGGCTCGGCGCCACCCACTACAACGAACTGAGGCGCCTCGGTATCGGGCGGGTTGAGGAGCTGGCACGGCAGGATCCGGAAACCCTGGTCACCCGGTGGCGAAGCCTCGCTGGCACGAAGCCCCCTACCCTGGCCCAGGTCAAAGTTTGGGTGCGCTCCGCCCGTGAGCACCCGAACGACACGTAATCCCCCGCCACGTCAGACGCCCCGCTACGGCGTCACCTCCAGCCGGATACGTCCGATGAGCTGGTCATGGGCGGTGAGGACGTCCACCGTCCAGGATCCCGCCGGATCCTGTCCGAGGTCCGTCTTCCGGGAATACGTCCGGAACCCGGCACGCAAGCCGCCCCTGATGGGAGACAGCGGTATCCTCGCCACAACCGCTCCGTCCTTCCGCCAGAGATGGTAGATCGGCTCCCGCAGCCCCGCAGGCGCCGACACCGCACTGAAGGCCGACACCCCACCCCAGGCCCGCAGCTCCTCCGCGGAAAGAGTCGAGGCCGGCTGGTCGGGCTCCAACCGGATGACCGATTTGGCGAACGTCGCCCTGGTCAGGTACAGCGGCACGGGTGGGATCCAAACGCGGAGAGGCCAGAGGAAGAGGGCGAAGGCCACCCCCCATAAAGCCGCCCGGAAGAGCGCGCCCCCCCACGAGGGATCCTGCCCCCGGCGGAAGATCGGGGCCAGGGCCAGCATGCTGACTAGCCCGCTCAGGAGGAGGGCCCAGGCGCTCGGCACTCGGATCAGCGGAAAGGCGACATTCAGCGAGGCGAAGAGCCCGAACCCGAAGAGAAGAACCTCCATCCGGCGGAAACGGAGGATGATCGCCCGGTACCAGGGGTCAATCGCCGTGATGAGAGCCGCGCTCGCCAGCGCCACCAGGAACCATGCGTTCGCAGACGTGAGCGTCGTGCTGGTATAGTAGATGGGCAGCAGGAACAAGAGCAAGCCATGGAAGAGGGTCTGCACCGTGTAATCCACAACCAGGGAGATCGCCCGTCGACCGCGCGCCAGCAGCGACTGCCGGACCTCGGCCAGGGCCACTCCGGCCAGCCACAGCAGCAGGAGGTAGCCGACGAACCAGGGAAAGTACTCGATCCCTCTCCGAAACATGAGGAGAGTCAGGACGCCGAGCGCCAGCGAACCGGACGAGATTCCCCAGTTCTCCACCCAATGCAGCCACGGGCATCGTGCCGTGAGTGCGGCCCACCTCTCCCGAGCGATATCCAGCCGGGTTGCCGTTAACACGGTGAACCCTTTTCCCACAGTTTGCCTCTTGACTGGATCGGCCGTCCGATCTATGTTACAGGTAGCCGCAGGGATCAGTGCGGAGCAGCTCAATCGCCATGGCGCGCGAACCTGCCCCGCGGGTCGCCCAGGGATTCAGGCCCCAGGCGTCGGAACCGACCCCGCAGGGCGGGGTCGCGAGGACCGGCGCCGGCGACCGGGGGAGACGCTGCACGGCTCAAGTCTGATCGCCTGCGGCGCATTTATTTCTGCTCCCCGCAGCTTCGCCCCCATCCTGCTTTCCCCCAGCTTCCAAGTAGACCCACGAATGCGCCCGCCGGCCAGAAAACGGCCATTCACCCGCGCTGTCGCGCCGCTTCCACGGTTCGGAGTCTGTGCCCCTGGCGAGTACTAA
>Ga0315282_10008751_pt1 | contig 16296 bp, 19 predicted proteins | sample YL17G07_20_MG_FD_203693 | JGI IMG/M metagenome (GOLD analysis project Ga0315282, IMG submission 203693) | Sediment microbial communities from Yellowstone Lake, YNP, Wyoming, USA - YL17G07_20 | ecosystem: Environmental > Aquatic > Freshwater > Lake > Sediment | place: USA: Wyoming | collected...
AGAACTCGATTCACTTTCAAGAGCACGGTGGGAATTGTTCATTCGCTGTTGGGAGTATAACGTCAAAATTTGGCGCGATACATTCCTCGAAAACAGAATCCGCAATCCAATGCTCTTCAAAGTCTTGAATAACATAGCGATACCATACGCGGCTAGAATAGCAGGATTCTATTATGGACTGAAACGTGGTGAGCAACTAAAGCAGGCCTTTTGGACGCTGGGAATGGCCCAGAAAAACGGCCAAGAAAACAAAAAACAAGAAAGCTGCATCAAAAGCCAAGTCTAAACTACGCTACTTGATGGTTCAGATTGAGGCCTTATGGCCTTGCGAGCGTGGGTGATGTAACCCGTGTGTCCTGTCATTAGTGTCTGAGGCCGAGTTTTGCCACGTTCAACTTGCATTCCCCGCATCAGGCACTCTATCGTTTCGATGCAGATGAAATTTTGCTCCTTTAAGGCTTCAGTTGTTTTGACAACTTGATCTATGGTTGGGCTGAAGGAAACTATTATCCCAGAAGCCTTCAACGCTTCGTAAGCGTGGGGAGCAACCAACCACGGCGTCGCCAAGTCCAGTACCACCGCGTCTACGTCTCGTTCATCTATTCCTGTGGTAACGTCTTTGCTCTTCAGTTCAACAAAGTCAATCAGGTTAGCGCGCCTGAGGTTTTTTTCCGCTGTTCTCTGGAATTCTTCTCGGATTTCGTAGCTGTAAACCTTGCCTTCGGGCTTGACGTAGTGGGCTAAGGTAGTTGTCAAGGCGCCTGTTCCGGTGCCTGCTTCGACAACGAGGCTTCCCGCGCTTATTCCGCTGAACATGATGATTAAAGCGGCGTCCTTCGGGTATGTTATTTGCGTTTTGCGGGATGATTTCATTATGTAATCGGTTAGTGAAGGTTTTAACGCTGTGAATTCTACGCCTAGGCTGCTTTGAACCGTAGCGCCAAAATCCTTACCAACAAGTTCGTCTAGTTTTATGAAGCCTTTATGAGTGTGAAAGGTTTTTCCAGCTTCCGCTTTCACCATGTATGTTCGCCGCAAGTCCAAGCAGAGAAGCACGTAGTCGCCTTCACTTATTTTATGATTTGCCAATTTCTCCACCTAAGGTGTATATTTTAATGGATGTTTTGAGCGTTCCTCTTCATTTTACTTCTTTTCCTCTTCGGCGACTAACCGTTTCAGTTTCTTCTCCATTTTCAACTCGTAAGCGTGCTCCTTAATTGGAGGCGGCACGCTTTTTTGTTTGTGGAGGGTATTAGAGGGCACAATGCGCCTTTTGCCGGCTTTGACCGTGACTTTCTTGCCATCAACTACATCGTCAAATTCTTCAAGCGCCTCTACAATCCAGTAGCCTGCGCTTTCCGTCACAACCTTAACCTTATGCTTTCCCTTGTAGTAGCGAAACTCTTCACTCATAACAACTCACAATACATCCTCACGCAATAAGGGATATAAAACACTCGCACCAGCACGAACACTGCGCTTCTGACGCTTCAAAGCATCGTGTTTGGCGAATCACTGCGCTCTCGGAGAGACCTACCCCTCCCTTATATATAAATTGAATTAGCAGGTGAAGCGCGTTTTGCGCTTTAAACCGCGACCAGTTGGTATCCGAAGCGCTATCCCCTGCCTTATAGGGGTCGAACCCTTAGTCGCGTGCCCACTGGACGACTAAGAAGCGGGTTTGGTTGATGCTTTTGTATACGAGCTCGCTAACCGTGTCTTAAGACAGGTTTATTATGAGCTGTTGTTATTGCATTGTCAAAACGAGGAAGGCACACGGTTGGATTTCAATTTTCTCGTTAGCGGTCTCATAATTGGTTTTTCGATCGCGGCGCCAGTCGGTCCCATAGGCGTTCTGTGCATACGCCGCACGCTAGCAGAAGGACGGCTCCACGGCTTAGTCTCTGGTTTAGGCGCTGCTACAGCCGATGCCATTTACGGGTGCATTGCCGCGTTCGGCTTGACTTTCATCTCAGATACGCTCGCCCAGCAACAAGCATGGCTCCGCCTGCTCGGCGGCGCGTTCCTCATCTTTTTAGGCGTGAAAACCTTGCTCGCCAAACCGTCTGAAAAATCGCCCTTAGAGAAAAGAATAGGACTCTTAGGTGCGTATGGTTCAACATTTTTCCTTACGCTCACGAATCCACTGACCATACTGTCGTTTGCGGCGATATTCGCTGGGATCGGCTTGGGCAGCGCAGTTGCCGATTACAGTTCTGCTACGCTGTTAGTCTTCAGCGTATTCACGGGTTCAGCCCTATGGTGGCTAATCCTAAGTGGAACCGTCAGCCTGTTGCGAAAAAAAGTCACGCCAAAGGTTTTAAGGTGGATTAACAGGTTTTCAGGCGCAATCATCATGAGCTTCGGAGTATTCGTCCTTATCAGCTTATTCGTTTAAGCGCTATAGCGTGTACTCTTTGCATTTTTCGACGAGCGTCACTTGGCTTTTCAGGTCACGCATGAACTTGGCGAACAAATCTGCGTTTTCGGTGTGGACAGGAAAAACTCTTTCCGCATTTATCTCTTTAAGCGCTACTTTCAGTTGCAACGGCATAATGTGTCCCGAAACATGCACATGGTACTGCGGCAAGCCATAGTGCCTAAGCCAGTTGATCAACCTTTCGTAGTCGATTTCCATCTCCTCGTTGAATGGTTCAGACGCGGACAAAACGTAGCAGCTTCCCGCTGCGGGCTGAAGCGAAACAAGCTCTTCAAAATCGTAGAAAGACATTGCCAAAATAACATTGCACTGTTGCTTCGAAATTTCGAACACATCAAAAATCTTGTTTTGCTTCTCGTACCGTTCAATCAGTTGGCTTTCCCACTTGTCAAAACGTTTCTTCGACTTTCGAAAAATCAAGATAGCCTCATCGTCTAAATCTGGAATTCTTAAGCCTTTATCCTTGCGCAGTGCGTCCAGCAAGTAAGCTTGCTTCAGTGAAACAGCTAGACACCGGCGGTTCTTCTTGGCTATGCGATAGAATGAATTCAAGCGGTCAACATCAGAATGGGCAAACTCGGCTAGTACTATGCCGTCAGCCCGTGCGACAATGGTGTCCAATTTGCCTTCAACCTCTGCTTCGGAAGAAACCGTTGCACCCGTCATGTTAGTGGCTTCTGTGATAATTGCCGCGGGTTTCGCATTCTTGGCTTTTTCAACAAAATCGCTGGTCATCTCGGGCTTGGCACCGTGATCCCTGAAATCTCCCGTGTAGACAACTGCGCCATTCGAAGTGTGGATAACGAAACCGTAAGCGCCAGGAACCGAATGATCAACGTGGAACGGTTCAATCTCCAAACCGCCCACCCTGATTCTCCTGCCCGTCCGGAACCTTCTGAAGTCTATGTCCGCAACGCTAAACTCTAGGTCTGCACGGCGAATTTCGCTCAACGCTTGCAAAATTATTTGCGTGGTTTCTCCGCAATAGACGGGAATTTCCCGCTTTATGAACGATAAATAAGCGGAATGGTCCAAGTGTCCGTGAGAAATGAAAAAGGCATCAACTTCAGGCGGGTTTGGGTCAAAGTTGTAGACTCCCGCGATTTGTGGAAGAATTCCGAGTTCTTGGAGGCTTTTTTCGCTCTTAGGCGAAAGAAAAGGCGGCGAATAAAACTGTTTCTTCATAGCGAAGGACATGCCGAAATCAAAAAATACCCGTGTGTCTCCGTCTTGAAGCAAAATTTTGTTTCCGCCGATCTCGTTGACGCCGCCATAGAAGGTTAATGTTGTTGTGTTTTTGACCACGCTCTCTTACCTCAGCGCTTCGGTTTTTCTGCAAATGTTTGACATGGCAAATATTACAGATGGCATGGTGAAAATGCTGAAAACCCTCGTGTACTTAGGGGTTCCTGCCTTTTTGATGGTGTTAACGTCACCGCCAGCTTTTAGGTAGCCGCTTATGAAGGCTCTGACGATGGATTCCGCTTTGCCGTTGCTATACAACGGAAGATAATGGCCCGAATAATACAGGAACTCGGCTACGTCCCATGCTCTGTCGCCATCGCGAGAAGCCTGCTCGAAATCTAACAAGTAAATCTTATCATTGGGGTCGACGATTACATTTTCTGGCTTCGTGTCGCCCAACGCAACATTAAGAGAATGCACTTGCGCGAGTGTCTCGCCAACTCTCATTATTTTGGTCAGGTCCTTCTCCGCTTTTTCCTCGCTCTTTGATGTTGCGATTCGTTTAATAGCGTTGCTGAGGTTTTCCCCTTCTATATACTCCATGAAAATTAAGCGTTCGTTGTGGTTCACGCGCAAGACTTTTGGAACGTTGAATCCTTCACAACGCAAAAGCTCGCTTATCGCGCATTCTCTCTCGAGCCTAGATCGACCTAAGACAGCGAAAGACCGAGCTCCAAGGGACCACAGGGTTAGTGGGAACCACTTAAAACCGGACCAGTCCTTAAACCGCTTAACAAGAACCTTCTTTTCCGTGCCATTCGAATAGGCTTTAATCAAGTACACGTCATTTAAGACCCCGCCGACCCGTTCAAACTCGATCTTGGCGTTTTCGCCATTCAAAAGCATCTTTCGGGCGAAGGCTTCGATATCGACCCTGTCTGCCAAAGAAACTAAGCCCTCTGCTGTAGGGACAAAAACGTATTTTTGAGGATCCACGAAGTGCCGCGTTACATCGACCTCTCTTTTCTTAGTGAATTTTTGAAACTTTGGAAAAGCTTCAGTATTCTGCGAAAAAAAGTTCAAAAGTTGCGGGAAAACCCCGAACAGCGAAGTGAATAGGGTTCTCGGCGCGTTCTTTGAGATGTTTATGAAGCGAACTTTTGGGTTTTTGCTTTCCTCCACAAGCTTCTTGGGAATCATCACATAGCCTTCTGAAAGAATGATTTTTTTCTCTTTTTCTAGTTGGTCTAATGCTTCCATGTAACCGCAGAGAACAGAATCGATTTCCTTTTTGTGAACATTGCCGTGCATGAAGTTTGATATGCCATAAGCCAGTGGAGGAAAAACTCGAACTCGGCTTAGCATGACCTCGTACATAAAATACTGAGGCTTAATGTGAATGCGATACGAGAACTCTGGAAAGCTCAGAACCAAGTTCTCCAACAATTCAAGAATTAGACGCTTCTTCAACATGATTTCCTGTGCGTGTAAATAATCTTTGCCATTCAGGGCGATGTAAGGAAAAATTAATGCGCCCGCTAAGGCTTCACCTAGAAAGCCGCGTTCAACATCTCTTTCAAAAATCCACTGGTCAACCGCAAAAACAATAATGTTCCTTCCATCCACGACTTTTACGTAACTCATTAATCTAGGTTGAAAATCGCGAATCACCAACACGATCTCCAGCGTTGCTTTCACGCTTGACGTTCCCATTGAACAATTATCAAGCAGGCTTATGGCGGTGATTTGGGCTGACCCAGTGATATGTCTACAAAAATCGAGAATTTGACGGTGTAGCTCGCCGCTTATGCTAAGGGAATCTTGATTCACCCTGTCACCTTGCAACACGCACTTAAATAGATTATGAGTAGGAGAGATATATTTGCAGCGCGTTTGGTGCCGTGTTTTCGCAGGGAGAAGCACGTGATTCAGCATGGTTTTAGCAGACTTTCTCAGCCAATACAGAATTAAAAATTGAAAGGTATAAAATGTTCTTACGTGCTGGCCTATGCTGCGAGAGCGCTCGTGTTCTATGAATCGCGGAAAATATTGGAGTTAAATTATTTGTTGTGTTCCGATTTTTTTCAGCATAGGCTTTAGCGCTACTCGGTTGGATGGTTCAACTGTCACATCTGCATTTGTTGATGCGCTTATTTTTCTGCATATGAGGTTGAGTGAGTCTTCGGTGAAGTTCAGCAGGCTTTGGCCTTCGTTTGTTAATTTGTACACTTTTCTGGGCCTTTCGCTGGCCATGTTCCATTCGCTGTTGACGAAGCTTTTCTTTTCTAGGGCGCCTAGAAGAGGATAGATTGTGCTTGGGCCGAAGTAGACGCCGAAGGATTTGCGGATTTTTGTTATTATTTGGTATCCATGCATTGGTTGCGTGCTTAGGAACTGTAGGACTATGAGGTCTAGTAGGCCCTTCATTAATTTGACTTGGACTTCTTTTTGGTTGTTTACCATTTTCTTTTTTCCTTCTGTATTTGTGTTGAACAGTTTTTTTGTTAGACTTGTGTACAATATGTCTATTGCGAGACATATCGCGTCTCGTTATAATTACTAAACGCCAATATAAACCTTCATGCTTATCACAAGCATAAAGAAGCATAAGGCAGCAATACTAACACACCCTTTCTTACATAAACTAAATAAGCCAAAACATGAAAAAGTTCAAGATAAACCCAAAACAAAGGGAAAAATCATGGCTGAAACCTACCGAAAAGAAATCGTTCAACGCATAACCAAAAACTTGCTAGACATCCAACTATTACGGCTGATCCAAGCCCAACCCTTATGGGGATACAGGATCAAAAAGAAGGTCGAAACAGACTTCCACATAAAACTAAGACACGGTGCTCTCTACCCCACGCTCAACTGCCTAGAACGAAAAGGTTTTCTCACAAGCCAAAAACAGCATCAAGGCGGAAGAGCTAGAAAAGTATACACCATAACAAAAAACGCTAAAGAGTACCTGCAAAGCTATTACGACATACTCAAGGAACAACTTGAAGGCAAAGACCTCAACTAGTTCCCTCACCTTGTCAAACTAATCTCCAAATGGCTTTCTGTGAAGCATATGTCAAACGTAATTTTGTATACAAAAGCATCAACACAACTCACACTTGTGCACTCTGAAAAACGCTTTAAGCGTCTTTTGCGCAAATAGAATCAATGCAGAGGTTAAAGAGTATGGTGGAAGTTATTAAAGCCTACATAATCGTCACGGTGAAGCGGGGAACCGAACACGTGGCGGCTCAGAAAATTAGGAAAATGAAAGAGGTCACAGAGGGCCTCGTTACCTATGGACTTTACGATTTGGTGGTTCGTATAGAAGCCGAGAGTTTAGGGCATTTGGATAAGATCGTTACAGACATACGGCAGATGGCAGAAATTAAACAAACCAGCACGCTTGTAGGCACTGAATAGCAGGCGAATTGCATCGGTTGAGAAAAGCTTTTATCCTCAGATGACCGAGACGAATTGTTTAGAGGTAGGAAGAATGACATTAGAAACAAGCAAAAACCTGGGCGGCATCGGCGCAATACTGATGTTCGTCGGAGTTTTTCCATACATAAACTCTTACGGAGTAATACCGCTGGTTGGCCTCATACTAGTACTCATTGCCATGAAAGGACTAGCTGACTACTACAAAGAAGCAGGCATTTTCAACAACGCCCTCTATGCATTCATCCTTGCAATAGTAGGCGTAGTAGCTTTCATCGCCATACTGTTCACTGCAGCACTCAACATGTTAAGCCAGCTTGGCTTAAGCGCCGCAAACATGGCAGACTGGGCGACTATACTCTCTACTTATGACTGGACAGGTGCAGGCTTCAGCACCTTAATGAATTTTGCTGCGTATGTAATTGCAGACCTAGTCGTTTTGTTCGTCTTTGTTCTCGTTACAGCCATATTTCTGCGGAAATCGCTGAGACTCTTATCCGCGAAAACGGGCGTAGGCATGTTCGGTACCACAGGATTGATATTGCTAATAGGGGCAATCTTAACGATCATCGTTATCGGTATTCTTCTCATATGGATCGCAATGCTACTTCTTGCAGTGGCCTTCTTCTCAATAAGAACCCAACAGGCACCACCCCCACCACCAACTCAGGTATAAAAGCAACGCCAACCTCTCCCATTTTTTATTTTAAACACACTGTATTCCTGAAGATTAACGAAGATAAAACGTGAAAACCGTAGTTCAATCTGTATATAAGGGCGGGGGTAGGCGCTTCCGAGACGTTAACGCCAAACTAGCAACAGTCAAGCAATGATTCTACCCAAAATTCAGTCTTTATATAAGGGGATATAGTCACCACAGAGCACAACAGTCTCCAGTAAGTCGATTCTCTCTACGATAACAGGTGGCACCGCAAAAGTGGAAATGTGGATTCTGAATTCATATAGTCGCTTCATAAGTTAGTTAAATATCTTGAGCTTATTTCTGAACATCAACATTGGAGGATAGTACGTGAAACAACAGATTGCAGTCAAAAGTAGGAAAGAGTTAGAAGCAAAAATGGCCACGGTTTTCGGCGAAAAAATCAAGGAACTCTCGACAGAATTGCAAAGAATATTGCTAGATGATATGGTCACAGCCTTCGAAAATAGACTGAACGTGTTAAACCGCGCAAACGCAAAGAGGCGCTACTGATGCATGGCAATAAAGAAAAATACGTAGTATTAATCCATAAAAGCTTTATAATAAAAGCAAAGAATATGTCTAAAAAGAGGCCTATGTATGAGACGTTCCAAACTTGAAATGTACGTAGACATCCTAAAAGTATTGGCTCACCGGGGCCCACTAAAGTTAACACATGTCATGTACAAGGCTAACGTTAACTGTAGCGTACTGAAGGAATACATGGAATTCCTGATCAAGCAAGGCCTAGTAGAAGAAAGAACCATTGGAAAACGGCGAGTTGTCTACGCGATTACGCAACGAGGCATAACAGTGCTAAAGTACTTCAGAGAATTACAGCAAGTGCTGCCCATTGTGGAAGAAGCCGGAAACCAAGCGCTAATACCCTTCTAAACTCTCCAATTTTTCAACTCTAACCACCCTTCCAAATTCATCAAAACTTCACGCAAGCTGAATCACTTTTTTGTTTCTCGGTTACCATTGCGACTTAGATTTCAAAGTTCCATTCGCTCCGCCTATGCTATAAGTTGAGTTGTCTTTGTTGTAGATAATGAGTGTAGGTGTTATGAATAATTACCAGTATTTCGTAAGACTTAATAAACCCTCCACATTTAGTTCTACTGTACACACGCAAAACACTCGGGGAAAACTTGTGACCAAAGAAGAAGTCTTGGGCAAAAAACCTTTACACGTACTTGAGAAAATAAGAGAAAACCTCGAGAGACTAAACGAAAAAATGGAGGTCATGATCGAACTACAAAAGCACGGCCGAAAAGACCTTCAACCCCTCTCAGACACGCCCTTAGACGTGATGACCTTGCTTTCCATGCCTGATCACCTCAGAAAAACAGCTATGACTATCTGCAGATGCGGACGAGCCACCGCAGAAGAAATCTCCCAGCAAACAAACCGAGCCCGAGCCGTAGAAAGCGCGTATCTAAATCAACTCGTAATCATGGGGCACCTCAAGAAAGAACGAAAAGGAAGAAAAGCCTACTTCTACGCTGATAGAGAAAGCCAAGGGTGAAAGTGAAAATGAGCAAAATTATAGCAGTACACTCATACAAGGGCGGAACGGGAAAAACCCTTCTCGCAGTAAACTTGGCAGCTACCTTCGCTAAGCATGGGAAGAAAGTCTGTCTCTTCGACCTTGACTTTCGTGCGCCGAGTCTCTCTACAATCTTCAAAGTGGAAAACGCGGAATGCTGGTTGAATGACTACCTAAACGGCACATGCGAAATCAACAAAGTCCTTATAGATTTAAGCAGCAGTACCCACGGCAACGGCAAATTCTTCGTCAGCCTCGCGAACCCAGCAACCGAGGCAATCAGAGACATGTCCGCAAAAGACAGAAAATGGGAAATGCGCGCGCTGGGAAGACTACTATCCCTCAGAAACACACTCTTAAACGACAAAGAATTCGATTATCTAATCTTCGACACAAGCCCAGGACTGCAATACTCCTCAATAAACGCCATAGTAACTGCCGACTTGGTAGTGGTAGCAACAACCAGTGATAGATCAGACGTGGATGGAACACGGCGTATGTTGCGCGAACTCTACAACCTGTTTGAAAAGAAAACAGGTTTGGTGCTTAACAAGGTGCTCGATTCAGCTTCAAAATCAAAGAAAGAAGAAATGCACAGCAAAGTCAAAACCATCTATCAAGTCCCCATGTTAGGGTTGGTGCCATGTTTCTGCGAGATCCTAAGAGCAGAAGGAAATCATATATTCGTGCAAGATAAACCAGATCACCCCTTCACGAAGATAGTGGACGAGATAGCGAAAAAAATCGAATCTAACGAAGTTAACTAGCTGCGCACACATCTTTTCTTGCTTGTTATTTTTGTCTTGGCGAAATTCGTATACAAAAGCATCAACGAGACTCAATGCAAAGGCTTATAGAACGCAAAAAGTACTGTAAGATTTCACACTGAGCGGAGAAAAAAAACGTTGGACAGATCAGCAATTGTCCTAGCTGGTGGCGTTTCCAGCAGGTTCGGCCAAGACAAGGGGATCCTGAAGATTGCCAACAAACCCTTAATAAAATATGTCATAGACGCGGTGAACCCAGTTGTGGACGAAACAATTGTCGTGACTAATTCTCAAGATCGAATAACGGAATATGCAAAGGTAGTGGCCACAGATGTACGATTCGCCATTGACTCGTGCGAGTCGAAGGGTCCGTTGATAGGCGCCTTAACGGGTTTTGGATCTGCCCACGGGAAGTACGCTTTGCTCTTGCCTTTTGACACGCCGTTTGTTTCTATAGAAGTTGTTTCGTTGCTTTTTGAGTTGTGTCTTGGCAAAGCGGCTGCTATTCCAAGGTGGCCTAATGAGCAGATTGAGCCGTTGCATGCGGTCTACCAAACAAAGTTGGCACTTGAAGCCGCACAAAGTGCAGTTAGTGAAGGGAAACTGACCATGCGCGCCATGATTGAAAAGCTGAGGGGAGTACGCTATGTTTCCACGTTGGTCATTCAGCAGTTGGATCCTGACCTTAGGGCTTTCTTTAACATAAACACGCCTTTAGACCTGAAGAAGGCTATAGCCATGGTTAAACCGGGAAGAGTCAAGTAAAGCATACAGAGCCTTTTTTTCTTAGGAACTACTAGCGTGAGAAAAAACTATACCCCCTTATATAAAGACTGAACTTTAGTGTAGAACTAGCGTTTGACTGTTGAGTGCTTGGGTTTTGCGTCTGTGAGGTGCCTATTCCCTCCCTCTATATACATTGAACTTCAGCGTAGAACTAGCATTTGCGTTTGCATCATACCTAAACTCTTTAGCCAGAGACCAGTGAGTTCTTTTGGTTGACGCTTTTGCTTAAACAACTTACGACGCTGGAAATGGATTCAGAACACTTCTAATGCAAGTTCGATTAGTAAACAAAACGTTAACATTCTTATGTTGTCCTCGTTACCTATTCTGTTTTTGATGGTTCTGTATACGGAAGCATCAACAAAACCTGTTCAGAAGTCACTTATCTGGCGTTTTTTCTGAACAAGCGATTCTAAACGTCGGGTAGAGTTCGAACTTGAGCGAATCTTATAAATACATTCAGCAAATCCATGAAAAACAGGCTGTACACAGTGCCTTTTGCTGCAAAATTTTCACATAGGAAGCCCGTAATGTGGTCTAAAGCGGGTAAACAGTGACTTTCCATGTATACTCGCAGGTTGTTAACGATTCTCTTTGCGCCTGCATCGCCTTTTCTTGCGATCTATGGATTTTTGTGCGGCACGAAAGATTTTCGAATGGTCATATTTTACAACAAAAAGTTAAAAAATTCGTGCCATTTGCTGGAAAATAGAGCTGAACTATTAAAAAATATGTTTATGTCTGCTGTTCTCGACTATACGGTACACGAAGAACAGCGCTTTTAAGACCAGAAAAGTATATTCCGTTAATCTCCAATAGTTTAAGGTTTGATCATGTCAATTGAGAGAGATTTGATTATATCCATTCTGAAGTTGACTGTAAACGGATCTGTTTCACGTGAACGTATCAATAAAGATGCAAAGATTGCGTCAGATATCGCATTAAAATTGCTTAGACGACTGCAAAATGACGACATGGTTTATCTTAGGGATAATATAGTTGAGGCTGATGACAGCTGTCGTTTAAAGTTGGTCGTTAAGGCTGCAGCTTTAGGCGCTGATATTGAGCGCATCAGCGATTTTCTTCGTTGGCAAGAATTTGAAGATATTGCTGCCATTGCTCTGGAAAGAAATGGCTATGTTGTTGCGAAGAATTTGCGTTTCAAGTGTGCGGGGCGGAAATGGGAAATAGACATAGTCGGCTGCAAAAAACCCTTAGTCATATGTATAGACTGCAAGCACTGGCGTCATGGGCTGTCCCCGTCAGCTTTAAAGAAAATCGCTGAAGTTCAAGTAGAAAGAACACGGGCTCTAGCGGAATCGTTGCCGAACATCTCCCTTGAGATTGAATGCACCAAGTGGGACAAGGCCAAACTTGTTCCAGTTATCTTGTCGCTTACACCAGGCATTTTCAAATTTTACGACAAAGTCCCTATTGTTCCTGTGCTGCAACTTCAAGACTTCTTAAACCAATTGCCCGCTTACATAGAGTCGCTGAAGTATTTCCTAAAAGAATTCAGTCATCTACGTCATGATTTTTAAGATCGGGGTTTTAGCGAATTTTACGGCAGGAACGAGGCTCAGAAGGAACATGCCCATCAAAGCCGTAAACAGCCATGCAGCAACTTCTACAATAGTAAAGCTTGTCACCACTGGCTGAGGCACCAAAATTAGCAGCGTTGTTATCACGCCGAAAGAAATGCCAACTGCAAAGCTTGAAAGCAGGACAATTATACTTTGAATTGCGAGAATAAAGATTATCGTTTTTGGTTTCGCTCCAATTGCTCGCAAAATCGCGAATTCTTGACGCTGCTCATCCACGGCAAGCATCATATAGCCTATAAGGCACAGGGCAGCCGATGTCAAGGTGAACACTGGCAAGAGCATTATTGTAGACCACATTGACCCGAGAAAATCAAGGTTTTTATTTAGCACTTCATCAAGCTCAAAAACTGTGAACTCCGAGTTTATGTTTTGAACCTTTTCTCTAATCTGCGCTAAAGTGACTGTGCGGTCAGCTGAAGGGTCCAGTTTGACGAGGACAATGTTGACGTTAGCCACATTAGTTACGTTTTGCAGATTTTTAAGAGATACATAAGTAACGTTGCCATTATTAATTGGGTCTGAACGAACGCCGATAATTCTGAAAGTTTTGCCTTGCAATCTTAGGCTTTGAAGTAAGGGGTCTGAAAATTTAGGGTAATCAGCGCCGTAGGGTCTGCCAGTTTTCGGGTTTATCGACTGGGGACCTATTGATGTATTAGTGAAGAACATTGTCTGTGCTACAGTGTCGCCGATGACTGCTGCCCAAGCATCGCTCGAATTCAAGAATTGCCCCTTCATGTATCCCGTGTCCATAACCTTTTCGGGTTCAACGCCGACTACTAAAAAATCTCCTTCACGATATTCACCGATGGGTATGGTTGCCAGCGTTTCAGGGTCAATCGTGTAACTTCGCACTTCTTCAATATGTTCCTTCAGAATTAGGCGTACGTCAACATTTGCAATTCCAGCTGTAGCATTCAACTGTTGAAGAATTGCGCCTGATACAAAGAGCTTTGGGTTCATATAATCAAAGTTTCCATTTTCCGTAGCTCCGAGAAATTTGGAGTAAAGCGCCTTATACTGGTTGCACATGCTATTGTGGGTGACTACTATGACGTTTCTGCCAGTAGCTTTTTCAACCCATGACTTAGTTGTGTCGTCGGCGATTATGCTTCCAGCGATAGATACTGTGAGTAAAACAAAGACAATTGAGAGCAAAAGAACAATTCGCACTGTTGCTGATTGACGCCGGAACAGGCTTCTTGATGCAATTTTAAAAATGATTCCAGACCGTGATAGCGCTTTCAGTTTGTTTCCTGTGCTTAATCCGAAATACTGGATAGGTGAGAGCGCCTTTATTGGCGATGATCTGGCGGCGTCGAGAAGAGGCTTTGTTCCAAATATGAGGGCAAGGGCAAAAAAGACGGCGAATACTAGTGGTGCAAGCCATAAATCTGGTGGTTTTTGATAAACCTGAAAGTTGCCCAACTTGGTGACAGCAAAGTCGGCTACAAACCCAAATACTACGCCTAAAAGGCAACCGGCCAATGTTACTATTAGAAGTTCAGTTATGAAGTAGCTGAAGACAAGACCGTTTGGGCATCCCGCTGCCTTTATCAATCCAAAATCTCTTGTTCTCTGAGCCATCATCAAGAAAACAATGAACGAGATTATCACTGCTCCTACGGCGAAGATTAGAATTCCAACGAACAGTACAAACTGCGAGAAGACCACTGATAAGCCGTGAGTTAAGGTGCCTTCAGCCACTGATGTTATTCCAAAGCCTATTCTTTCGCTGAAAAGCAGCAGGAAAAGCGTGGAAGCAACACTACACGTTAGGCTGATTACTGTCAGGCTTGTTCGAAGTTTTCTGCGCACAAGATCGTTAACTGGAAAAGAAGCTTCACTCATCTTGGCTCGCCAGTCTTCCTTCTTCTAAACATAACTTCTGGTCTGCGAGCTGGATTATTTGCGCGTCATGAGTTGAAACGATGACTGTTTTTCCATTAGTCTTCAACATCTGGAGTATTTGAGTTATTTTTTGGCCATTTTTGGTATCCAAATTTCCAGTGGGTTCATCAGCGAGAAGCAACTGGGGGTCGTTTGCTAAAGCACGAGCGAATGCGACGCGCTGTTGTTCGCCGCCGCTTAATTGGGCTGGAAAATGATTTGCCCTGTGTTGTAAACCCACTGTCTCCAATAATTCTGCGACGCGTTTTTCTATTTCCTCCGCGGGTTTTCTGCGCCATTCCATTGGAAAGGCGATGTTTTCAGCTACCGTCAAAGTTGAGACGAGGTTGTAAGATTGAAAAACGAAGCCAACGTCATTACATCGAAAATCCGCCAAAAAATCTTCATCTTTCTCAGTCAAGTCCTCCCCGAAAACAATTATTTTTCCGCTTGTAGGTCTGTCAATTCCGCTGATAATGTTCAGCAAGGTTGTTTTTCCAGCGCCCGAAGGACCACATATGACCACAAATTCGCCCGTTGCAACGTTTAGGTTTACGTCCTTTAGAACTTCAACTTTCACATCAGCCATTTGGTAGGCCTTACGCAATGAATATACAACGACTGCAAAATTATCTGCTTTCATCAGTACTCCCCATTCTAAACCGAAGTCGTAGAATCAAATTATTATGGTTATGCCTTGATTAGAAAATAAAGATTCGACTGAAATCTTAACCAACGAGGACCCATTAACAAAATCCATTGTTTAACGCCTCGGTTATTACAGCAAGCATCATGACAGAACATACATTACAAAGAATATTATGCTTTGAGGTACATTTCCTTACAAGTACCAACAAGAATGGTTGAAATAGAGGAGAACTGCGCTTAGTAGCTTTTTTCTAAGTTGAGGTTTCCTCTGTCGCGCTTGAGGATTCTAACCTTTTCAGGAAGTTTGTCCTTTTCCCAGTCAACCCAACTGATTTCCTTGAAGAGCCATTTTTTGCCAAGGTGCGCCGCGATGACAGCGTGCTTATGCTCGTTGTCTGCGGGTATGAGTTCGTTGAGGAACCTGAAGAGTTTGTCAATTTGTTGCTTGGGAAAATAAGCATAGTAGTTGGCGTTTTTGACCTCAAAAGCGTACATATGCAAGCCTTTTCTAGCCATGATATCTGGCAATGGATTTAGACTTGGGTTGCTAACGGGGACGCGCACTGCATTGTAGCCGTTTTTCTGCAGAAGCTTCACAAGCACGTTCTCGCTGTAGAAGCCCCTCTTGCGCCATCGGCGAAGTCTGATTTTGTCGATTTCCTTAACCACCACGTTTCCCTCAACCACTGCCAGTTCTTGTTTGAATAGCGCTGAAAATAAAAAACTATTGCACACGCGCTGAAAAACGGAAGTCGCGTTGATGCTTTCGTATACGCAGTTTTTAATGGGAACGCGTCTGGAGCACGCTGGTGACGTATAGACACCGCTTGTAATACCAATACAACCAAATTCACTGACAAAGAAAAATCTAACTTAAACAAAACCAAAATGTCTACAGTTTAGCCTACACCAAACAATACAAAAATGCACATCCATAAAAAATAAGCCAAAACAAGCCCCGTTCCAGCACAAAAACTGAACAGGTCCAGCCTTGGTGAAAGATAGCAAAGAGCCGCGCATCACACGCCGTATACGAAAGCATCAACAGAACCCACTCTCAAAGGTCACGTTTTGCTCCGTGCAAAATTTGCTGACAACTTTGACTGATGCGTACTGCAGCTCGCCCAAATTTAAACAAAAAATATGCCCGACTGTAATGTTCAGACTATAGTTCCCTCTACAACTAAGGAAACTACACCCTTTGAGAGAACAAAATAGAAACCCCTTAAAGCTAAACCACGAAAAAGTTTTCCCGAAACAGCAATTGTTTCAACTGAAAAAAA
>Ga0315282_10008752_pt1 | contig 16296 bp, 10 predicted proteins | sample YL17G07_20_MG_FD_203693 | JGI IMG/M metagenome (GOLD analysis project Ga0315282, IMG submission 203693) | Sediment microbial communities from Yellowstone Lake, YNP, Wyoming, USA - YL17G07_20 | ecosystem: Environmental > Aquatic > Freshwater > Lake > Sediment | place: USA: Wyoming | collected...
ATAACCCGCAAGCATTTCACGAACGCGCAGACCTTTGAGTGAAAATCTGCGAGGAGGAAGGTTTGTTTTAGAAATAGCAGTCATTCGAATAACTCCAAGAAGGATACGGTGTTATACCGATTGGCGTCCTTTTAGGATCACATCCCCTTTGTGTCTGGAAGGGGCTGCCTTCTTCTTAGGCAGCCCCTTCCAGGTTTTTCGCACCGCTTGGGTCTAAGAGGTCAGAACTGCAGTGACCTGGGGGGCAATTGTCGGGAAAAGGTCCTGGGCTTTGCCATCGCCAGCGTAGATCTTTTGGAGTGCATCGCCTATGATCTTCATCGCCTGACCTTCGTTGGCCGGACCGGGGAGCACGTGTCCGTACTCCAAAGCCTGTGGGACCACATCCCAGTCAACCGTATAGGGAAGATCAACCACCCAGGGGTGAGGGGTCATGAGATTGGTCGATTTCCGCCCACCTGGGAATTTGCCAACCACGCCATAGTTATAAATACCCTTGGTGCTGCAGCAGTAATCGAGCCACTTCCAGGCTGAATCTTTATCCTTGGTGGTGGTTGGGATTGTATTGAACGCACCGTGGGTGATCGTGTCGCGGATTTTCTTGCTTGGTTCAGGAACCAGGTTAAACTTTATCTTCGCGGACACTAGGGTGTTGACATTCCAGACCCCATCGTGCATCATGCCTATTTTACCCGCAGCCATGAGCGTCGCCTCATCTCCCGCGCCACCAACATCCACAATCTGGCTGGGGGACGGCATCACCTTTCCGCTCAGGAGCTGGTCGGCCCAGAATTGGATCGCTTCGATAGCTTCCGGGCTGTCGATGATGCACTTTGTATAGTCTGGGGTAAAGAAATCTCCGCCATTTTGCCGGACCAATTTTAAAGACCAATAGGTCCACCCAACTGGGATCGTCTCGGAACCCCAAACCTTATTGGGGACGTCGGTGATTTTGAGGGCTTTTTGAACGTAATCATCCCAGGTGAAATTATCTTTGTCCGGATAGTCAACCTTTTTATTATCGAACAAATCCACATTGTACATGGTTACGTGCGGGGCGATCACATCCGGAACGCCATAGCGTTTTCCATCAATGACGGGCCAATTCCACCAGTTCTGATAAAAGTCGTCTGGCTTGAAGTTCGGGTCCGCGTCCACATAGGGTTGTATGACTACAATTTGTTGGGCACGGGCCAGATCCAGACACATGGCCTCCCAGCTGCGAAACACGTCCTGCAAACTACCAGCGGCAGTCATGGCAGGCACCTTATTGGCAAAATCACCAATCATCTGCTGTTCAACTTTGATATTGGGATACAGAGCCTCAAATTCTTTTACACTTTGAGCACCACCAGCCACATCATCATGCCGGCCATAAGTGATAGTGATCTGTGCGGCCGAGGGTGCTGCGGTGGTGGGGATGACGGCTGGTGCAGAGGTGTTGGTAGGGGCTGCAGCAACCGGTGCACTGGTATTGGTGGGAGCAGCCGCAGGCGCCTGGGTGGCGGCTGGCGCGCAGGCGGCCAATACGCCGCCGGCGGATGCGATGGAAAGCATCCTTAAGAAATCACGTCGATTGATCTTTGGGGAAACTTTACGAGACATGTCTTCATCTCCTGTACGAACATAATAGGGTCAAGAATGGGTTGAAAGGTGAGACCGGGAACTTTTGGGCAATTGGACTTGCCCGAGACAGACTTACAGAAACGGTATTTATAGATTGTTTACCGAAGCGCCCTCCTTTATCCTCGCGGGATTGGTCTATATAATTTTAACAAGAAGAGGGAAAACGATTTCCTAAAATTATTATAGGGTGTTGCAACTCAAATGTCAAGAGGGAATTTAACAGATTCGGGAACAACAATCTGGTTTTGAGCTAATAAATGGCCCTTTTTAGCGACTTTTCGCCCTTAAAACGGCTCATATGACCTTTAAAACTCCAGCTTGACAAGGCTGGTAGAAAACTTTATAATCGGGAAAGGAGAGTGCAAACGTTTTCCTTTTTTCCTAGCCTAAAAACATAATCCAGACCGTCCGGCCAGTTATAGGTTTTTTTCGGAGGGGCCATGCCCATCACAATCACTGAAATCGCAAAAGCTGCCGGTGTTTCTCCGGCAACCGTTTCCCGTGCGATGAATAATACCGACCATCCCATTAACCAGGAGACGAAAGAGCGCATCCTGCGCATTGCCAACGCTCTGGGCTACCAGCCCAACATGGTGGCGCGCAGCATGCGCACCGACCGCACCTACACCATTGGCATCATCGTCGAAAATATCTTGAGCCCCTTCATCCCACCGATTATCCGCGGCATCCAGGATTTCTTGCACCCCGAGGGCTATTCCAGCATCATCATCAATTCCGATTGGGACCCGAAGATCGAAGCCGATTCGATCTCCTCGCTGAACAACCGCATGATCGACGGGATTATCTTCGTGGAAACCTGGCACCACTCGCCGGATGCGATCGAGAAGATGACCACCAAGCCGTTCGTGTTCGTCCATCGCCTGTTCAATTCGCACAGTCCCAACTCGGTGCTGCCGGACGATTATGGGGGCGCACGCCTGGCCACCCGGCACCTGGCCAAATTGGGGCACCAGCGCATCGCCTTCATCAACGGCCCCAAGGATTGGGATGCTTCGCTGAACCGCATCCGCGGTTACAAGGATGAGTTGGAAACCTGCGGCCTGCCGTTGGAAAAGAACCTGATCAAAAAGGGCGATTGGGAAGTAAAGGGTGGCTATCTGGCCACCCTGGCCCTGGCGGGAATGCGCAACCCCCCGACGGCGGTGTTCGCCGCCAACGACCTAATGGCGTTGGGCACCATATATGCCCTGCAGGAAGCAAAACTGCGCGTGCCGCAGGACATCGCCGTGGTGGGATACGATAACCGCAATTTCAGCGGTTTCGTGCGACCGGCCATTACCACTGTGACCCTGCCCTGCTACGAGATGGGCGTCTCGGCCGCCAGATTGCTCTCAGACCTGATCAACGACAAAGTAAAAGCTGTCGAGCCGGTCGAGGTCAAGGGCGAATTGATCGTGCGGGAGACCTGCGGCGCGATTCACGAGCCGTGGGAAATGGAAGACGACCAGGGTTCCAGCGCCTGGCGGGAGAAACGCCGAGAAATCCTGCACAACTGGGCAGGCAAACGCAGTTCGTAGAGGCTCTCATTATGATGCCAGAAAATAGTCCTTTCATCCTCGCCCACAATTTTGGGGGAATCACCAGCCTGAAACGGCGCGCGGATGTATTCGACACCGAATACATCTGGCCCGAAGAGACCCTGGGCAACGCCATTATCCGCTATCGTTTCCCTGGCGAAGATACCTGGCGCGAAGTGAGCGCCTTTTCATCCGGGGATATCCGCACAGTCGAAGAGAGTCCAGACTCATTGTCCTTCATTTATTCGGGGAAGTCACAAGGCGTCAAAGGCATTCGCGACTTCACCCTCGCGGTCAGGTTCGAAAACCGGGATGGCAGCCTGCTGTGGTTGGTCAGCCTGTACAACACCAACGGCCAGGAAATTGAAATCGGCGACCTGGCTCTACCCCTGCCCTTCAACAACAAGTTTATTCACGATAACCTGACCAATTTCACGCAGACTGTCTCGCGGCACAGCTTCATTTCAGGCCATGCTTCATTCATATTTTGGATGCGCCAGAATGGGATTGGGCCTTTCCTGGTGATGACCCCCGCCGGCGGCACGAAGTTGGAGTATTACCAGCGCCACGATTACAGCACGCGTGAGATCTCTGCCCCCTATTGGGTCTTCATTCACTCCGCCGCTAACGGCGCCGGCGAGCAGCGCGGCACCTGGCGCCAGCCGCATACCTCTGCCAGGCTGGCGCCGCAGGGCAAACCGGGCGATGCTCTCAAGTATGCCTTCAAACTACAATGGGCCGTCGATTATAACCAGGTGCGGCAGATCCTGTTCGAGGAAGGACTCTTCGACGTTCAGGTAGTGCCAGGCATGACCGTCCCTGAAGACCTGGAAGTCAAGTTTTCACTGCGCACGCATAACCGCCAACACCAGGTCCGCCCGGAATTCCCGGAGCAAACCCGGGTAGAATACCTCGGAGAAAAAGAGGAGAACACTTTCCTCTACCGGGTCAAATTTACCCGCCTGGGCGAGAACGCCCTGACAATAACCTATGGGGATGGGCGCTATTTACTGCTGGAGTTCTTCGTCACCCAGCCCCTGGAAACCCTGATCAAAAAAAGGGCCGCCTTCCTGGTAGACCGGCAGCAGCACCGCATCCCTGAAAAATGGTACGACGGCCTGTTTTCGATCTGGGATATGAAAAACCGCGTTCTGCGCGGCCCGGAAAACACGGATGGCTTCGATTACTGGTATGGCTATATCGTCGCCTGCGACGACACTGCCCTGCCCAAAGCCCCGTACATCGCCGCTAAAAACCTCCATTTCCCGGACAAGGAAGAAATCGAGGCCCTCGAATATTATTTGAAGAATTTTGTGTGGGGAAAACTGCAGCGCACCGATCAGGAAGAACCTTATCCGTACGGCATTTACGGCGTACCTAACTGGTTTGAAAACCGCTACAGCGAACACGGCTTCGATTCTCAGGGCATGGGGCTCGAACATGTCTGGCGCAGCTATGACTATCCCCACCTCATCATGCTGTACTATCATCTGTACCAGATCGCCCGGCAGTTCCCCGGCCTGGTTGGTTATCTGGATGCGCCCGGCTATCTAAAGCGCGCCTGGGGCACGGCCAAGGCCTATTTCGACACCCAGACCCTGCCTCAAATGGTGGGCTATCCGGCGCTGCCTTTTCAAAACAAGCCACGGACCACCCTGTATTGGGCCTACAAAATCGGCATTTACAACGAGCTGCTGATCGTGGATTTAATCGAAAGCCTGGAACAGGAAGGCCTGGTGGAGGAAGCCGGCTGGTTAAGAAATGAATGGGAAAAAAAAGTCAAGTTCTTCATCTACGACGATCCCTATCCCTTCGATTCGGAATTCCCTTTCGATACGACCGCCTACGAATCCACCCACGCCGTGGCGAAATATGCCCTGCACAACCGGCTCGAACCGGACGAGAATCTGTGGTACGATGAGAACCGCGCCAAATGGTATTCCCACCCCTCCATCAAAAAAGAAGACGCCCAAGCCTTCATGGAAAAACAGATACAGGCTAACCTGGCCGTGCGCGGCTGGCTGGAACCGGCCTACTACCTGCTCGGCAGCGATTACCGCGGCGGCGAATCGGTCAGGTACCAGCTCAGTTACATGTCTCAACTGGGCGGTTGGGCTATCCTGGATTATGCACTGAATTACGCCAGCGATCCTTTCCCCTACCTGCGACTGGGCTACGCTTCTTACCTGAGCTCCTGGGCGCTGATGAACACCGGCACGCCCGAAACCAATTATGGCTTCTGGTACCCGGGACCCGAAAATGACGGCGCCTCGGGCTGGGCCTTTCTCCCTGAAAAATATGGGCAGATGTGGATCCGCAAGGGCACCGGGCGCGGCGCCTGGTTCTACGATGGCGAGATCGACCTGGGCTACTGCGGCGCCCTGCGCATGGCAGCCACCGTCCTGGCGGACGACCCCCTGTTTGGGCTGATCGCCTATGGGGGTACACTGGAACAAAAGAATGGCTGGTGGGCAGTCACACCACGCGATGGCCTGCGCCAGCGCTTCTACTTTGTCAGCGCAGATCACCGCCTGGTGCTCACCTGCGATTGGGATGGATTTGCGGAAGGAGAAGCCATTCGTATCCGCAGGGACCTGAGCCAGATTGAACTAAAACTTGAAAATCGTGCGCAGGTCAGCCATCCAACCACACTAGCATTGAAGGGTCTTCCCGCCGGCGTCTACGCAGTGAGCGGTTCGAGCGGGCCAGCGCTGTTCCAGGTGGAGGCCGGCGAAGTGCGCATACCGGTGCAGATGGAAGAAAACGGGCGGCAAATTATCGCCATCCGTCTGATACAGGCTGGCTAAGCCACCTTGACATCAGGTAAGATAATTTCGTTCCGGGATGTCCATGACAGACAGCGCCGCTTTCAACCAACTGTTGTATCCTTATCCAGGGCGAATGGCTGCGAACAAAACTTTCCTGACCCGCCTATGGCGCCTCGAAAACGACGAACGCCCAAGTTTTATGATTGGAGAGACCGATGACATTCTCTGCGATCTTACCCTATAAAGGCAACCCCTGCCTGCACATCAACGGGCGGCCAGTTCCTCCTGTGTCGGCCTTCGTCAAGCCCAACCACATCGAACGCTTCAAGGAAGCCGGGGTGACCCTGTTCACCAGCCTGTTCTGGAACGTGAACTGGTGGATCGCTCCGGATACATACGATTTCAGCGTGCTCGACGAGCAATTCTCCCAATACACCGCTGTCATCCCAAACGGTTTTTTGATGCCGCGCATCGACCTGGCTACCGCCGGTTACCCCTGGTGGGGCCAGGCAAACCCGAATGAAATGGTGGTCCTGCGCAACATCCGCACCGGCGAGATGATGGACCCTACCGAATCGGATCCACGCGGTGAACAGCACCTCCACCACGGCATCCATCTAAAAAAGCTCAACCTGCATTCTTATCATTCCACCAAATGGCGAGTGGATGCAGGCCGGGCCATGGCCACCCTGGTGCGCCACGTCGAAACCCAACCCTACGCCAACCGGATCTGGGGCTGGCACATCTGCGATGGCTGGCCGCAGGAATGGTTTCACTGGGGGGAATACCTGCTGGACGGCCTGGAAGACTATTCGCAGGCCGAGCAAGCCGGTTTCCGAAACTGGCTGCGCCAGGCCTACCAGAACGACGAGACCAGGGTGCAAAAAGCCTGGGGAAGGCCAGTGTTTTTCGACCAAATCGTTGTGCCCGAACCGTCCGAGAGGGTCAGGACTTCGCACGGTGAATTCTATGACCCGGTCAAGGACCGGCTGGTGATCGACTACACCCAATCGCTGAGCGATTCGGTGGTCGATTCGATAATCGAGGTGTGCCAGGCGACCAAAGACGCCTTGCACGGCAGTAAGGTCATCTGCACCTATTACGGTTATCCATTTTGCCACCTGCCCAGACCGCAGTTGATCGGGCACAACAACCTGGCCAAGCTGCTCGCATCGCCAGCCGTCGACCTGATCGCCAGCCCACACAGCTACGATAACCGCGGCTACGGCGGCTACCACTCGCCCCAGAGTATGGCCGACTCGATCCGGAGAGCGGGAAAGATGCATTTTGACGAGGTGGATTGCAAGACCATTTGGACACTCGAGGTGCCGTGGAAAGACCACATCAGCGTCCCGCCCACTGCGAAAGCGACAGTTGAGATGATGAAAAAAGATGCCGCTTACCAGGTTGCCTCGGCCAGCGGTATGTGGTGGTGCGACCTGTTCAGCCAGGGTTGGTACGACGCCGAAGAATGCCTCGAACCCATAATGAAAATGCTGGCGCTGGAAGAGAGACTGATGGAAATGGACCGGGCGGAATACGGCGAGGTGGCGCTGGTGGTCAGCGAACGCGCCCCGCTGTTCCAGGCCCGGAAAGACGGGCTGATCGACGCCACCCACGAGATGTTCCGCAACTGGTACCTCAGCCGCATGGGGGCGCCCTTTGAACAACTGCTGCTGAGCGATCTGGCCCGGGCAGACATCCCCCACTACAAAATGTATATCCTGGTCGACGCTTTTTACCTCTCACAGGCGGAAAGAGAGCTGATCAGGCAAAAGGTAGAAGGCGATGGGGCTACCGTGCTGTGGTTCTACGCTCCCGGCTTCCTGGATGATCGCTGCGCCTCGCTGGAGAACATGCAGGCCATCACCGGAATCCGCTTTGGCCAGCAGGAGCTCAAGGATGAGCTGAACATCAGCCTGAGCAATTTCGACCACCCACTCACCGCCGGCCTGGCGCAGGGCACCCGCTATGGCACGGGCGTGGACCGTGAGCAGTACAACCGCCCGCCCAGGATCCAGGTTTTGCCGGATACGCGCGTTACCCCTGCCTTCTACGCCGACGATCCGCAGGTGGTGGTGCTGGGAACAGCCGAAAGCACGGGTAAACCCGGCCTGGTCGTCAAAGATATGGGGAGCTGGCGTTCGATTTACAGCGCTGCCCCTCTGTTATCTTGGGAGCTGATGCGCAACATAGCCCGCTATGCCGGAGTGCACGTTTACAACGAAGCTGGGGACATGCTGTGGGGCAACCGGCGCTTCCTGGCGGTCTACTCGCAAAGCGAAGGGGAGCATATCCTGCAATTCCCCAGGCCAACCAGCGTGGAGGATGCTTACGAGGGCACACGCTTAGGTGAGCAGGTAACCCGGCTGGTTTTGCCCATGCAAAAATGGGAGACCCGGCTGCTGTTATTGCGCGATTGATATAAAATAAACGCATGGCCAATCGATTCCAATGCAGGAGGGCTCCATGCGCAAAGGCAAGAAATTCCTGAACGACCCCAGGCAGATCGTTTCTGAGCTGCTGGACGGGCTGGTTTTAGCCTACGGCGGGGAGGTCAGCCGGGTGGGCGGTAAAAACGTGATCGTCCGCCAGGGCATCCCGGCGGGCAAGGTGGCGCTGCTGGTCGGCGGGGGCAGCGGACACGAGCCTCTCTTCGGCGGTTTCATCGGTAAGAACCTGGCAGACGGGGCGGTGGCCGGCAACATTTTTGCCGCCCCAACCCCCGATCAGATCCTTATGGCAACCCAGGCGCTCGACCAAGGCAAGGGGGTGCTCTACCTGTATGGCAACTACGCCGGGGACAACCTGAACTTCGACATGGCAGCCGAGCTGGCGGCTGGCGAGGGTATCCAGACACGCACGGTGCGCGTGTGGGACGACGTCGCCTCTGCGCCTCCCGAACGGATCGAGGACCGGCGCGGGATTGCCGGCGATTTTATGGTGATCAAGGTGGCGGGAGGGGCGGCGGCTACGCTGGATACGCTGGATGAAGTTTACCGGGTAGCCTGCAAGGGGCGCGATTTCACCCGCTCAATGGGGGTGGCGGTCTCAGCCGGCACCTTCCCGGAGACCGGCGAGCCCACCTTCGAGCTGCCCGATGACGAAATCGAGATCGGCCTAGGCCTGCACGGCGAGCCAGGCGTCAGCCGCTCTAAACTGATGCCGGCCGACGCAGTGGTGGATTTTATGCTCGAGCGCATCTTGAAAGACCTGCCCTTCCAGCCGGGCGACGAGGTGTGCCTGTTGATCAACAACCTGGGCGCAACCACCATGACCGAGCTGCTGATCCTCAACCGGCGCGCCCGCCAGGTACTGGCGCAGGTTGGTCTGGTCGTGCATGATACGGTCATCGGCAGTTTCTGCACCAGCCAGGAGATGGCCGGGTTCTCGATCACCCTGATGAAGCTGGACGATGAATTAAAAAGGTTCTACGACCTGCCGGCGGCCTGCCTGGCTTATACGAAAGGGGGTAAAGCATGAAAGCCAGCCTGACTCTGAGGGAAACAGAAGCAATGCTGCGCAAGGTGGCGCAGGGGATGATCGCCAGCCAGGACCTGCTGACCGAGGCGGACCGGGCGGTCGGCGATGGCGATCATGGCGTGGGCATGGGGCGCGGCTTCGAGGCAGTCCTGGCGGTCCTTGACAGCCGGGAATTTGCCGACCTAAAGGACCTGTTTTTCAAGACCGGCACCGCCCTGATCACTTCGGTGGGCGGCGCGTCTGGCGTCATCTTTGGGACGTGGTTTAGCATGGGAGGTATGGGGCTGGCTGGCAGGCAGGTATTTGACAGCCAGGCCCTGTCCCTTTTCCTGCAAGATGGGTTGAAAGCCATCCAGGCGCGCGGCAAAGCCAAAGCTGGAGACAAGACCATGGTGGACGCCTTATTACCCGCCTGCACGGCGCTTGAGGGTCATGCAGAGGAAGGTCTGGCGGAAGCCCTGCGCCTGGCGGCGCAGGCGGCCAAAGCCGGCGCCGAGAGCACCAAAGAAATGACATCCCGGATAGGCAAAACCAGGAGCCTGGGGCCGCGCGCGCTGGGTTACATCGATCCGGGCGCCCTGTCGGCCAGCCTGATCCTGGAATTTATGCAGTGGTACGTGGAAAGTCTGCCAAAATAGAGGCTTTTCCGGCCTGTCTATTCCCCGCGTTGGTAATTAGGCGCCTCGCGCGTAATGGCCACATCGTGGGGATGGCTCTCGATCAAACCGGCATTGGTGATGCGCGTCAGGCGGGCCCGGGTGCGCAGGTCCTCGAGAGAGCTTGCCCCGGTGTAGCCCATGCCAGAGCGCAGTCCGCCCACCAGTTGGTAAACAAAATCGTGCAGCGAACCTTTGTACGGCACCATCCCCTCGACGCCTTCAGGCACCAACTTGCGCTCTTCACCCTGTCCGCTGCCGTAGCGGTCCCGCCCAAAGCCTTGTAAAGCTCCCACGCTTCCCATGCCCCGGTAGGCTTTGTACTGCCGGCCTTCGTAAAGGATCAGGTCGCCCGGCGACTCTTCCAGGCCTGCCATCAGGCTGCCCAGCATGACTGTATCCGCCCCGGCCACGATGGCTTTGACGATATCGCCGCTGTATTTGATCCCGCCATCGGCGATCACCGGGATGCCCTTCCGGTGGGCGGCCCGGGCGCAGCGGTAAATGGCCGTCATCTGCGGCAGGCCGGCCCCCGAAATAATGCGCGTGGTGCAGATGGAGCCTGCCCCAACCCCAACTTTGATGGCATCTGCCCCGGCCTTGATCAAGTCAAGGCTGCCTTCTTCAGTGACCACATTCCCGGCGATCACCGGCATTTCAGGCAGGACCGCCTTTATACGCCTAATCGCCTGGATGACCCCTGCCGAATGTCCATGGGCCGTGTCCACCACCAGCACATCCACCCCTTTCGAAGCCATCATTTCGGCGCGCTTTTCCAGGTCGACCCCTACGCCGACTGCGCCGCCCACAATCAGCCGGCCCTGGCTGTCGGTTGCCGCGGCTGGGAACTGGACTTTTTTCTGGATATCCTTGACCGTGATCAATCCCTTGAGTTGGCCCTGTTCGTCTACCAGGGGCAGCTTTTCGATACGATGCTTTTGCAAGATGCTTTTGGCCTGTTCCAAGGAGGTATTCAAAGGGGCGGTAACCAGGTTTTCAGAAGTCATATAATCGCTCAAGGGGCTGGAATAATCCTCCGGCCCGGTAAAACGGATATCCCGGTTGGTCAGGATTCCGACCAGTTTCTGGCTGCCCGGATCGACTACCGGAATACCGCTGATATGGAAACGCTGCATGATGTCTTCGGCTTCCTGAAGAGTGGCGGTTGGAGGAAGAATCACCGGGTCTGAGATCATGCCGGATTCGGAACGTTTCACCACCTCGACCTCACGGGCCTGCGCTTCCTGAGAAAGGTTGCGATGAATAATCCCTATGCCGCCCTCACGCGCCAGGGCAATCGCCAGCCGCCCTTCGGTGACGGTATCCATGGCGGCCGAAAGGATGGGAATATTCAAGCAAAGTCCCCCTGCCAGCCGCCCGCGCACGTCGGTCTGCGAGGGGAGGATTTCACTATAGCCAGGTTCGATCAGAAGGTCATCAAAAGTCAGCGATTCAAAGAGGGAGAAAATTTCTTCATTCATTGATTTTTTACCTTTGCGGTTTGATTAATGCCGGAAATGACGGACGCCTGTAGTGACCAAGGCGATGCCATGCGCATTTGCCATGGCAATTGACTCGGCGTCTCTGATCGACCCACCGGGGTGCACGATGCTGGTAATCCCGGCCCTGGCAGCCAGCTCAACCGAATCGGGGAAGGGGAAGAAGGCGTCGGAGGCCATCACCGCTCCACCGGCTTTATCGCCAGAGCGTTGTATAGCAATGCGCACGCAGTCTACCCGGTTCGGCTGCCCGCCGCCAATGCCCACGGTAGCTTCCTCTCGGGCGAAAACGATGGCGTTGGACTTGACGTGCTGGCAGGCTTTCCAGGCAAACTTAAGCGCCTGCCATTCTTCGCCGGTTGGCTGGCGTTCCGACACCACTTTCCAGGTAGTATCCTGCGGGTCTCCATAATCCACCGCCTGTTTGAGCACGCCGCGGGTGATAGAACGCAGTTCGAAATCCGGTTCTATCCTGAGATCGGGCATATCCACCAATCGAAGGTTCTTTTTATGAGCCAGGATTTTCAGCGCCTCTTCCTCGAAACCGGGAGCAATGATGCATTCAATGAACAGGCTGCTCATGGCCTGAGCCGTCACTTCGTCAACCATCCGGTTGGAAGCCACGACACCCCCATAGGCTGATACCGGATCACTGGCCAAGGCAGCGATGTAAGCCTCCTCCAACGTTTGACCGGAGGCAATCCCGCAGGGTGAAAGATGTTTCACAATGGCAATGGTCGTCTTTTCAAAACTGGCGGCAGCGCGCCAGGCCGCATCCAGATCGAGTAGATTATTATAGGATAGCTCTTTGCCTTGCAGCACCTTCCCACCCAGTGGCGTCCCGCCGGGAGAATAGCTGTACAAGACCGCCTTTTGGTGCGGGTTCTCACCGTAGCGCAGGGCCTGGACCGGGTAGAGGGCCAGCGTTTCACTCCCATCACCTGAAAGATAAGCCAATATTGCCGCGTCGTAATGAGCGGTCAGCCTGAACCCTTTGACTGCCAGTTGGCGGCGAAGTTCCAGAGAGACACCCCCGGCCTGGATGTGGCTTAGCACGGCTGGATAGTCTTGCGGGTCACATACCAGGGTTACCCGTTCGCTGTTTTTAGCTGCGGCGCGGATCAGAGCCACCCCGCCAATGTCGATGCTTTCGATGGCTTCCTCACCGGTCACGCCCGGTTTAGCAATGGTGGCTTCAAAGGGATAGAGGTTGACCGCTACCAGGTCGATCGGGCTCCAGCCAAGCTGAGCGAGCTCAGCCAGGTCTGCCTCGCGATCACGGCTTAGCAACCCGCCGTGAATGGCAGGATGGAGGGTCTTCACCCGGCCACCCAGGATCTCGGGAGAGCCGGTGTAATCAGCCACCTCGGTCACTGCGAGCCCTTTTTGATGGAGCAGCCGGGCCGTCCCGCCGGATGCAATCAGCTCCCAACCCAGGCTGGCAAGCCCGCCAGCCAATTCAACCAGGCCGGTCTTATCAAATACAGTTAGAAGGGCTTTAGGCATATTGCTTTCCTTGATTGGAATTTTCAAATAAGCTCTTTAACGTGTCGATCAGTAAGGTATGCTCAACCTGATGCACACGCGCTTCGAGAGTTTCTAAAGTATCCTCCGCAAGTATGGGAACCACCCTTTGATTCAGGACCGGTCCATTGTCCACGCCTTCATCAGGTACCAGATGCACCATTACACCCGTATATCCGATCTGGCCGGAGGAATAGGCTTCCAAAGCGCGCTCGATGGCATGCGTACCAGGAAACATCCCCGGCAGGGCCGGGTGCAGATTGACTACCCGGTTGGGAAAACGCTCTAAAAAAGCAGAGGACAGGATGCGCATCCATCCGGCTAAAACTACCCAATCGGGCCGGTAAGAGGCCACGATGTCTGCCAGCCGCCGGTCATAATCAGTGCGTTCCTGGCCTTTCTTATACACATGGGCAATGGCGGGCAGGCCCGCCAAACGGGCGCGCTCCAGGCCGTAGGCGTCCGCCTTGTTGGAAACTACCGCGCACACCCGGGTGGGAAGTGTGCCAAGGCGAGCGGCGTCCAGGATGGCCTGAAGGTTTGAGCCAAATCCGGAGATCAAAACGACCAGAGCTATTTCTCCGTTCATACCATTTTCACTTTGTGCCGGGCGTCTTCAACCACTTCACCCATCAGCCAGGTTTTTTCGGGGATAACTGACTGCAAAGCCGGGACATCCTGAGCGCTGACCGCCGCGACCATACCGATACCCATATTGAAGACCCGGTAAATTTCTTCGTCGCCGATCTGGCCGCGCTGCTGGACGAGCTGGAAGAGCGGCGGAACCGGCCAGAATCCCTTATGGATGCTGGCGCCCATTCCTTCAGGCAGCATGCGGGGAATGTTTTCAATGAAACCACCGCCTGTGATATGGGCCAGGCCTTTAATAATAGACGGAGAAGCCTCGATAAGCGGTAGCAGTAAGCCAAGATAGGATCGATGAGGAACCAGCAGGGCATCTGCCAGGCTTCCTCCCCATTCCGGCCGGGGGTAGTTCATTTCGGCCGGGTCAAAAATCTTGCGCAGAAGGGAATAGCCATTGGTATGCGGCCCAGTAGATTGAATGCCAACCAACCGGTCGCCGGGATGAATATCCTGCCTGGGCAGCATGTGTTCACGCTCCAGGCATCCCACGATGGTTCCAGCCAGATCAAATTCGCCTTCCAGATAAACGCCAGGCATCTCAGCCGTCTCACCCCCGATCAAAACGCAGCCGGCCTGGCGGCAGGCTTCGGAAATGCCGCTGACAATCTCAGCCACGACTTCCGGTTGCAAGCGGGAGGAGGCAAAATAATCCAGGAAGAACAGAGGACGGGCGCCCTGCACGAGGATGTCATTGATACAGTGGTTGACTATATCCAAACCAATCCCGCGGTAGCGGCCCAGGCTGGCAGCCAGCTTTACCTTGGTGCCGACTCCATCCGTAGAGGCCACCAGCACCGGGCTGCGCATCTGTTTCAATTCGTTGGCATCAAACAAACCGCCAAAAGCTCCAATGCCAGCCAGAACCCGCCCGTCGTAAGTTGAACTGACCGCGGCGCGCATAAGCTCGACGGCGCGGTTGCCCGCATCGATATTTACTCCGGCGGCCTGGTACAAAGATACCCGCCTATGCAGCGCCTTGTGGGCAATGTCTTTGCGGTATTGTGCGCCCTGAAAATGGATGCGCTCAAGCGCCGCGTAAGCGGTGCTGACTGCCTTCGGCAGCTCTTCCCCGGTGCAGGTGACTCCCAGCACCCGCCCGCCTGTGGCCAGGAGCTGACCGTCCTTTATGCCTGTGCCGGCCTGGAATACCAGGCTGCCGTGCGGAAGATCGTCCAGCCCCTGCAGCGGGGCGGGCAGCGAAAATTTATCCGGGTAACCTGCCGAAGCCATAACCACACAGACGGCAGAACCGTTTTTCCAATGCACAGATACCTGATCGAGCTGCCCATGGGCGCAGGCGTTACAAATTTCCAGCAGGTCGGTTTCAAGGAGAGGCAGGATAACTTGGGTCTCCGGATCGCCGAAACGCGCGTTAAACTCCAGAACCTGGGGACCGTTGCGGGTGAGGATCAACCCGGCATACAACACCCCTGCGAAGGTCATGCCTTCAGCGCACAAGCCATCCACGGCGGGCTGGAGGACTATATTTACAAGGCGAGTTTGCATCTCGGGCGGGCAAATTGGGGCGGGGGCGTAGGCGCCCATCCCCCCGGTGTTGGGTCCACGGTCTCCATCCAGCAGGCGTTTGTGATCCTGGGCCGGAGGCATTAATGCAATTGTCTTTCCATCCGTGAAGGCCAGCAAGGAAACTTCTTCCCCTTCAAGCCGTTCTTCAATGATAACCTCTTCACCTGCCTGGCCAAACTGGCCATCCACCAGCATGGCATGTAAGGCCTGGCGGACTTCCTCTTTCGTACCGGGCAGAAGCACCCCTTTCCCGGCAGCCAGGCCAGACGCCTTGATGACCACCGGGTAATCCAACCCATCCAGGTACTTCAAAGCTGGTTCAAACTGCTTGAAAGTCGCAAAGCGCGCCGTGGGAATTCCATGGCGCACCATAAACTGCTTGGCAAATGCTTTGGAGGTTTCGATGCGGGCGGCGGCCTGCGTCGGGCCGAACACGGCCATCCCGGCCGAGGCCAACGCATCGCTCAACCCCACCGCCAGGGATGCCTCAGGGCCAATCACCACTAGCTCAACCTGGTTGTGCTGGGAAAAATCCACCAGGGCAGGCACGTCGGCCGCCGAAATGGGAATATTTTCGCCTGTTTGCGCTGTACCCGGATTTCCCGGAGCAATCCAAAGACGTTTGAGGCGCGGCGACAGGCTGAGTTTCCAGGCAATCGCATGTTCTCGCCCACCAGAACCAACCAGCAGAACTTTCAAGGGGTTCTCCTATATCTCAGGCGTAAGGGTATCCATTATGGAGTATTCAAAACAGGCCTTGACCCTGCCGGCCTCCATTCCAACCGGGTAATGCCCGGTGAAGCAGGCATTGCAGTAACCCTCGCTGCGCCCAATCGCCTTCATCATGCCTTCTAATGAAAGATAATAGAGCGAGTCGGCGCCGATATGCGCTTGAATTTCCGCCACACGCAAATTATGGGCAATCAATTCCTGATAAGTACCCATATCTACCCCCATAAAACAGGGGTGGGTAATGGGCGGACAGGTAATACGCACATGTACTTCTTTCGCCCCGGCATCCTTCAGCAAA
>Ga0315282_10008753_pt1 | contig 16295 bp, 15 predicted proteins | sample YL17G07_20_MG_FD_203693 | JGI IMG/M metagenome (GOLD analysis project Ga0315282, IMG submission 203693) | Sediment microbial communities from Yellowstone Lake, YNP, Wyoming, USA - YL17G07_20 | ecosystem: Environmental > Aquatic > Freshwater > Lake > Sediment | place: USA: Wyoming | collected...
CTGGGCAATGAGCAAGACGGGCGGCAAACTAACCACCATTGAGATCGATGAAAGCCGGTACAGAACAGCCTTGATGAATTTCAAGAAAGCCGGAGTGGAAGGGCTTATCGATGCCAGGTTGGCTGATGCCCATCAACTGGTGAAGGAGCTAAAAGGGCCATTTGACTTTGTCTTTTCCGATGCCGACAAGGAATGGTATACGCAGTACTTCAAAGATGTGGAGCCTAAACTGGTAGTGGGCGGCTGCTTCACGGCCCACAATGTGACTGATGGTTTTGGAGGCATCAAGGAATTTCTCGATTATATCAGGAGCCTCCCCAACTACCAGACCACGATCGATCGTTCCGGCAGTTCTGGCATTTCTATCAGCTATAAGAAGTCAGTCGCCCCTTCTTCACGATAATCCCTGAAAAATCTACCTTTATTCTGTCTCTACGGCATTTTTTTCTTCCTTGTCCGTCTTTTCTCCCTCGGCGTGTCGCATCATCTTCTTCATCATGGAGCAGCAGCCCGAAATACTTCCTTCATCTGTGCAACAGCCCTTCATCATTTCAGCCATTTTCTCAAGTTTCTCCTTATCCATTGTCTTTTTCCTCCTTATTGATTGTTGACCGGCAAGTGCCCCATCCCGCCAAAGCGAGATAGGCGGGGTCAAGGGGCACAATTAAAACGATATTTCCTTTGCTCGCTTTCCGCTCGCCACTACGTGCCCGGGAAGCCCCAGCGTGCCGGTCCCGTCCTGACGGGAAGGCCGGGGAGCCTCACTTTCGTGAATCTTTAACTATATAGACGGAAAAGAGACTGGAAAGGTTACATTAAGGTTTGCTTAAGTGGCCTGTGAATCAACGTCCAGAATTTTCTGTCGTCAATAATCAAGTCTGCCCCCAGGACTCTTCTTCTAAAATAGCTATATTCTGATCAGGAATGCGTAGGATGGATAGAAGGCGTTGATGAGCGGCACCTTCACCTGTTCAGGGAAGAAATACGCAGAAGGCCATCACACTATAAATGAATCCAAGTGCGACCCAACCCCACGCCGGCAGTAAAAAGTGCGTCTTAGCTCTGTATCGTTCAAATGCCCTGCCAAAGAGAGGTAGAAGCCTTCTGGATTCTTCGTACTTTCCGCCAATGGCCGCCATCCCCAGCACGATCGGGGTTTCAAGAAAAACCTTGAGTGCTCCACAGGCAAGAGCTGCGCCTCCAATCAGCAAGAAGTGGCTCAAATAGATGGGATGCCGGACCCACTGATACGGACCTTCTACCACCAATCTTTCAGGTAAAGACCGCATCTGTCCGGGCACTCGAAGGATAGGAAACAGGGCGGTAGCCAGCAGAAAGAGTCCGACTGCGACCATGAAGAATCCAAGAACAGCCACAGGTCCAATCATTAAATGGCGTGTGGGAATGATGGCGATCGCCCAGGGGATATAAAGGAGCAGGGCGTTGACCAGGGTTAAAATCGCCGCCCAACCGATCCAAGTAGCTCTCGGAAGCAAACGGCCCTCCAGCCACGCTATCGGAAGCACGAAGAGAGAAATGAACGGCACGGGCAAGAACCGATTTACCAATTCGGATGAAAACCTCCTTCATTACTCTCAATCTAACATTTTTGAAAAAGCCGTTCAATGAACAGAATTAGCAGGCACCGGGACGTAAGGTTAAAAAGTCCCTGGGTAAGGAATGTCTCTATTCTCTGCTGGCAAATCTTGCAGAATTGTCAGAAGACAATTCTTCTCAGCTCTTCCTGAAAGTATGGTTTTTGGAGTCCCTGCTTTAACTCAATAGCAGCCAGTCATCTTCAACCCCATGCCCTACGGCGAAGCAAAGATAAGGTGAGTAGGTGTACTTCTTAATCGAGAGTTAGTTCAACGGGACTTGTCAGATTAAGTATCTTTCAGGATACCTTCACTTCTCTTCTCTTTCAAATATCTCGTGATCAACGCAGTATCTCTCTTTTGCCTCCGGTGAGCTCCTTAGAATGATGACGGATGCTTAGGTTGAGTTTCAATCAACGTCCACAATTTTCTGTAGTCAATAATGAAGTCTCACCCCAGCGACCTTTTTGTAAAAGATTATGAGCGAAAAGATAATTTTCACAACCGCGTTCTATTATTTGACAAGAGATATCTTAGTGACCATCTTTATGTAAAAAGGATTGGGTTGTAAAGACCCAATCTACCCAAATAGGAAGGCAAAAACAGCGAGTCGTCTCAGGCAGGGTGGGCAAGAAGCATTGTGTGCTGCGGAACCCAGTTTGAACCGCGAGGTTGAGCGGTGACGGAGACTTGGCATTAAAAGGCCGACCTGAAATATATGTCTCCAAAAGGAGACGGGTAAAAAGGCTTCTCCGCTAGGACAATGAGCCAGGGCTTATGCCCAAGGCGACCCAGAATCGATGATAGGGTCCGGGAAGAAAGGCCTTGTCCATCGAGTCAGAGAGTACTTGGGAGAACGCTTATATCGAGTCCTTTAACTGGGAGCTAACCGTAAGCTTTCTGAAACGGAGATTTTTACGACGTTGTTTGGTCCCAAAAAGCTTATAGAGAATTGGGAGAAGGCTTTTAACCGATTTAAACCCCATGATGTTGCGGGCTAAAGGCCAGTAGCACCGTAGGGTATCACAGTAAGTCTAACTCTGAGCGGGGTGCCAAAGTTGGGGGCTGATTACATCCTATCTAAGTTGCTCCTGCATGAAGCAGCCTTAAAATTTTCGCGTTCCCGTAATAGCTGATATGTCTGACCTCATAAACAATTATCCATACACAGGAATTTTTCTTACCCTCATCCTTGGGGGCATTGGACTACCATTTCCAGAAGATGCCACCCTCTTATTGAGCGGGCTTCTAATTGCCCACGGCACTATCAAACTGTTCCCGACGTTTTTAGTCGTATTTCCTCTTCTATTGATCACCGATTTCTTCGTCTTTTTTGTTGGGAAAAAATACGGAAGGATGCTGGTTCAACATCAGAGATTCCGTAAGTTGATCTCACCGGAAAAGCTCTTGAAACTTGAGGAGAAATTTAAGAGGCGGGGAGCTTGGGTCGTTTTTTTTGGGAGACACATTTTAGGATTAAAAACACAGTTACTCCTTTTAGCGGGAGTAATGAGAATGTCTGTAACAAAATTTCTTATTGTGGATGGAGCCACAGCATTATTAACCGTTGCCTTATTTTGGGGCGGAATAGGTCTTTTAGGTGACGATCGTATCGATATGATAAAAGCAGAGGCGACAAAAGTCGGGCATATTGCAATGGTTGTATTCCTTATAGTTCTTGCGGGTTGGATCTGTTACAAGTTCCAAAAAAAGAGAATTAAAAAAATAATTTCTTATTAAATTAAAAACAGGAGGATAGTTTATGAGATCATCAGTCACTGCGTTGCTGTTAGTGGTAATCCTAAGTCTTTTGCCACAGTCGATTTTTGCTGCTTCCGGGGACAAGGCCGGTCATCTTTTTTTCATTGAGCGGAACAAGAACAAAAATCTTGTTCAGTATGACATCCGCCTCGCGGAGAACACGGATCTTCCTGATTCAAGGCCGGTTAAGGCTTACTGGATTCTGGAAAATGGCAGGCGTGAGGAACTTAATTCGATTGAGAGGAAGTATGCTTATGGAATCATTCGTCAAGAGAAACTTGACAAGGACAAGTTCAAGGTCATTCTGGCCGCTTTTAAAGGTTGGGAGATCATCGTCGAAAGAATCAACGATACTTTTAGGGCCGTGGTCTCCATCAATGGCATAGAGAGTGTCCTCCAAAAAATCTACATAAAATCCGAAGAGACAAGGGCTGGACTTCCCAGGGTCCTTTATGTCGAGCTTTTCGGCCGGACTAAGGAAAAGGGTCTTCCCATCAAAGAACGGATCGCTCCCAGATGACTCACATGAGGGGTGATCACTACGAGTCATGAAAAGGGTAAGGTTGCTATAACCGCCTCCGGCGATTTTTGCAGCATTGGATAGCATGCTTGCTTTCAAGGTGTACTTGGTAATCGAAAATTAATTCCATGGGATTCGGCAGACCAAGTATCGTTCAGGACACCTTCATTTCTCTTCTCTCTTAAATATCCGGTGATCACCGCAGTATCTCTTTCCTGCCTCCGGTGAGGTTCGGGTCCGACATGTCCCCTCCGCCCTTTACAAAGTCTCGTCCTAAAAGAGTGATTTTTATATTTTTCCCATTGATACAACATTAATAAGCGTAATCGATAATTCCTATTGACATTTCCATTCAAAATTAGTAGGTTCCTATCAGATCGTAAGATCCCAGATCAAAGTTCCCTACCCAATCTCAACCTATTAGAGTTGTTATGAAGTGGGATTTGCAGAAGGTGCCAATATGAAGCCTCCGGGGGGCGTACCCTTTCGGAGGCATACAGATTCCATTGGGTATTCTTCTTACCCAGCCGAAATACGAATACTCCAAAATTCAAAGTCTGAATTAATCAGCGGAGGGAAATGCTCGACTTTGGTTGCATTGCCTCTAGGTTCCGCTCGTACCGGCGAGCACGGGGCGTGGTAAAAATTGGTACCGACTTGGAAGGAGGGAGATCAATGAATAAAAAGCTATTTGCTGCTTTCTTAACGATTATATTGTTAACAGTTTCTCCTCTCATTGTAGCGGTTCATGCTGAACACTCAAGCCACGTATCTATTGTGCGGGATAACTATGGTGTTCCTCATGTCTTCGCGAATACAAAAGAAGGATTAGCTTTTGGAGCTGGTTATGCTGTGGCCCAGGACAGGCTATGGCAGGCAGACTTGTACAGAAGGCAGGCCTTCGGCAATCTCGCAGAATTCGGCCTGGCCACGATAGATCAAGATTACCAAACCAGAATGACGGGGTATAGCAGAGAAGAATTGAAGAAAATATACGATAAATGGGTACCCATCAACCCGGAAGCGCGCCTTAAGGAAATGACGAAAGCCTATGTGGATGGCATAAACTATTACATTTCCGAAGCCTTGGAGGCTTATAAGAAGGGAGATCCATCTCTTATGCCCCTCGAATACCTTCCGGAAGTGATCAAGCCTGGCGGTCTTCCGCTCAAGCCTTTCACCATTGAAGACGCTGTTTCTATCGTAGTGATGATGGCCTGGCAATTTGGCGGTACAGGCGGGAACGAGCTCCAGTATGCTGCTGCCCTTCAGGCTCTGCAAGCTAAGCACGGAATCGGAACTGGGATGAAGATTTTCAATGACCTTTACCCGCGGAATGACCCCGGTGCAGAGGTGACTATTCCGGCTCGGGAGAAAAGACATCCCGAATGGGAGCACCTATGGGAATACAAACACACATTCCCGTCCAATATTGGTGAAATTTACAAGGAACATGACAGGGTCAAGAAAGATTTACAGGAATTGCATGAAAAGTTGGGACTGCCCACAAAATTCGGGAGCAACGCCTGGATGGTGGCACCCAAGAAGTCCGAGACGAGAAATGCTCTGCTACAAGGGGGCCCGCAAATGGGGCAATCGATTCCGCAAATTGTCCTGGAAATAGGGCTGCACGGTGCTGGGATCAACGCCGTCGGCATGATGATGCCCCATATGCCATCCATTTTGATCGGCGTAAGCGAACATGGGGCATGGACGTCAACCACTGGCTCTTCAGACGTCATTGACACCTACATTGAAGTTTTGAAGCCTGGTGATCCGACCAAATATTGGTACAAGGGCCAATGGCATGACATGGAAGTGAGAACTGAAAAGATCTGCGATTACTCAGGGACCTGCGCCGACAAAAAGATCTATCGCACCCTCCATGGCCCTGTTATTCTCTCGGATGGTGTTAACGCATATACCATAAAGCTGCCCTACTACAAGAACGAACTGGCAGGCGAAGAAGGTTGGTCCCTCTTCCAACAGGCCAGAGACATCTGGGAATTCCAGGAGGCTGTGAAAACAATACAGCCCTCACACAATTTTTACTGGACAGATAGGCTTGGGAATATTGGTTTTTGGCACGCGGGTACGTACCCGATAAAGCCAACCCATGGAAAAGGCGGAAGACTCATGGACCCCAGACTGCCGCTATGGGGGACCGGAGAAGAGGAATGGGTAAGGCTTACAGGCTTTGAAGAAATGCCCAAAAGCATCAACCCCAAGCAAGGTTTCCTTGCCAATTGGAATAACAAGCCCATAGCCAATTGGCCATATGCCGAGTCTGATTACGGGTGGGGAGAGGGCCATCGGGTCAAGAGAATACAAGAGCTGCTGGCGGCGAGCAAAACGTTCTTCTTTGAAGACATGAATAGGATCAACATGGATGCTGGTTACAACCACATTCCCGGAATGAATTTCCTCCATTACCTCACAGAAGCGGCCAAGACAGATCCTACGGTTCCAGCCGAGGTGGTAAAATACCTTGAGGCATGGAACTATCACTACATCGACGTGAAGGCACCGAAATATCCTGACCCCAAGGCCACCTACGACGACCCTGGCCTCACGATATTTGACGCCTGGTACAGCAAGATTAAGAATGAGGTATTTGGCAATGACCTCCCGCAGGGAGTGAGCGCAAGCGACAGCACGCTGATCCATGTCTTTGACGGCCCGAACTCAAGGCTGCCCCTGTACTATGATTATCTGAACGGAGAAAACAGAAACAAGGTAATCGTGAGGGTACTCAAGGCAGCTCTTGCAGATTTAACAGGAAAATATGGACTAGACATGTCCACATGGCTTACGCCCGTTCGGACCCAAAAATTTTCTCAATTAGGGGCGCTCCCAGCACCCACCATGCATTACATGAACCGGGGTACTTACAACCAGATTGCGGAAATGCCGGGCGGATGGAAAGGTTTCATGATGCAGCCGCATGCAGTAAATGTAATTCCGCCGGGACAAAGCGGCTTCATAGGCCTGGTAAATGGGGCTCCCAAACCTAGCCCCCATGCCTTTGATCAGCTTCCGCTGTATGAAACGTGGACGTACAAACCCATGTTTTTCCGTCATGAGGACCTCTCGAAGGTCACCGAATCGTGGATATTCCTCAATTATCCGTAAGAGGATCAGGATAGGGGGAGACACATATCTTCGTAATAAGGCCTTCCAGGTCCTAATAGGAGCAAGGTAAGGCAGGGCCAGCAATGGCTCTGCCTTTTTTGTGGATGCTTCTACGAGTAATTATTACCTTTAAAAGCCACTTTAGAGCGAAGATATGAGGGTGTGCTTGTTAATCGAGAGTTAACTCGACGGGATTTGCCAGATTGAGTATCGTTCAGGACGCCTTGGCTTTTCTTCTCGCTTAAATGTCTCGTTATTACTGCAGTATCTACCTTCCGTTTTTCTTGAGAGGGAAGAGGAGGGACGTCCATAATTTTATAAGTATCTACTTCTCGACGGTCACCCACTTTTTCTTCGACCCATCTCCTACCATTCACTGAAATAAAGGGTGCTGGTCAGTAGACCCTCATCCTCTCTGAAATCTTTTTGTTGCCTAATGGTTATCTTCCGAATCTCTTGCATCCCGCCCGGACAACTTATGATTCTATGGATGTTCGCGCTTAATGGACAATTTTGGCCACCCGCTAATTTTTTTTCCATTTTTGATCGGCCTTTTTTGTTCCATAGGAGAGAACAGATTGAAATCATAGGGATAAAATCTTCCTGTCCTGGCATATAAAATGCAGGATGAATTTGTTTGGTGATTCTATTCCTTTTTCTGCTCAGGGTTTTTGTAACTCTCTGATACTTTGGTTACGAAAAGGAGAATGGATGCTCGCACCGAATCTCCGAAACTATCTCCTCCTTTTGTCGGCCTTATGGGCCTTTGCTTGTTCTCATACAGGTATTCAGTCAAACAAAGAGAGAACAGTCTCTGCGCCGATTCCGGATTGCCAGAGAAATCGCACCAGGGAAGGAGGCGTAATCTCTCGTCCGGTCTATAAGACCTGGGTCAAATATGATCATCTCGATTTCAAAAAAGGATTCGATTTGGCGGTCATGACACTTCAGTCTCAAGGACATTGAGTTCTTTCAACCGACCCCGGTTCGGGGACGATCAGCACCAAGATGTTCCTTGAAAGAGAGCAAGAGGAAGGCTATCCGGCTACAGTCAAAATTGTAGAGGAAGCCTCTTCCTTGGTCGTTCATATCAGCCTGAGGACGCCGTGGGGGACCCTTGCCTTACCGGATTTGTGCGGCTTTTACGATGAATTTGGAAAGAACCTATGGCAAGCCTTTGCCAGACCACAAACAAAACAGGCCTTTCCCTCATCTCAAAAACTGCTTAAGGAAGGGAAGGAACCCTCACCGCCTCCAGCCGCGACCCCAAAAACATCTCCGCTCCCCGTCTCCCGAGGAAAGGTCATATGGGCCTACGTCAACCTCCGTGAGGGACCGGGCATCCGGTACAGGATCATCGGCAAGGCTTACTTGAGGAACACTTTTGAAATTCTTGCTGAAAACCCGGGCTGGCTGCGGGTCCGGCTCGGAAGCGGGGCAGAAGGATGGATAAGCAAAAGAGCCGTATCAGAGTCCTCTTTGACACCTTCCCCTCAAATCCCTCCAGCTTCCTCCAACGATTCCTCAAAAACAGGGTCTTCATCAAAGCCGCCCGGTCCCATGTAGCATCGTGAGAAGGCCGCTGACATCCAAATTTTCTGCAACGATTGAGTATATTTTAGCAATGGGGCGGGCGTTAATTCTTCATCAACTCTCTTAATCTGCTAACAGCTGGAGGAAGGACTTCCCCTATCTTTTCATCAAAGTGCAGATGACAATTCCTATCCATCGGAGTCTCTCCCTGATTGATAATGATCAGGCGGGCTCCTGATCTCAGGGCTACTCTGGGCATATCATTGGCAGGGCTCACCACAAGACTTGATCCCACCACAATAAAGAGATCACAACGGCTTGAATGCTGGAAAGAGTCCTCCAGATCCTTTTGGGGAAGAGGATCGCCAAAGTTCACCACACTCGATACCAACTGGCCTCCGCACTTACAGGTATCTATCCCTAAAGGTTTCTCCACCTGGGTCTGGCAGCGTTGACATCTGAGCTTTGCTACGTTTCCGTGCAATTCAGCCAACAATTCAGGACGAATCCCTGAGCGCAGATGGAGGTTGTCTACATTTTGAGAGATGAGAAACTTCAACTTACCCAAATTCTGAAGCTCGACAATAGCTCGATGACTCGCGTTGGGTTCAACTGAAGTGAAAGGTCTGGTTATGGGCGGAAGCCCTTTTTCTTGCCTTGTCCAGACCCCATCCGGCCCCCGAAAATCGGGCAGCCCTGATTCGGTACTGATGCCAGCGCCGGTGAAAACGACGAGATATCTGGCCTCGAACATCCATTGTGCTAATTTCTTAATCCGCTCTTCTAAATCTTTCATCTTTATACCTCTTGTTAATCTTATATAACTAACTTTCAAATCCCCCCATTCCCCCTTTTCTAAAAGGGGATAAGGGGGGGATTTGAAAGTTTCTATTTTACAATTTCAAAAGAATTTTGTAAAAAAGTTATAATACTTTGGAGCTTAGGCCGACCGGCAGGAAAGGAGAGAAGATGAATTACGAAGATTGGGTGCGGAAGGAATTACGGGAATTGAGCAAATCTTTAGGTTTCCAATATACTCCGCATGAGGAGATAAAGAATCGCCTCGTCAGGATCAGGACCGGGATGGAGAAACAGGGGATAGAAGCATTGCTCGTGGTCCAGAAGATGAATTTTTATTATCTTTCCGGGACCACCCAGGATGGCCTCATCTTTATACCCTTGGAAGGAAACCCGTTACTTATGATCAAGAGGGAAGTGGAGCGGGCCAAGGTGGAATCGCCGATTAAAGAAATCGTTCCATTAAAATCGAGCCGCGAGATACCCTTGCTGATCCAGGCTCATTCCCGTAAGCTTCCCCTGGGCCTGGGGCTGGAGCTGGATATGCTCCCGGTGAAAGACTATTTCAAGTTCCAGGAACTTTTTCCGAGCACCAAATTGACGGACGCCTCTTCAATCTTAAGAGAGGCAAGGAAGATAAAATCTTCTTTTGAGATCAATCTGATGAGAAAGGCAGGGGAAATAGGAAAAAAAGTTTATCATGAGGGCCAGAAGGTTCTTAAAGAGGGAATGACCGAGATTGAGTTTGGTGGTCTCCTGGAAGCAGCAGCCAAGAGGTGTGGCCATGAAGGGCTTCTCAGAGTGAACTCCCTTAATTACGAGGCTTACACCTGGCATGTACTGAGCGGTCTCACTGGAGGCATTGTTAGCCAGTCGGATTCTCCGATGGGAGGCTTAGGACTTTCGCCGGCCTTTCCGGTTGGAGCGAGCCTGAAGGTCATGAGAGCCCATGAGCCCATCCTGGTGGACTTTGGGACTTGCTATCATGGCTACCAAGCAGATGAAACCCGCATGTTTTCCATTGGAAGGATGGAGCAGAAATTTATCGATGCTTACAAAGCCTGCAAGGAGATCCACGACACTGTTCTGGAAGAGGCCCGGCCAGGGGCAGATTGTGAAACCATTTTTGTGAAGACCCTTCAACTGGCAAAGAAGCTTGGCTATAAGGACAGCTACCTTGGACCGCCTGGACTCCAGACCCGTTTCATTGCCCATGGCATCGGACTGGAACTGAACGAATTGCCCTTTATCGCCCAGGATCGATCCTACCTTCTGGAAGAAGGAATGACTTTTGCTGTAGAACCCAAGATTGTATTCCCCGGGGAAGGTTCCGTGGGAATTGAGAACACAGTGGCGATCACTGAGAAAGGCTACGAAATCCTCACCCCTGTTTCACAGGAAATTTTTCAAGTCTAAATCTGCCAACCGCCGGTGATGCCTACCCTTTCAAGTCTCCACTTCAACACCCTATCGGTGGGTAACGATCACTGAAATATGCCCTCTATTTCCTCATCCTTCAGGACCTCTCCTCAGTACAGCGCCAAAGGATCGACGAGATCGATCATGACATACCCTAATCTTGGGAGCTCCCCTTGATCGAAGGGAGCAGGTAGCTTGTACTTATATTGGTCTGGAATCCCTGACTCGAATGTAAACGGAAAAACCGCTTCGTTACTTTCGTTCCCACTCTTGTCAAAAACGAAAACCTTTAGGGCAATCTGTGTCCATTCGTGGGTATATCCTGTTTTTGAACTGAAGGTATTCCATTGAACATACCCTTTGAAGTGCTTCTGATACTGTGGTTTAAGATAGATCCAATCGGTTGGGTAATGACCGTAACCTGGCCCATTGACCACTAAACCGATTCTCAGCATGTCCTCATCAGGGTCCTCAGCCTCGACATAGATTTTCCAGATATATCCGTAATATCCCTTTTCGACTGCAAAAGCGCTGGTAATGATAGGTCTCTTTGTCTCTGGTTTGGATTGTGTCCATCCTGAAGGTGCCGTGAAGAGAGCTACTAAAAACACACCGGCAAAAAACATATGTCTGTAATTCATATTTTCACACCTCACTAAAAAGTTAAGAATTCAAAGCCTCAATTTCAAGGAAGTCAGGTGCTCCATGAAGGTACTAAGATTCTGCTCGAAGATAGGTTATGTCATTCACTTGAAATAGGGGGATATGATGATTAAATATAAATTGATAATTTTATCCGGAGTGGTGTGAGTATCGGAGATTTAACAGGAAAGGAGGAATGAGAAATGAATAAAACAGAAAGAATTCTTGTTGCGCTAGGCTCCATTTTCTGCCTTGTCCTTCTTGGCAGTGGCGCTTTTGCCCAAGGGTATAATGAATTCCCTGAGGGAGCGGTGGGGGCTACCTACCAGCCAATGGGGCGGGATACCTACAAGGCCAGTTGGTTGATTGGCCATGGTGTTGCAACCAAGGAAGGCGGAGATTTAGGGCAAATCAGCAGTCTTGTGATTGACAAGACAAACAGTCGTATTGCCATAGTGGTCCTCTCTGATGTACCAGGCCTGGGACATGAACGATTGCCCATTCCTTATAGCTCGATTGAAAGAACTGGTCAGGAGACTTTTGAATTCAGCCCGGGCGATATGGAGATAGGGGTGGCCCTCGGTCCGAATTATGTGGGTGAGGACCCGTATATTTATTCAGTGACACGATATCCGAGTTACTCTAAGTTCTACGGCCTCCCATCTGTAATGGACGTGGCTTGGCTTACAGACATCTACAGACACTATGGCCAAGTCCCTTATTGGACAGAACAAGGGGAACGATCGCCCATGGCATTGGAGCTCTATGAAAGCACCAGACTGATGGGTGCTGAAGTTCAGTTGCCAGATGAAGAGGCAGCAGGGCAGATCAATGATTTTGTGATTGACACTTCCGATGGGCGTATTGCCTTCTTGGTCCTTTACAACGTTCCTGGAAGAGAGACTAGCTTGATTGCTGTTCCATTCAGTGCTGTATCAACCCGTGGTGAGAACGGCTTTGTTCTCAACACTACCAGGCAGCAGCTGGCAATTGCGTCCGGTTTTGATGAGCTTGCGGATTTGAGCAATCCCAGGTGGGCTGGAGATGTTTACAGATACTTTGGCCAGCAACCTTACTGGACCGAAAAAGGGGAAATGGCACCCCTCCCAGAAAAATCCGAAAGGATGGGATCAGAACTAAATACGCTGGACTGGTACCAAATGTACGGCTATTGAGAAAGGGTTCCTTCACTGCCTTTCAGAGGACAGCGAGAGTAATAGCCCGCTGTCCTCTTTTTTTCATCCCGAGTTTGTCACAAGCCTTTCATGTCCCGCCTCCCCTGCGAATTTGAGTCAAATGATTCAGAACCGGTCCGGTCTTAAATCTTGGCAAGTTTGTCTATTAATAACCCGTCGTTTGTTCCTCCCCATGGTCGCATCAATTTGACCCGGGCCGAAACAGGTGATAAGCTTCTATTGATGTATAAGGAGAAGAGGCGGCTTTTTGACGAGTGGCCTGAGGCGTATGACAGATGGTTCAGCACACCTATTGGTTCCCTGGTAAGAAGGTATGAAGTTGAATTGATCCTGGATCTATTGAAACCAAAAAGAGGTGAGATCATTTTAGATGCAGGTTGCGGCACAGGAGTGTTTACACTCGATATTGTCTCTTCGAGTTCGGGAGTCGTAGGATTGGATATCTCCCTGCCTATGCTAATTCAGGCGGGAAAGAAACTCAAGGGGCTTTCCTTCCAGAGGGTGCTCGGGGATATGTCGAGTCTTCCTTTTTCAGAAAGCGCCTTTGACAAGGTGATTTCAGTGACCGCACTTGAATTCATTGAGGATGCAAAAGAGGCGGTAGAAGAGCTATTCCGTGTTACCAAAAAGGGAGGCTCGATTATTGTCGCAACTCTAAACAGCCTAAGCCCTTGGGCATCGCGCAGAATCGCTGAGGCAAGGGAGAGACACACGATATTTGAAGAGGCAATTTTCAGATCTCCTGACGAACTGCGTTCTCTTGCTTCTGTAGAAGGTGTGGTGAAAACGGCGATCCATTTTCAAAAAGAGGATGATCCGGAGAAGGCTGTTGGGATTGAGCGAGAGGGGCAAAGAAAACATTTAAAGACAGGTGCATTTGTAGCTGTCCGCTGGATAAAACCATGAAAGGTTTCACGCCATGCCTTCGCCGAGGGACCTGCCCATCAAAAGGCTTCTGGAGGCGCCTCGCAGGCAGTTCTGAGGGTTTTTCGACCCACCTGTTCGTCGTCCAATGGCATAAAAGCTTTTTCTTCAGATTTTGTGAAGGAGATGTCAGGGTCTATAGGAGGAGGTGAAAATGGATGAGAAGAAAAAATTATCAGTCATCATTGGACACTGGATCGAGCACAACGAGAGCCATATGAACGAGTACAAGAAATGGGCTCAAACAGCTGGTGAGTTAGGGTTAGATTCGGTAAGGGCCGAGATTGAAAAAGCAATGGCAAAAATTTCTCAATCGAACGAACACCTGGAGAGAGCTTTGAAGAGCATATAGTCTTATGATTTTGATCCACGATCACCTTTAAATTTCCAACTCCTTTTTCTTCTCTGTAAGCATGAAGATGTGACTGATCTCTTCGTCAATCAGGGTATCAATTTCGTTTTTTCCTAAGTGCTCAGGAACCAATTTTTTCATCGTCGTATAAAACACCACAGAATCCTTCTCAAAAGCAACAGCCAGATCTAAAGCCTCTATCGGTGTTTTACACTTTGTAACGAGCTCAGGAATATCTGTGCTTTTCAAGAACACATGGCTGTCGGCTGCCGCTTTGACATAGAGACGGAGTTCCTGGTTTGGATCGAAGAAATCTCCTCCTTTTGCCGAACGGGGCAATCGCTGCCTCAGCTTTTCAAAAAGGTCGATGTGTTTGGATTCCCAGCTCGCGAGGTCTAAAAAAAGCTTTTGTGCAGAAGGATCCGAACAATTTTTTGCGACCATGCCGTAGAATCTTTGTCCATTCTGTTCAATCTGGACTCCTATTTGAAAGATCTCGTCGGCATTGAAATCGAAAGACATATTTATCCCCCTTATGAAAGACTCCTTAAGAACTTTAGCAAAGCCGCATTAAAAGCCTGGGCCTGCTCCACATTGGAAAGATGGCGGGCAGACGGAAGTATCACCAGTTTGGAGTTGGATATACGCTTTTGCATGGCTTCTGAGGCAGAGACCGGCGTTCCGGGATCCTCCTCCCCCACCATGATCAGTGTTGGCATTTTGATCTTCGAGAGTCGTTGCAAATAATTAAGCGTTCGAATCGCTTCAGCGCAGCCGATATATCCCGATACAGGGGTGGCCAAGAGCTGTTCTCGAATCAGCGCTAGCATCTTGAAATTTTGTTTAAGAAAAGATGGAGTGAACCAGCGCTCCATGGTTTGGTCCGATAAAGCCTTCATGCCTTCCTCGCGCGCTTTATCCATACGCTCTTGCCACAATGGTTGGGCTTCCGCAGGGACGATGGCAGCCGTATCGCACAAAGTGAGGCTCTTGAGGCGACCGGAGTCATTCACGGCAAGACGCTGGCCGATCATTCCGCCCAGGGAGAGTCCCACAAAGTGCACTCGATCGATATCCAGGGCGTCCAATAATTTAATGACATCCTCCGCCAAGAGTTCAAGGGTATATGCTCCTGATGGAGCGTCGCTGCTGCCATGCCCACGGATATCGTACCGCAGTACCTGAAAATAGGGATTCAAGGCATCCATCTGCGGGTTCCACATAAGCAGGCTGGAGCTCAAGGAATGACTCAAAACGACCACCTGAGCACCCTTTTTCCCTGAAAGTTCATAATTGATCTGAATATCATTCGCTTTAATTCGCATTGATTCTCCCCTATTTTTTCAATAGCTTTATCCAAGATAAATGAACCATGACCCCTTGTCAACGGAAATTCCGGAAATTCCGAGACTATTGTAATGCTTCGCTGAAGTGTCGAGCAGATTCTCCGATCGGGCAGGAATGTCTCGGGAAATCCTATAAAGCGGACGATCTGAAATTGTTATTGGCAAAGACCACTCTCCTCCGCCCTCGCACAGTCCTCCCAATGTTCAAGACATTCTTGCAGTTGAGGGACAAGCTGAGGTATCCGCTATAAGATTTTCTTCGACACTCTTGCCCGATCCGGGTGACCCTCAACAACAGAGTAGAGCATTGCAGACCCTTTTTTAAAAAACTCGCCGTCGCCTTATCCGGGAGGCCAGTTTGATGGCTCAGATGGTTCAGAAAAGTTTTCTCCAAAATTTTTCCTTGACGGTTAAGCCATTTAAGAGTATTTTTTAACTGCTTTTCCCACCTGGTCCTAATCAAAACCCATGTTTGAGAAAGAGGGCTTTCGAGAATATGTCTTGGGAAATATTCCCTTAGGTCGAGTGGGGCAACCTGAGGATATCACTGGTGCAGTGATCTATTTGGTTTCAGAGGCGTCAACTCTCGTAACGGGCCGTATTCTTTTAATTGATGGCGGCTGGACTGCACACTAAAAATTCAAAGGAGGTGAGGATTTATCTGACTCAATAACCGTCTTATTATTTTTAGAAGGGAGGAAATCATATGGAAAAGAAATTAGGCAAGAAGATATCGAGGAGAACTTTTTTGAAAGGTGCAGTGGCCGGTACGGCCCTCTTGGGGCCAGGGATTCCCTATATCGCCAAGAAGGCGGTGGCAGCTGAACCACTCTACATCGGAGTTGTAAGCCCTGCCAGCGGAAACTATGCGGACCATGGGATGATGGAAAGGATGGGCATGCAGATGGCGGCGGATGAGTTCAAGGAAAAGGGCGTCCTGGGAAGGCCCGTCAAACTGCTGGTCGAGGATGATGAGACAGATCCTGCAGTCGGTGCCCGAAAGGCGAGGCGATTGATCGAGGTGGACAAGGTAAAGTTTCTGCTTGGTGGGGTCTCGAGTTCGGTAGCGGTCTCAGT
>Ga0315282_10008754_pt1 | contig 16292 bp, 29 predicted proteins | sample YL17G07_20_MG_FD_203693 | JGI IMG/M metagenome (GOLD analysis project Ga0315282, IMG submission 203693) | Sediment microbial communities from Yellowstone Lake, YNP, Wyoming, USA - YL17G07_20 | ecosystem: Environmental > Aquatic > Freshwater > Lake > Sediment | place: USA: Wyoming | collected...
ATGCACCCAACCTGCTGGCAGAGTTCCGGCCTGTCGGTCGAGTATCCGCACTCCATGAGGGCCACCGCAAACTTCTGCCAGTCATCGCGCACCCGGATCGCCGGCTGATAGCGGGGGAGCGTGAGGAAGAGCAGCGCGTGCGCGCCAAAGGCGCTGGCCAGGTCCGAGAAGCGCTGGAAGATAGCGCGCTGCTTTTCCAGCTTCCCATTTTCGAGTTCAGCGGTTTTGACGCTGCATTCCTCGTAGGCCTCTTCGCCCCCATGGTGCCGGTGCTTGATGCCGAAAGGATTGTTGGCTTCGCGGAAGAGCCAAGAGGCGCCCCAGGTCCAAGTGCCATTAACTTTGCCGGCGGATTCGAGGATGCATTGGGCGATGGTGATAGATGCGGGAATGCGGTAGTCCCGCTCCGATTGGAGCGCCGGCCCTACCACTTCCTGGAGGAATTCGAGTTGACTGCGTTTCAACAATTGGTCAGTGGGGCCTTGCGAGGACCACCCACCACCCCTTATTCCATCGGCCCTCGCAAGCACCGATGGAATCTCAGGATTTTTGGGGCGGAAAACCGAGGGCTAGATCCTCCGCCCCTGGGCGTTGCCCTATCCCGACAAGGAATTAACGACCGACGCCCGGCTGGCCGGGTGGGCTACCACCATTTTGGATGCGCGAGGGCAATTCCTCGCGCATGGTTGGATTGTTTTTCGAATTCGCGCATTGCCCTCCACTACAATCCTAATTCTGCGGCCTTAAACGCCAATGTCAAACGAAAACTAGCCTTTTTTCACTCGGCAATGCAAAATGTTGTCATTAGTAGCGGTGCGCAGCTTTTCGTCGGTGTCGAAACGCGCCCTACAGACCAAACACTCGCGTCGCCGCGAGATCGCCTGGCCGGCTCGCCAGGTCCTGACCACTGTGGTTTGAGCGCTGCCGCATTTTGGACAATTCACAATTCACCATTCACTATTCAGAATTGCGTCCCGTGGCCGCCCTCTCCGTTTCGACCTTCGACTTTCGATTCTCAACTGCCCTTATCAGTCTCGCCAGCAACCGCGGAGACTGCCTCGCCAGCCAACGCATCACCTCCGGCCACGTCTTGACGCGATGAAGTGCTTTTGGAACGCCTCTAGGGGCCGCCAAACGGCGCCGTGAGACATTCCTGGAAGCTCTCCGAGGCCGCAATTCACCATTCATAATTCACCATTTACCATTTCCCGGCCTGGGGTCCGCCGCGGCATTTGGTTTTTGCCACTTGGCGTCTTGGCGCCTTTGCGTGAGTTCCGCATTCGTCCATGCCAAGCGCGTTTCACGCTCCGGCAGTTCGCTCCCCAGCCCCGGCGACAATTTCCGCCACTCGGCGTGCAGCGCGCCAGGTTGCGATCGCGGCATCTCACTCCACCGGGTCAGAGCCCACTCCCTGGCTCGGGGCCGGCTCGAGCCGGCGGTAGATCCGCTGCAGCTCGTAGCTAACGCTCAGGGCTGTGCTCGTCACCATGCCCGACGCGTACACCAGCCCATTCACCCTCTCCGTCAGCTGCTCGAGCATCTTCTTCAATTCCTCGGTCGTCATGGCTTCGCCTCCCCTTGCGGCTTCTCCATTAGGTCCCGCACCGCCTGGGCGCGGATGCGGTCGAGCTCGAATGCCTGGGCGCGCGCTTCCGTCGCCAGGTCCCCTGCAGCGGCCGTGGCCTGCAGCAGGATAACCTTAACCCTATGCAACTTCTCCTCCAGCTCCTCGATCGTCATGGCTTCGCCTCCCCTTGTGCTCGTTCGAGGGATCGCGCGAGAGTTCGAGCAGCTTCTTGATGCCCTCCATCACCGCGCGGTCGAGTTTGGATTCAGAATTCACCATTCACCATTTCCCGCCCCGGCCTCCGCCGGGGCGTTTTGTCTTTGGAGTGCGGGAGCTTGCTCCCGCTGGCCCCGGCAGGCGCAACAGCGTGTTTCAGGAGTAGATAACGCCGTGTGTGACCTATTAACCATTTGCAAATACCCTGCGGGCGAGTACGGGTAGGGGGAGGGCAAGCCCTCCCCCTACTTGCCTGCCTGCGCAGGCAGGCCGTACCCCTGGCAGCGGGGGAGGGCAAACTTTCCCCGCATCTGCGCGCTAAGTTGTTGATTCCACGTTCCAAGGCAAAAAACCTCGCTTTAAATGCCCCTGGGAGGCCCACAGTTGCCGCAGGACGCGCCGCCAGACCCCGACCCATACCCTAGTACCTCCCGACGACCCAACAGAATCAATAATTTACGGACCATGACTTTTTCGCGTGCCGTTAACGCAATGAAAACAAGCCAAATATAGTTTGCCCCCTCATGTCGATTTCCCTTGACAAACCCACGGCGGTGTGGGATAATGCCTGCGTACGATGAGGAGGATAAGATGAGAGAGCCAAACGCAGCCGTGATAATCAGGGAGCCTAGCAGTGACGGATCGCTGATGGGATTGCGATGCGAGACCGACGGGACCCTGGTGTATTTTCACGCCAAGATCGCTGATTGCGTGATTTCGAGCGCGTTCACCGCCTGCGAGGCGATAGGCCGTACGGTAATTGCCCCGGATGTTTTGGAGCGAATCAAAACGCGATACAATCTGGTCAACAACAAACCAGCCTCTGCCCAGAAAACCGATGGTGGAATGGGTGAGCAACTCTGGGAACCGTGCCAGCGCTGCGGATCGGAACCCTCGTATGCCCGAGGCAATGGCCATCTCTGTGCAGCGTGCGTCGCTGCGGGACGCGATCATCCGCGAATTCCTGGACCACGCGTTCCATGGCATTCCACCGAACCCGACAACGCCTAATATTACGGGGGCCGCGCATCCTACACGCGGAGATTGGAGACTAAAATGGACGCGGAACAGATCGCAATCACATTGATCACTCCGAGTAGTTATGGGTCGAAACCCCTGTGGAGAGCAACAACCCTGGATGGTACCTCCTGGCAATTTCGTTGCGATGATGACGGTGGAGTCGATACATTGCGACTGGCAGCCCTGGCCGCACAGGCACAACATAATGCCGCGGTGCTCCTGGGCAGGAGCGGCGGCGCGGCAACCAAGGGGATCTCCAGCCCTGCCAAGCGCCGGGCCGCGCGGCGCAATGCCAAACTCGGTGGGCGGCCCCGCAAAATTTCGGATTGAAAATTCGAGGTTCAGCCTTTCACCTCTGCCCCGGCCTGGTCCGGGGCGTTTTGTTTTCGTCCTTCACCCTTTACCCTTTACCCTTTTCCTCACTTCCTCAATGTTCACCCCATCCCGCCTTGCGATGCGGGAGACCAGCTCCTCGATTTCGGCGTGGGCCTGGTTCGGGGCTAGGGACTCGGGACTCGGGACTCGGAACCGCTGAAGCAATCGTTCGCGCAGAATCGCGTCCCAATCCGAGCCAAACAATTCCACCGCCAGGCGCCCAATCAGCATGGCCCGATAGGACGGCCCGTCGCCCGATTCCTCACGCATGATTCTCAACAGGTGCCGCGCCTCGCCCTCGCTCAGTTCGTTGAAGCTCGTGATGTCCGGTCTGCCGCTGTCGAGCCGCTTCAGGTGAAGGTTTGAGTTCGCCCAGGCAATTCTTAGCCGGCGCTCAGCGTCTTTAGGCGATTCGCCGGCAAGCGGTTCGTCATCGAAATTCGGTGAGAGTTTCGCCCACGTAGCCATGAGCGCCGCGCGCGTCTTCGCCTTGATGTTGCCGCGCCGCATCTGCCGGGTTTCGGGGCTCGGGGCTCCGGTTTCGGTCTGTAATTCACCATTCACCATTCACCATTCAATATTTCTGTCTTCACTCAAAGAGGAGTGCGACCCCCTTCACTTCCCCGCGGCCGAGACTGATCGGACGATCGGATGCCCGGCGAGTGCCACTTGGCACGCAATTTTCCTGGGCGGCCATTCGAGATTGACCCCGGCGAGGCGTAGGGTTTCGGTGACATTAACCCCGCCGGCTTCCGGGCAGGGGTCCACGATGTTGCCGGGGTGCTCGCGAAGAAAGTCTTTGACTATTCCACTGAGTTGCTTTCTTGCCCTCGACTGCCAATAGAGGCAGCATTCGAGCTGGCGTTGACTCCATCTCGGATGCGCATCGTGCATTCGTTCTACGTGCGCCCGGAAGTCGAAGTGGTTGACGATCGCGAACACCATCTGACGAACATCGATGCGGTCTCCAAACATCGGGGCCGCTGGAGGACACCCCAGTTTCCTTCCGTAATTAGGGCAACCGTGCGCATGATTCGGATAAGGTCGCAAACACAGCGCCCTCACACGCAGATCCAACTCAACTTTTGGAAGGGGCAGAATCATCGCGCCTCCTTTTCTTCGCCCTCGAACTCCGCCCGAAGTTGGCCATAGATTTCTTCGCATTCCTGGCGCGAGGGTTTGAAGGCTCTTAACCGCCGCGCCCACGCGATCAGGTGCTGGAGCGTATGCGCCCGCGCGCGGTCGAGTTCTTCCTGGTTGGTGATGAGGTAGTACCCAGGACTATCCGCGCGGCGTGAACTGGCAATCAGCAGCCGCGCTGGCCCCTGGGGGTCGGACAACCGCGCTACGATTTTTTTGATTTCGCGCTCTTTCGTGGGTTCACCTGGCCAGAGCATTGCCGAGATCTCCGCAATCGTTACGGGATGGTTCTCGCCACGATGGTCGAGGATGATTGCGGCAACTTCGCGGTCGGGATGCTCGAGCGAGGCCGCACGCGCCGCGGCATAGCGAATGCCGTCGCTGGGTGTGATTTCCTCGGCCGCGGGCACGGATATACGGGCGATTTCCCCGGCACGGATGAACCCGCCGGGATGCGCCTTCTCCTCCTCGGCGTGGCCGCGCATCCGACAGTCGCATGGCACCAAGCGCTCGACGCCGTCTATCTCGACAGTCTTCCAGCGCGTGCCTTGGCATTTGGAGCATTCATTCATTCGCACAATCCGAAAACGCTGACGCAACCCGGTTCCTCAAAGGGGAGATCGGGTTCGCCGCCGAGCGCCCAAGCGACCTGATCGTCGATGTCGTTGATAATACCGGGGCGCCGCGGACCAAAAAACGTTGAATGCAGAGTCTTTTCAGCAGCACGGACCTTGTCGATAATTTCGGGGAAACGAATAGCCCACGTTGCTAGATCACGTTTCCGGGCAAAAATGCACGGGGCACAACCAACGCGGTCGAAACCATGTTTATAAAGCGGATTGGGATCTATTCCGGAACTTCTGAGACGCTCGAAAACCTGCTCGACTGACCAGCGCAGAATGGGCCGCCACACAGCGATCCTGTAAGCATCACTGTCAGACTCGTACTCAGTAAGGAGCGCGCGACGCCGGGACTCCTGGGCGCGGATTCCGAGCACGAGACACGGATCTTGCCAGCCACGCCGGATTCCCTCTGCCGCGATCCAATCGCGGGTCGGGAGCACCTTTAGATATTCCGTACAAAAACGCGACATCTTGCCTGGGAACCGGCCCTTGTGTTGAGCTAAACTGAACATCGTGAATTGGCCGCGAAGACGCTCGATTTTGCCTAGTTTCGCTTCCAGGTAATCGAGATATTGATAGGTGAGCGGATGCTCCCACCCCGTGTCGCTGAAGATCACCACGGGCCTCAATCCGAGTGAAAGCAGCAGGCACCAAGTTGCGGTGGAATCCTTGCCACCGCTCAGAGCCAAGATGAATTCGCGGTTCTTCGGCATCATTTATTTGTCAGCGCCGCCTTCACCGCTTCCACAGCCTGCAGGATCGCCTCCGCGCTGCCCTCGACCTCAAACATCGCCACGCGGCAACGCGCTTTGGGTTGGCCGCTCACATTCCCATCGTCCTGCGCCGGAGCTTTGGGAACGGGAACGATGCCGGGTCGTTCAACCTTCACGATTTTCATCGTGCTGTGCGACTTAGTGCGGGGAACCCGGCGGGTCGTCCCTACCGAACCCGACGGGCGACGACCGCCGTTGGACGGCAGGCCGAGACGTTTGCGACGAAGGTGGATCGTTGAGGCGGCGCACCCCAGTTGCGCGCCGATTGCGCCGTCTGCAAGGCCCTGAGCGTGTAGCCGCCTGAGTTCGTTCTCGTCAATTTCCATTTTCCTCGGCATTTCATTCTCCTTAAGTACGGCCGACTCACGAATCGCCCCTACCGATTTTGGCGGCATCTGCACTATGGCCGGGAAACTCTTGTCGGGCAGGTGGTCGTTGCAAACGCCGCGCTCCTGCCCATCCCAGGTGATGATCCGCGTCGCGACCGAGCCGACATGCCCGCCGACTTTGCAGAAATAACATTCCATACCGCACCTCTAGGCTTCCCGGTTCACTTCCAAAAAGAACCTATCCTTGCCGGGTTTCATGCTGATACCGAGACTGCCGAGATACTGTTGGTCAGTCGGGTGACCGGCCTGGAGCGTCGCCTCAATCGCTTCCAGGTTCGCCTCCTTGCGCACCCGCACATACGCATCGTTGTAGTCGTTGTGCAGGTCTTCGACGATCTGCTCGTACCGGTCAGCCGGGATATCCACCTTGTCGGGGCGCTTGCGAAAACCCAGGGTGACATTGGCATGTTCGTAAGAACGGCCATCGCCCGAAGGTGCAGGTTTGAACTCCACCTTGTGCGCCTGAGCGAATTTCTTCAGTGCAGTACTCAGTTCCGTGGCATCGCCTTCAGGACGGGCGATTGCCTTGTTATGGTCGGCTGCAACTTTTGCCAATGCCTCGTCGCGTTTGGCAATCGCGCGCCGCAACACGGCATCTGCCGCCGCCAAAGCCTCCATCGCTCGGTCAGCGTCGTTCCAGGATTTCAGATTCATAATTCACCATTCACCATTCATCATTGATTGTTCTGGCGTTTCCGTTCCGCCCGCTGCTTGGCGGTAATCTCTTGCCGATGCTTGCGGCGATACAACTCGAACCGCTTGAGAATCCGTGGACGGTGCTCTTGGTAGTAGATCCTCTTGTATTTGCTATTTTCGCGCGTGACCATACCGCCCAGTTGCTCTGTTCGCGTCCCGTCGCCGCGAAAGCACGGGTCGCACATCCAGCCGGCGCCCACCCGGTGCGTCCCCGGCCGCTGCCTGCCGCGTTCCAGACAGGTCTCACACGGTTGCGGCATCACCGTTTCCGTCTTCAATTCACCATTCACAATTCACCATTTAGAACTTCGTCCCATCCGCCTGGCGGTCGAGGATCGCCGAGAGACTCAAGACGCTGTGGCTGCCGCAGGCGAGACAGTAGCCGTTCGTCGCGCGGGTGACCTGGTGGCAGTCTTCACAGAGCACCGCCTCCGCGAACGGCACGATATCGATCGGCTCGCCAAACTGCATGCCGCAGTGTGGACACATCACCCGGCCCATCGCGCCCCCTTTTGAATCTAGAATTCACAATTCACCATTCACAATTGCCTTTACGGGATTCCCAAAACTTGCATGAATCCGATACTAAGAAGCCCCCCAACAATCGCGCCGATAAGCAGGCCCACCACAAACGTCCAGAAGTTGCGCCGGGCCTGTTGGGTTTCGCAGAGTTTGCACAGACCCGCCTGGACGATCATCCCGCGTCGTTTGCGCGCCGTGTACGCCAGTTCCGCCTCGAGTTGCAGCCGTTCGGCCCGCGTGTCGAGATCTCGTTCGTAGTTTTGGAATTTCGCCATCAGAATTTCCTTAATTCAGAATTCAATATTCACCATTGCCGGACCAGCGCCTGGTAGATCTCTTTGATCGAGGTGGGTTTCGAGAGTGCTGCGATCCCCAGACGCCGCGCTTCCGCCAGGCAGCGTTCGTCACCCGAATAGAGCACGAACCGTGCGCGCATCTTCACCGCGATGGCAAAGATGCTCTGCCAGTTCGGAAAGGTGAACCGCGAATTGGGATGCGATGGAAACTGGCCGTCGCAGAGGATGGCGAGCGGCTGGCCGTCGCGACGCAACGTTTCGAGGAAATCGAGTGCGGCTTCGAGATTTCCGGCCATGAGCACCGCATCGATAACCTTTGCGTCGCGGTCGACCTTGAAGAGGAGTTGGGAAGTCACCTCGAAAACCTCGGGTGCGTCTTCGATCATCAGGATGTTCATGGTTTACCATTCACCATTCAGAATTCAGAATTGCCGGCGAGACGCCGGCGCTACATTCACCATTCACAATTGCCGGCGCTACCGGCTACTGCACTTTCTGCTTCGCCCGCTCGCGGCGATAATCCCGCATGGCGTTGAACAGCCGCCGCATATTCACGTAGCGCCGTTTGGGTGACAAGGGATCGGTCACACTCGATTTCTCCATCAGGAACTCGAGTTGCTTCTCACTCATTGCACCCAGTTCGCTCGTGGCGATCTGGCGAGCCTCGCGTTCCGTGGGTCCCAAGACGCGCATCCGCCGCTGCTCGATGCGCGACCGCCACTGCTCCATGGAGCTGCGCCGACGCGGCTCGAACAGGTTTAGTACGTCTTCGTTCCCCACCACCAGGATTCCCAGGCGGCCGTGGGCGAGGTCTCCGAGCCCCCGCAGGCATTCGAGGGTATCGAGCATCGGGTAAAGCCGTTGCGCTTCGTCAATCACCACGGCCAGGGAAACCTGGCGGCGCCGCAACTCGTAGAGGATGGCGCGCCGAAGGCTAGAGGTCTGCCAGGCGTAGGGTGCGCCCATGGCTCGTGCGATCTCCGCCAACAGGCCACGCGGGGTCATGCCCATATCCGGCACCGTCACCAAGGCGCACCAGGGGTTCTCTTCCCGCACCGATTCTGCGTAGACTGTCTCGAAGAGAAAACTTTTCTGCGCTCCGGCCGGGCCGTAGCACGTTCCCCACACGCCCTCGCGAGCATCTGCCACGAGGCCGCGCATGGCTCGAGTGGACTCCGTCTCGTAGAACTTGCCCGGCGGAAATTCCGGCAAGGGAGCGGGATTTGCCGCCAAGAAGCCTGCCAGCTTCTGTGCCGTCTCGCCTTGGTCGCTGGCGTCGCCAAACCGTGCCCCACTCACGAACTGCGCCAGAGTTTGGCGTGCGTACCCGGACCCCTCGGCGATCTCCTGCAAACTCCATCCCGTGCGTGCCATCCAAACTCGCAAATCCTGACGTACCTGGTCGCGCGTGGCGATCATGCTTTTTCCTCCTGATTTTCGGTTGGCGACTCGGCGCCGAGTCGCGCCAGTTCGCGACCCACTTCCTCGCTGGTCAACTGGCGCGCCACCACAGGCGCCTTTTGATTCTGCTGGAGTCTTTCCGTCATCCCGAACATTTTCTGGATCTGCTTTTTTGCAGGCAGTGCCTGCTCGGCCTGGAGAAGTTCCACCGGATTCGCCGCCTCCAACGCCACCCGCGATGCCTTTACACCCTGGCGGATGGCGCGATGCACCGCAGCCTTGCAGCGGATCGCGGCGCGCAATTCGTCGCGATTCTCCGGCAGCCACTCCATCTGCGGCTTCAGCTTCGCAACGCACGAAGCATGCCCGCCGGGGATGGGATAGATCACCGTTACCTGGCGGAAAGTGCGCCGGCTCACAATCGCTTCCACGTCCTCACCCTGGTGCGGGAAAAGTTCCGGCGCTTCGTATTCGACCAGCTGTCCGTAGAAGGTGAGGTTCACCTGGCCACCCCGCGCAATTTTCACAAAGCGATGTTCTGCCGTGGCGTGGTCAACCTCGTCGGCGCTGATGATGTGCCGACCCGCCAACGGTTGCTTCACGTTCCAGGCTTCGTCGGGCGTCATGCCGCGCCGCATTTTCCCGCGCCCCCGCGCGCCTTGGTTCCATCCCTTCGGATCGCCCTCGATCCAATAACAGTAGGCCCGAATGTACTGGCTGATAGTGACGAATGGCGAGCGTTGCGCCTTGCCGGCGAGCCAGGCGAGATGCTGTGCTTCCTCCTCGGCGAGCTTTTCCGGGCGGGTATCAGGACTCGACCCGCAGTAACCGGGGAACCGCCGATCGAAGTCCGGCAGGTTGGCGTGCCAGCGTTCGATGGTTTTCGATTGTGGGTTGCGCCCGATGGCCTTCACCGGTTCAACGTTCAGTTCCTTCCACAAACCCACCGCCTCTCGGTAGAGTGCCTCGCCGGAAATCTTCCGCACCCCGCCGGTAAAGGCTTTGCAGATAAATTCCTTGCCCAGGTCCATGTGGATGGCGCGCGGCACGCCGTAACGCTCGAGCGCCATCGCCGCCGCCATCATTACCATGTCGGAGCTGAGCACGGGCCCGAAGGCGTAGCCGAGAATCTTGTCGGAGGCGACATCGAGCAAATTCACCATCCAGATGCGCCCCAGGCGCTCCCCACCATCCCGCAACCGGACGTCGATTTCCTTTTGATCGGTTACCCAGAGGTCATTCGCGCGCAGTGTCGACGGGTCGCGCGAAATATATTTTCCGCAACGGTCGTTGAACGCCTTCTCGCCTTCGCGCCCCAGGATCCGTTCGATTTCGGGGATTTGTTCGATGGCGGTGCGTGTTTGCGATAACGTAGGCCGTTGGTAGTAATGGCCTATGCCCCAGCCCCGTTGCTTCTTTTCGATCAAGTCGATCAACAGTGCGTGCGCCGCCCTCGCGGAGAGTCGCGCCTGGTTCAAATAAAATTCACGCAACTTCGGGAACATCCACATGTTCTCAGGGTCGGCGAAGAAACTGTGTCCGGAACGGCCGGGGCGCGGGCGAGGGACCAGGGACTCGGCGATGGCCGACCACTTGCGTGTTTGGGGGATCTCTGGATCCCTGATGATCTTGCCCGCCACGCGCAGTTTCGCGTAAATGGATGCCATCGAGACGTCGTAAAGATGCGCTTGGCCGCGTTGGAAGTCCTCGCGAGTGCGGACTGGGTATCCGCCAAAATCCTTGCCCCGGCAAACCCTCCAAGTACCGTTGACGTTATCGGAAATGATCGCCATCCACTTCGCGATGTAGGGGCGTTGCGCCTTGGGCACGGCGGCAACTACCGCGTCACGCGCCGCCTGCGATGCCGACGGCGGGGCAAACGGCAGAACCGGCTGGAGCGTCGTCGCCAGCCGCATGGCAAGCGGCGCCGGGACTTCGGAGGCCTCGGGACAGTCGCCGGGTGCTAGTTTAAGGTCTGCTGTGGTGGGCGCCTCTTGCGGTCCTTCGTGCGGTTGTAGTGCGGAGGCGATCTGCTCGCTCAGCCACTCCTGCCGCGCCTGGGGAGACAGAAACGTTACCGGCGCCAGTATCCGCCGCGCATCCTCGGGGTCGGTCATGGTCACAATCCGCGCGCGTTGCAGGCGCTTTTTGATGGTTTGATACGCCACGCCTTCTAGCCGTGCGATGTCTTTGAGTTCTACCCAGTCGCGATGATCCATGGATGATGGCTGCTATCGCTTCCGCGTTTTACGTCACTTACCTTTGACCCGATCAAAAAATATGGATTTCAACGGTTCCATGATCTATCTCCGCGCTTTCTTTCCCTTAGTTGATGGACTATCCTGCCCTCGACGGCGTCGGCCCAGAACTAACCTGGCCGTCCCATTTGCAGATTTCAGAGGGGAGATCCTCCGATGCATGAGTTGGATTATCCATCCGACAAAGTTACCCTTCAGGCGATGCCCCTTCTGGTTTTGGCGGCCTATGCGGGCACCATCCTTGCCGATCAGGAGCACCGGCGAGGTGAGCTTTCGCGCGCGGACAAAGAAGAGGTCCTTGAGATCGTCTATGGCCATTTTCTCTTTGCCCTGCGCTTCTATCTCGGAAAGATGCCACCCGAGATCCCGAAAAAGCCTGTCTAGCGTCTCATTGATCGGGATTGGCCGGACTCGGCATTCCCAAGTGGCGTGGTTCTCGGCCTGCATCACGGTGCTGAGCGGGGTGTACAACCTGCAGATCGTTGACTGGCCCTCGTGTCGAAGCATGATTTCATGGCACCAATTACGGTCATAGAAGTTGCAAAGCCGCTCTATCTCTCGAGCGTCTGCGTGGCCAGTCAATTCCCAAACCTCGTTTGGAGAACCAGGAGGAATGAAGTGGTGGGCGAATGGGAAACTTGGCGTTAATGGGAAAACTTCACGCAGGTTCACGCTTTACCTCCGAGCCCCGTGCTCGATCAGGAACGCCGCGGTTGTGAGCTCGCGCTGCCGAGCCAACAGGTACCGGACGATGGCGATCCGCACCCGCTCGGAGGTCTTTCGACCGTTCGCCACACGGGATACCAACGACGGATCAACGCCGATTCGGTCGGCGATTCTCCGCATCGCTCCACGCTCTCCACGCAGTAAACTCGCGGCTTCGCGGGTTATTTGCTTCCGGTGATTGCTTGTGTTAGGCTTCATCCTTTCAACCGAAGTCACGTTAGTGACCTACTGTTACGCCACAGAAAGTAGCATTACAAAAAGTGCCTGTCAAGGACAAAATTAAAGAATCTTTAGGGGCGTTTGCCGGCCCCATTAAGGGCCTCCGGGAGGCCTTGGGAATGACTCAGGAGCAGGCGGTGCGGAGGATTGGCCTCACACTCGGTGCCTGGCGTAGCTGGGAATCTGGCCTTAAACAGCCGCGTCGTCAGCAGATCGAAAAAATCGCAAATCTAGCCGACGACCCAGCAATCCGTATGAAATTTTGGCTTGACATTTACGACGAAGGTATTAAGCTTGGCGCGTCCTCGCAGAAACCTATGACCCCTCGGGAGACCCTGTTCGTCCGGTACGTGAACGATATCGTGATGGCGGCAAAAGAGTTGTGTCTGGCGGCAGCCGCAGGATCAACGGCCTCCGAGGAGATGCTGAAACACGCGGCCGATGACCTGATCCGCCGCGCCGGCGATGCCCGCCGCACACGCGAATCTACCGCGCAGAATTCAGGTAAACCATCTGGGAGGTGAGGTGACTGTGGAAGATTTTATTTTAGTTTTCTGGATTTTAGGTTTCGGCCTTTGGCTCATCATTATTGTAGAGTTTTTTGCCGCGGTCCACTGGATCAAACGGATCGCCCGCCATTCGGCGCGCATTGTCCAAATCCTCGAGGCCCAGTACGGCGCGGCCACCACATCCGCGGTTCCATCTTCACGTTCCCAACCAGCCTATCACTTATTCCATTTCAAAAACCAAGGTCCGAAGTAAAACATATACGGATACTTATTAACTACTTTCTGACATTTCTGGTGCTGGAATGTTAACTCCGAATTCCCTTGACATCTACAACCGCCCACGGTACCATTGACCATGAAAGCGGAGTGTTGATTAGCAGGCCCAGAATCGACCGGGCCACGGAGGCAACTCAAATGAGACGAGACCTAATCCAAGATGTCTTGATGCACCCAGACGTGAGTCGGCGACTTTGCCGTCCGCCCTATGGACACTACGGGCGGCACGGGAAGCACGCGACGACCGGATTGGATCTGCTTGTTATCGCACGGGTGGCGCGGCGCACCCGTAACCGGGCCGCACGGAACCAGGCTGAGGAGGTGGCAGCTTACGGGATCCCGGCCGATGCTTGGGAGCGTGGGATGGTCTGCATGGTGCCGAAGGGACCTAATCTCCAGATCCTATTTGCACGCGCCTTGGCGGCGGGCAACTTGGCTGAGCCGCTCACTGGCTTGGTACGGCGGGCCCTGGGCTAGGCGAATTTCTGCCATCCGTCTCTTGTAGGGGCGCCCCTACACGGATACGACCCCATGGAGGATTAGAACGATCCCAAGGACTGAGGAGGTGGACCATGGCGGCACCACGATTGAACAAATCGCGAACAGAGTGCCGGGACAGGATCTATTGGGTGATTCGCTCCCGGCCCATTAGAATCCTGGAGGCACCCTGCCTGGAAAATTGCCAGCACATACAATGCTGTGAGACGCGACAAGTGGCGGCGTACCCATGCCGGGTCTGCGGAAAGCCGATTGGGTACGACAAACGTTTCTTTTTTGAAGGCGGCAGCAAACAATTCGAGCCATCGACACCGTACGTCCATGCAATTTGTGTAAAAGGCTAAGGGCGGTCCTGCTGCCAGCTTGGCAATTCCGGGGAACAGGCAAGAACGGTCGATCAATATACCTCCTGGCCGGCGCCAGAGGGCGGATGACTGAGGGCCATGCGAAAACATAAAAACCCGCACGCGGTAGCGCTCGGACGCCTCGGCGGCAAGGTGCGCAGTCGGCGGAAGACCCTGGCCGGGCGAATCAACGCGGCGAGAATGCGCCGCTTCTTATTGACCGAGTGCCTTTGCCGTATCTGCAAAACGCACCGGCTGGCCGCACGCAACCGCTCCGGGATCTGTCGCGTCTGCCAGCGTTCTGGAGTGCGGTTCCTTGCCGCCGCTGACCGCTTGGTCCGTGCAGCCGGTAACACCCGCCGGTTCCTTGACGTTATACCTAAATCCCGCGGAAAGTGAGGCTTCAATGAAAATATTTTGGGCTGTCTTCTTTGCGATCTTGGCCGCCGCCGCGGTCATCGCCGTGGACGAACTCTATGAAGCCGCCATCTCTGGCTCGGACGCCGCCCGCGAGAAACTTCATTCTCTTGCGGACAACCTGATCGAGACAGCGGGCCTCTATGGCAGGCAAATCAGACGGGCGGTTAAGGCATGAAGGAGCTTCTTGCGGTGCTTGTTCTGCTTCTGGTTTCTTCTGGTGCGCCAATAGTCGCCGTCCAGCGAACCGATCAACAGACCCGACCCCCCTTGACCAAACAAGAAAAAAAGAAATTGAAATTGCAGAAGAAGCAGGAACAACTCGAACGAAAGAGGCAAGAAAGCATCCAAAAGGCCGAACGTGTACGGCTTAGGTGCGTAGAAAAGGAACGCGAAAGGATTGAGCGGTACACTCCGGCGTGGATCTCAACTAGCCATACCATGGAGGAGACAAGGAATGCCCTGGTTTACAAACTGACCGCGCGCGGTTATGGAATCGCGACAGATACCACCTACCAGTTGTCATTCTGGATTGAGGTGACCGGAGGGACTGGGTTTCTCACACAACTCCTCCTGGGGAACGCTTACTCTGAGACGCCCAAACAGATCATCACCTTCACCATGGTCCCCAATCAAGGCCAGGTTACGGTTCGCGCGACTGGCCTGGTGATGGTTCGAATGCCGCTCGGGAACATCAATAGTGTCGACACGACTTACGCCGGGAATTTTAAGAGAGACGTTCAAGGCCTGCTCGATTCCCTCTTTGATCCGTAGGGCCGCGCCGGCTGCCATCCGAAATCCCTTGACGCTATGCCCTTCCTTATATATAGTCGCCTCATCCTCCATGGAGGTGCACCATGGGAAGCTTCCCATTATCGCTCGTTCCAGTTTCAGTCTCACGCATCCAGGCGGAGTGTGTCTGGGCATCCGAACCAGTTTTCACACTAGGGGAATCAGGTCGACTTTTGGGTGTGGGTCGTAGGGCAATCGATCAGATCCGCGTCAGATTCCCGGAGGTGAAACTCTCCCCAAAGGTATGCGACGGTCTGTCGCACACCTTTGGGCCGACCCTGACGGAATTTGGTGAGGTGAAACTTCGGATTGACACACCTGGAGGTCCCCAGGAACATGTATGCCTTACCCATGTCGGCCTCTTCCGGCATGCTCTATATATAAGGAAGGATCGGGCCCGGCGGTTCTGCCTGAACTATCCAGCGTTTCTGGTCGCCCTAGCCACCGGGCGCATCAAACCACCCCTCCGCCTGGCACCAATTTACCAGGCCATCTTGGACGCCCCGCGCGGTGCGAGGTACGCCACCACGCTACAGGTTGCCCAAACACTGGGTATGCCGTGTTCCACTATCTATTACAATTTACGGAAGTTGCGGGAGGGATGCGTCACGGCGGATGGGATGCCAGCCAGGCGGAAACGACGCCAGATTAGGTTTCCTGGAGAGATCCGGCTTTTGAGATCCACTCTAGGCGACAGCGAAAAAGGCTTCGCCCGCCGGCTCGGCGTCGATAGCCACACAGTCCGCGATTGGGAGATTGGGAGGTGGGGGCTTCGACGATCTAGCATTCAGAGGATCGTCGCCGCCTGCCCCAATCAAGGGCTGAAGGAGTTGTTCGTCTGAAATGTCCAAAACTGTGTCCCCGAATTTTGTCCCCGAATTTCGGTCAATTTTACGTTGTCCCCGAATTTTCTCTTTCGTTTTCATCAACTTAACCCTATGTCCCCGATTTGCGCAAAATTCGGGGACACGACCAACCTAGAATCAATAACTTAGCGCCCTCCCTGTGCAAAACTCGGGGACAAAACCGCATTAAACTCCAAACTATTGTCTCCACATCCATTCATCTTCCGCCGCCGCCCGCCGCCCCCAACCCCATGATCCCAGATCACTTGCCAACTTCCGCCGACCTCCGCCACCCTCCGCCCACACCTCCAATCTCCTCCCCCCCTCAATAACAACGCGAAAGCCTCTATCGTGGCGACCCGATCCGCAAGGAAGGCAAGACGGCGGTCA
>Ga0315282_10008755_pt1 | contig 16291 bp, 11 predicted proteins | sample YL17G07_20_MG_FD_203693 | JGI IMG/M metagenome (GOLD analysis project Ga0315282, IMG submission 203693) | Sediment microbial communities from Yellowstone Lake, YNP, Wyoming, USA - YL17G07_20 | ecosystem: Environmental > Aquatic > Freshwater > Lake > Sediment | place: USA: Wyoming | collected...
ACGCGGCGGCAATGGCCACGGCGGCCACCTTGGCCGGGGTGGCCTTTTCCCTGAGGAATATGATGGCCAGGATGAAGATGAAGACAGTGCTCAACTGGTTGAGCGCGGCGGCCACTGAGGCCTGGGCGTACTTCATTCCGCCCATCCAGGAAATCATGCTCAGATAAGTCCCCAGCACTGTGGCCGGGACGAGGAACTTCCAGTTCGCCTTCCGGACGAGAGGCCCAAGCAGGAGCTTCCGGCCGGGATGGGCCAGGATGGGCGCCGTCAGGAACAGGAGCCCGCTCCCCACTCTGATGTTCGTCACCCACAGCAGCGGATAGTGCCCCAGCCTGGGCTTGAGGATGACGATGCCAGCCGCTGTGGCCAGCTGGGCCAGCACGCCCGCCGTTATCCCTGCCGAGAGCGTCTTTTTTGACAGTGACCGGTCCGCTTTCCTGTAGCTGATGATCAGCACCGCGGCCAGGATGAGAAGCACGCCGGCCGTTTGCTTAAGGCTCAGCCGTTCTCCCAGAAAGATCAGCGAAAAACAAATGATGAACGGGCTGTAAAGCGTGGCCACTACGGCTGAGAGGCTGGCTCCCAGAGCGTTGATGCTGGCGAAGTAAAGGGTGTCGGAGACGGCGATGCCTATGGCTCCGCTGGCCAGGACAAGGGCATAATCGGCCGCCACCAGGCCGGCCGGGAAAAAAGCCTCGCCCGCCAGGAGCATGGTCAGAGTCAGCAAGATAAGGGCCAGGGCGTTTTTGAACAGGTTCAGCCCCAGAGGAGGAACAGTCTGGCCGCTGAGCCGGAAGAAAATGGAGGCGCCCGCCCAGGCCAGGCCGGAAAGAAGCGCCAGGATTTCTCCGAGATAGGGCATCGTCGCGTCCGTATTTTAAGAGGCCCTAATATACCAGAACATACCGCTGGTTAAAACGGCGCAATTTCTGCTTAATCCGATGGGCGCCGCCGATTTTGACAGCCCGGCCTGGAATGTGTTTAATGGGAGTTCTGGCGGCTGGTACGGAAATGGGCATGACGGACATCAAGGAGCTAGCCTTCGAGGAGCTGAGGGCGGTCCTGGAGGAGATGGGGGAGCCCGCCTATCGGGCCGGCCAGGTGTCGGCCTGGCTTTATAAAAAAGACGCGGCCCGCTTCGAGGAGATGACCGACCTCGGCCGGACGCTCCGGGAAAAGCTGGCCGCTCGTTTTACGGTCAGCTGGCCGGAGCCGGCCCAGCATCTCCGTTCCCGCGACGGGGCGGAAAAATTCCTCTTGCGGCTCGGCGACGGCCTCCTCATCGAGACCGTGCTCATTCCCGGCCCGGGCCGGGCCACGGTTTGTCTGTCCAGCCAGGTTGGCTGCCGGTTCGCCTGCCCGTTCTGCGCTTCGGGGAGTTCCGGTTTCTCCCGCAACCTGTCCGCGGCCGAGATTGTGAACCAGCTCCTATACGTGCGCCGGACCTCGGGCCGGCCGGTGAGCCATGTCGTTTTCATGGGCATGGGCGAGCCGCTGGACAATTTCGACAGCGTCAGCCGGGCCGTTGGCCTCCTGAACGCGCCGCAGGGAGTGGGCCTGGCCGCCCGCCGCATCACGGTCTCGACCTGCGGCCTTGTGCCGGGGATCGAAAAGCTCATGAAGCTCGGCCTGCAGGTGGAACTTTCAGTGTCCCTGCATGCCGCCTCCGACGACCTCCGCAACCGGCTCGTCCCGGTCAACAGGAAGTATCCTTTGACCAAGCTCATCCCGGCCCTGCGGGACTACAATCGCACGACGGGCCGTCAGGTTACTTTGGAGTACGCCTTGATGAAAGGGGTAAACGATGCCCCCCAGGAGGCCGACCGTCTGGCGGCCCTGGCCCGCCGCGCCCGAGCTAAAGTCAATCTTATTCCCTTGAGCCCGACGAGTGGTTCAGGCACCGAATCGACCCCGCGGCCGGCGGCAGTGGCCTTCCTCCGGCGGCTGGAGGAGCGGCGGGTGCGAGCCACCCTGCGGCGCTCCAAGGGCGGCGAAATCCAGGCCGCCTGCGGGCAACTGGCTGGCCGCCTCTAATTATAATTAGGTGATATAATTAGGTGACAGTCAACCAATTACCGAAATTAAAGCAGGGCAATTTAGGTAATGAGTTAGCTGTCACCGAATTTCAGATATTTGAGGAGCAAGAGAAATGAGTTGTCTGGCTGAGATCAATGAGAAGGATTTCGAGGCCCAGGTGCTCCAGGCCGAGGGGCCGGTGCTGGTGGATTTCTGGGCGCCCTGGTGCGGCCCCTGCCGGATGCTGGCCCCGGTGCTGGAGACGGTGGCCGAGCAAATGAACGGCCGGGTTAAGTTGGTCAAGCTCAATACCGACGAAAACTTCGTCCTGGCTCAGAAATACGGGATCATGGCCATTCCCTCCTTAATCCTCTTCCATAAAGGCCGGGAGGTGAACAGGCTGACCGGCTTCTTGCCCCAATCCCAATTTCTGTCCTGGCTGCAGGACGCGGCCGAAGCCGCGGTTAAAGCTGAGCGACGCCCATGCCTGCCGTGATCGCTTAACGCTGTCCCCAGAACCATCCCTGCCCGCTTGTCCGGCTCTGTCCGGCCGCCGCCATAACCCAAAAAGGATTTGCCGCGCCGGTCATCGATGCGGAGAAATGCGAGGATTGCGGTCTATGTATCGAAAGCTGCGGCCAGGGCGCGGTCTCCGAAACACAATCCGATAATCCCGCCATAATCGCTGGGCCGGTTTCCTAAGCACCTGAGCGCCTGGACGCATTGACAGCGACGTTTCGGCGGAGATAACATGGGCCGGATTTACAAATCTTGCTCCCCAAGACCGGTGAAGGGAGGTGCCCATGTCCCGAAAATTTCGCCGCCTGTTGTCCCCGATTTTACTCTGGGCCTTAGCCTGCCTTCTGGCCGGGCCGCTGACTTCATCCGCCGGCCCGGCTGTTGATAATCAAGCCGGCGCCGAGCGGCGCCCCACTCCGGCGGCCAGGCCGGTCTCCGGGCCCGATCTCACTCGGGAGCCCACGCTCTACGTCGTCGGCTACGCTCACCTGGATACTCAGTGGCGGTGGGATTACGTCACCACCATCCGGGAGTACCTGGTCCAAACGATGCGGCTCAACTTCGACCTGTTTGAGAAGTACCCTCACTACGTTTTTAATTTCAGCGGGGCCAATCGCTACCGCCTGATGAAGGAATACTATCCGGCTGACTACGAGAAGGTCAAAAAATATGTGGCCGCCGGCCGCTGGTATCCGTCCGGCTCGTCCATGGAGGAAAACGACGTCAACGCCACCTCCGCCGAATCCATCATCCGGCAGATCCTCTACGGCACACACTATTTCCGCCGAGAGTTCGGCCGGACCAGCGCCGAATACATGCTGCCCGACTGCTTCGGTTTCCCGGCTTCGTTGCCCTCTATCCTGGCTCACTGCGGGATCAAAGGGTTCTCCACCCAGAAGCTTGTCTGGGGATCCCTGGCCCTGGTGGGCGGACCCCTTTCCCCGGAAAAAACGCCGGCCGGGACCCCGTTCAACGTAGGCTTGTGGGAAGGGCCTGACGGCCGGAGCGTGATCGCCGCCCTCAACCCCGGCAGTTACGACAGCTCGATCACCTATGACCTATCCAAGGCGCCGCCCGCTGCCGAGGGAGAGGCGCGGCGGGGGGAGCTTACCGACTGGCCGGCCCGCGTTCAGTTGAACGGGCGGGTCAGCGGACTGTTAACTGACTATATGTATTACGGCACGGGCGACATCGGCGGCGCGCCCGACGAAGCCTCGGTCAGGCTCCTGGAAGCGATCGTGACCAAGAGCCAGACCGAGCTGCCCATGCCGGACGCCGGACACGGCAACCCGCAGGGGCAGCCTCAGACTCCATCGCCGCCCGGCCCCCGGGTCCAGGTGGGCGACGGCCCTCTGAGAGTCATCTCCGCCGCCTCGGACCGGATGTTTCTTGACATCAAGCCTGAGCAGACGGCCCGGCTGCCCCGCTACAAGGGCGACCTCGAGCTGACCAACCATTCAGCCGGCTCGATTACCTCCCAGGCCTGCATGAAGCGGTGGAACCGCCTCAACGAAGTCCTGGCCGACGGCGCCGAGAAAGCTTCCCTGGCCGCCGAATGGCTGGCCGGCCGGACCTATCCGCGCCGCAGGCTGAACGACGCCTGGACCCTGGTTATGGGCGGGCAATTCCACGACATTCTCCCGGGCACCAGCATCCCCAAGGCCTATGAGTACTCCTGGAACGATGAAGCGCTGGCCATGAATCAGTTCGCCGGCGTGCTGGAGAGCGCCGCGGACTCGGTTGCCTCAGCCCTGGACACCCGCGGCCAGGGCATTGCCCTGGTGGTGTACAACCCTCTGAATATTGAGCGCGAGGACATCGTGGAAGCCGAGGTGTCTTTCCCCGGCAGCGGGCCCAAGGCCGTCCGCGTCTTCGGCCCGGACGGCCGGGAAGTTCCGGCCCAGCTCTCCTCCGGGAAAGTCATATTCCCGGCCAAGGCGCCCTCGGTCGGCTTTGCCGTTTATGATGTCGAGCCCGCTGAAGCTCCGGGCCCGCCGGCCTCCGCCTCACCGCTGCGGGTCACTGAATCGACGCTGGAAAACGACACCTATCGCCTCACCCTGGACCGGAACGGAGACCTGGCCGGGATCTTCGACAAGGCGCTGTCCAAAGAGCTCCTCTATGCCCCCGCCCGCCTGGAGATCAAGACCGACAATCCCGCCCACTGGCCCGCCTGGAACATGGACTGGGAAGACCAGTCGCGCTCGCCGCGCGCCTTTGTCCAGGGGCCGGCCCGGTTCCGCATCGTGGAGAGCGGCCCGGCCCGCGTTGCCCTGGAGGTCACCCGCGAGACAGAGGGCTCCAGGTTCGTCCAGACCATCCGCCTGGCCGCCGGCGAGGCCGGCCGCCGCATTGAATTCCGCAACGTCATCGACTGGCGGGGCAAGGAGGCCCACCTCAAGGCCCTCTTCCCCCTGACCGCCTCGAACCCCAAGGCGACTTATAATTGGGACATCGGCACTATCGAGCGGTCTACCGACGAGCCGAGGAAATTCGAGGTCCCTTCCCATCAGTGGTTCGACCTCACCGATGAGAGCGGAGCCTACGGGGTGACCATATTGTCCGACTGCAAGTACGGGTCGGATAAACCCGACGATAACACCCTCCGCCTGACCCTTGTCCGCACGCCCGGCACCCGCGGCGGCTATACCGATCAGGGCACCCAGGACTGGGGCCGCCATGATTTCGTTTACGGCCTGGCTGGCCACGCCGGCGATTTCCGTCAAGGACAAACCGACTGGCAGGGCTTCCGGCTCAACCAGCCCCTGCTGGCTTTCCAGAGCCCGAGCCATGCCGGAGCGCTGGGCAAGTCCTTCTCCTTTATGAATATCAGCCATAGCCGGATCCGCGCCCTGGCCCTCAAGAAAGCCGAAGAGAGCGACGAGATCATCGTCCGCCTCGTGGAAATGGACGGACGGCCGGCCCGCGGCGTTCGCCTCCGGTTTGCCGCCCCGCTTCTTTCCGCCCGCGAGGTCAACGGCGTGGAGATGCCCGTCGGCGAGGCAACCGTCATGGACGGCGAGTTGGCCGCCGATTTTGGGCCGTTCCAGGTCCGCACCTTCGCCCTGAAGCTGGGCCCGGCGCCGGCTCAGGCCGCTGCGGCGGCCGTTTTTCCGGTCGCCTTGCCCTATGATCAGATTGTGGCCAGCCGCGATAAAACAAGGGCCCAGGGCGGTTTCGATTCCTCCGGCCGCTGCCTTCCGGCCGAGATGCTGCCCGCTGAGATGGCCTATGCCGGAGTCCGCTTCCGCCTGGCGCCCTCCGGCCGGCCCAACGCGGTCATCGCCCGCGGCCAGACCATAAGCCTGCCGGCCGGGCCGTTCAACCGCATTTATATTCTGGCGGCCTCGGCCGAAGGCGACCAGAAAGCCCGCTTCCGCATCGGCCGCGATTCCGCAGAGCTGACCATCCAGGACTGGAGCGGTTATATCGGGCAGTGGGACAACCGGCTGTGGAACACGCGGGAGGAGCCTGTGCCGACGCGGCCGGGCGAGCCGGCCCAGCCTCCGGGGGGCGCGCCGCGGATGCGGACCGTCATGGACTATGCCGGCCTGAAGCCGGGATACGTCAAGCCCGCGGCCGTGGCCTGGTTTGCCTCGCATCGTCATGCCGCCGCCGGCGACAACGAGCCCTACGCTTATTCCTACTTATTCGCCTATGCCGTCGATGTTCCGGCCGGGGCCACGACCCTGACCTTGCCGGACAACGACAAAATCCGCGTCCTGGCCGTCACCGCGGCCCATGAAGTCCCGTCCTTGCGGCCGGCTCAATCGCTGGTGGACGCCCCGGAGCGATGAGGGCGGCTATGCTGTCCCCCTCCTTCGTTTTATTGTTTGGCCTGTTGATGCCTCAGGCCGGAGGAACCGTGACTGATTTTTCCAAAATTTTGCCCAAGAGCATTCTCGGCTGGGAAGCTGTCCAAAAAGACGCCGTCTATGACCGCCAGACTCTCTATGACTACCTGGACGGCGGCGCTGAAGTCTATCTAGCCTTCGACTTCAAACAGGCCTTCGTCCGGAAATACTCCGGGCCGGGCCAAAACGAGATCGCCTTGGACATCTACGACATGGGCTCTTCCGCGGAGGCTTTCGGCGTTTTCTCCTGCGACCGGCAGGATGAAGACGCCGGAATCGGCCAGGAGTCCGAGTACGGCCCGGGCCTGCTTAGGTTTTGGCAGGGGCCGTATTTTGTCAGCGTAACGGTGGGGGGCGATGAGCGGGAAGCCGAAAAAGCCATCCTGGCCCTGGGCCGGGCGGCCGCCTCTTCGCTCGGCCCGGCCGGGGAGAAGCCCGGCCTCCTCCAATGCCTGCCTCAGGAGGGCCTTCGGCCGAACCGTTCCTGCTATTTTCACAGCGCCATCAACCTCAACAACAGGTTTTTCATCTCCTCCGAAAATATCCTCAACTTGACCCGGCAGACAAACTGCCTCTTGGCCGAGTACGGCCAAAGCCCGGCCGGCCCGGTTCATCTCCTGGTGGTCCAGTATCCCGAGGAAGGCCAAGCTCTGGCCGCCGTGGAGTCGTTTCTCAAATCCTATCTTTCTCAAGGCCGGGAAACCGGAGCGGCCCAGACCGATAACAAGAAATGGACGATGGCCAAAGTTTATAAGAATTATGCAGCCATGGCCTTTGATGCTCCCTCCCGGGAATGGGCTGAGCAGTTTCTTTCTTCCCTCCATTTCCAGGAGAAATGAGCGAGCCATGAACGAGGTCATCACCAGGCGTGAATTCGTCCGGGGCGCCTCTTGGGCCGTCCTGGGAGCGGCCGTCCGATTCCCCGGCGACCGCCAGGATATCTCCCCACAATCACGGGTGGTCCTCGTCCGGCAGGAGGGGGCCCTGGACGCATCCTCCAAGGTCAATGAAGAGGTCATTCAGCAGATGCTGGATGAAGCCGTGATGCGGCTTTTGGACCAGGACAGCCCGGCCAAAGCCTTTTCGCTCCTCGTCCGGCCGGGTGAAGTGGTCGGCATCAAAAGCAACGTCTGGTCCTATCTGCCCACTCCGCCCGAAGTCGAAGGCGCCATCAAGAGGCGGCTGATGGAAGCGGGCATCAAGGAAGAAGATATCGGCCTCGACGACCATACCGTCAGAGTCAACCCGCTCTTCCAGAAGGCCACCTCGCTCATCAACGTCCGGCCGCTGAGGACGCATTATCTGGCCGGTATCTCCGGCTGCTTAAAGAATTACATAATGTTCGCCGAATCCCAGCCCGACCTCCATCCCGACAGTTGCGCTGAGCTGGGCTCGCTGTTCCTCCTGCCCCAGGTCAAGGGCAAAACCCGGCTCAACGTCCTGTGCGCCCTGACGCCTCAGTACTACGGCCGCGGGCCTCATCACTTCAACCGGAGGTACGTCTGGGCCTACAAGGGGCTCATCGTCGGGCAGGACCCCGTGGCCGTGGACGCCGTCGGGCTCAGCCTCATCATAGCCAAGCGGCGTCAGGAATTAGGCCCGGCCCAGGAAATTCCGCCCGTTCCCAAGCACATCCGGATCGCCGACCAGAAATACGGTTTGGGGACAAGCGACTTGAGCAGGATTGAGCTGGTTAAGCTGGGCTGGACGGACGGGATGATGATCTAGAGCTGGATCGTCGATGAGAAAGAAGGGCATGAAGCTTGCGCCGGCTCTGGCCCTGCTCGGCCTGCTCGGGTTGGGCCTCAGTTCTCCGGCCGAGGAAGGCCGGCTGGAATATGTGGGCTCGGCCTTGTGGAGCAAAGCCTATGATGTTGAGGTCAGGGACAACCTCGCTTACTGCGCCTTTCTCAACGGCCTTATGATTCTGGATATCACCGACCCGAAAAAACCCGTGGCCCTGTCCCGGTTCTACCTGGCCGGCGGTTTTGGCCTGGCCCTCCGGGAGAATCTGGTTTTTGTGGCGGCCGGGGACAAGGGCCTGAAAATCGTCGATGTGACCGACCCGAAGGCTCCTGTCCTAAAAGGGAGTTGCCGGACCGGCGGAGAGGCCAGGGATGTCGCGGTGAGCGGCCTTTATGCTTATGTGGCCGGGGGGACCGCCGGGCTGGAGGTCTTTGAAACGGCCGACCCCTCCGCTCCCCGGCCGATATCCTCCTGGGATTCACCCGGCCAGGCGGGGAGGATTCTGGTCAGGGGCGACTATGCTTATCTGGCCGACGGCCGGGCCGGGATGCAAATTCTCTCCATCCAGGACCCCGCTTCGCCGAAGCTCGTCGGCTCCCTGGATACGGAAGGCAACGCTGAGGATATTGCTCTTTCCGGAAATACGGCTTACGTGGCGGACGGCTCCTCCGGCCTTCGGGTGATCGATGTCGGCAACCCCTCCCGGCCCCAGCCCCTTGCCTCTTTGACCACCTCCGGCTACGCCCACAGCGTGGCTTGCCGGGGGAAGTGCCTCCTGGTCGGCAACCTTTATGACGGAGGCTATCAAATCATCGATACCACGAATGAAAAATCTCCGGCCATCCTGACGACCGGAAGATACACGATGTACAATGAGGCCTGGAAGGTGGCCCTCAGCGGCCGGATGGCCCTGGTCGTGGATTATTTTTCCGGCATCTATATCGTAGATATCTCCGACCAGAAAAATCCCGCTCCGCTGGGCATCTTCTCGACCCCCAGCTCGGTCACGGCCGCCTCGGTCCAGGGACATTACGCTTATGTCGTGGGCGAAATCACGGGGCTTCTGGCCCTAGACATTTCCAACCCCCGTTCCCCTCAAACGGTCGGCTCCTTCGGCCTCTACCGCGGAGTGCAGGGGTTGGCGGTCAGCGGCCATTTTGCTTATATGACCGACCGCTGGTCGATAAGGATTTTTGACATCAGCCGGCCGGAAAAAATTTCTCTGGCCCGCACTTTCGCCATCCCCCAAGGAGTGCCGCGGGCCATCGTGGTCAGGAAGAACCTGGCCTATCTGACCGCCGACAATTTCGGCTTCACGATCGTCGATATCGACAACCCCGCCTCGCCCTCAGTCAAGGGCGCTCTCCGGATGCCCGGGTTTGCCTACGGGTTGGCGGTCAGCGGCAACTATGCCTATTTGGCCAACAGCGATACCGGTTTTCATATTATCGATATCAGGGATCCGGCTTCTCCGCGTCCGGCTGGGTCATTGAAACTTGAGGGGGAGCCCACCGGCCTGGCTGTGGCCGGGAATTATGCTTTTGTGGCCTGCGGCGGGGGGGGCCTTCAAGTCGTGGACATCAGCCGGCCTGGCCAGCCGCAGGTTGTCGGTTCCCGGGCTACCGATGATTTTGCCAACGGGGTCATGGTCAAGGGGGAATTCGCCTATGTCTCCGACGCCGGCTCGGGCGTCAAGAAATTCGATATCAGCCGCCCTTCTTCTCCCCGGCTGGTGGCCGCCTATGACACGCCCGGCGACGCGCAGGCCATGGCCCGGCAGGGCTCCTATATTCTTGTCTCCGATTCATATTCCCTGTTAATCCTGAAATAAAAAAATCATTGCGGGTCCGAATGGATATGCCCCTGGCAGAAGCGTAGAAATTCGACAATGCCCGGAAGGCCGGCCCGGTCGTAGGTATTGATGAGGTGGCTGCCGATGACCACGGCCTCGACCTTATTTTTAAGGAGGCGGATGTGTTCAGGGCTGGAGAGGCCAAAACCGGCGGCCAGGGGAAGCGTGGACATCCTTCGAACGAGGTCGATGAAGGCCAGGCCTTTATCTTCTACCCGGGAGACGGCCCCCGTAGTTCCCGTTCGCAGGGTGAGATAAACAAACCCGGAAGCCAGGGCCAACACCTTCCTCAGGCGTTCAGCTCTCATGCCCGGGGAAATGAGGGGAACATAACAGAGTCCCTGCCTGTCGAATAACGCGGGAAGGTCAAGGGGCGATTCATCGAAGGGGAGGTCGGGAATGAGGACCCCGCTTGCTCCGGCCGCGGCGCATTCCGCGGCAAACGTGTCCAGGCCCAATTGATAGGGAATGTTGCCGTAGGTGACGATCAAAAGAGGGGACGCCAGCCGCGCTGCGAGCTCTCTTACCATTCTAAAACAATCCCTCGGCCGGACCCCGTTTCGCAAGGCTTGTTGGTTGGCCCGGGTAATTGTAGGGCCGTCGGCCAGTGGGTCGCTGAATGGAATCTGGACCTCTATAAGATCGGCGCCCTGGCCAGCCATAATTTCCACGATCTGGCGGCTGCGATTCAGGTCGGGATAGCCGGCCACCACATGGGTTATGAGCAGCGGCCGCTTCGGCTTGCGGAAGGCGGCCGTGATGTCATCCCTCATGGCCTGCCTCCTTCGCCAGAAATTCCCTCCACTTCTCGCCGTCCAGGGCCTTGGCCACGATGAAGAGGTCTTTATCGCCGCGGCCCGATATGTTGATGACCATGATTTCATCGCGGCCGAGAGTGCCCGCGATCTTAAGCCCCAGGGCCACGGCATGCGCGGATTCCAGCGCCGGCAGGATGCCTTCCTCCCGGCACAGGGTCTGGAATCCTTCCAGAGCCTCCCCGTCCGACACCGCCGCAAATTCCACGCGGCCCTGGTCGCGGTGATAGGCCAGCTCAGGGGATATACCGGCATAATCCAGCCCGGCGCTGATCGAATGAGTGGGAAGAACCTGGCCGTTTTCGTCCTGGAGGAAGTAGGATTTGTAGCCCTGGACAATGCCGCAGCGGCCGTCTTTGCCGAAGCGGACGGCATGGTCGCCCGGCCGGTCGCTCCGGCCGCCGGCCTCCGCGCCGTAGAGCCGAATGTGGAGATCCGGCAGGAAAGGCCAAAACAGGCCCAGGGCGTTCGAGCCGCCGCCCACACAGGCCACCAGGACGTCCGGGCCGCGGTTTTCAAGGCTGAGGAGCTGCCGTTTGACTTCGCGGCCGATGACCGACTGGAAATCTCGCACCATGACCGGATAGGGAAAGGGGCCGAGCGCCGACCCCAGAAGATAATGGGTCGTGGGGAGGTGTTCAATCCAGTGTTTCATGGCCGCGTTGACCGCGTCTTTCAGGGTCCGGCTGCCGTCCGCGACGGGGATGACCTCCGCTCCCATGAGTTTCATGAAGAAGACATTCGGCTGCTGGCGGCGGATATCCACCTCTCCCATGAAAATCTTGCAGTCCAGGCTGAACTTGGCCGCCCCGGCCGCGGTGGCCAGTCCGTGTTGGCCGGCGCCCGTCTCGGCGATGACGCAGGTTTTGCCCATTTTGCGGGCCAGGATAAGCTGTCCCAGGACGTTGTTAATCTTATGGGCACCGGTGTGGGCCAGGCTCTCCAGCTTGAGATAGATCCTGCATCCGCCCGCTTTACGGGTGAGGTTCTCGGCGAAGTATAGCGGCGTCGGCCGGCCGGCATACTGCTTGCGGAGGCGGTCCAGTTCCCGCTCAAAATCCGGCTTATGGCGGAGCGCGAAGTATGCCTCGGCCAGTTCCTCAAGCGCCGGCACAAGCATTTCCGGAACGAACCGGCCCCCATAAGGGCCGAAATATCGGGCTTGCTGGTTCATGGTATTCCACTCCATCTCTTGCTTCCCCCGCTCCCTGGCCTTTTATCGATCGGGGCAAGATCTCCCATCCTGCAGGCCGGGGGCGGCAGGTGAAAGGCTTTCCGCCAGGCGGAGAAAAAGCAGCGCACTTTTTCTGCGCTCTTCTTCCCGGGGTATTCTTCGAGAGAGCTGCTGAGGTCCACCGCCCAAGGCCGCAGCGCGACTGCCGCCGCCAGGTTTTCGGTGGAGATGCCGCCGGCGAGGACGATTGTCGCTCCGGCGGCCACGGCCCGTCGGACGATCTCCTGGTCCAAGGAATGTCCCGTGCCCCCGTAGGCGCCAGGAACAAAAGCCTCCAGGAGAACGACTCCTGGACCGTATCGTTCAAGTTCTCCCAAGGAAGAAATATCCCTGATCCGAAGGGCCTTCCAGAAAGGCAGGCCAAGCGCTGCGCCATATTCCGGCGATTCGTCACCGTGGAGTTGGACGATATCCAGACGGCACTCGGCGTAAATGCGCCGGACCGTGTCGATTCTCTCGTTGACAAAAACCCCGACGTGCGCCGTCTTCCTGGAGGACTGTCCGATCAGGTCTTTGACCAGACGCGGCTCGACGAAGCGGGGCGATGGCCGGTGAAAGACGAATCCGGCGAAATCCGATCCCAGCTCTTCGACAAGGCGCAGGTCCTCGAGGTTGGTCAGCCCGCAAACCTTGACCTTAACCATAGATGAGCTCCCGCAAGGCCCGGCCGGGATCGGCCTGCCGGAGAAGATGTTCTCCCACCAGGACGCCGGAAAAGCCGTATTCGCGGAGAACCCGTACTTGCTCCGGTGTCCGCAGCCCGGATTCGCTGATGACATGGATTCCCCTGGGGATGAGCTTCCGGAGGATAAGGGATGTTTTCCAATCGACGGATAAATCACCAAGGTTGCGGTTGTTGATTCCGATGAGGCGGGGCTTGATCCGAAGGGCAAAGTCCAGCTCGGAAGCGGTGTGGACCTCGACCAGGGCTTCCAAGCCGAGTGAGGCGGCCAGTCTGTGGAGATGTTCGAGACGGCGGGGAGAGAGACAGGCGGCTATCAGCAAAACACAATCGGCGCCCAGGTTATAAGATTCAAAGATCTGACGGGGGTGAATGAGGAAGTCTTTGCGCAGCACGGGCAGCCGCACAGCGTGTTTGACCCAGCGGAGGTGGGTCTTGCCGCCGAAAAAGAAATTCTTCTCGGTCACGACCGATATAGCGGCCGCTCCGGCCGCTTGGTAGGCCCGGGCCAGCTCTGCCGGATCATAATCCTCCCGGATGATGCCCCGCGAGGGAGACCCTTTCTTGGCCTCCGCGATCAGGCCGAAACCTCGGTCGAATGAAGCGAGAATACTCCTCGGCCTGGGCCGCCGGGCCAGCGGGAAAGCCGCCCTGGAAAAAGCCCGGAAAGCCGGCCCTTCATCTTTTCGAATCCGGGCGACAATGCGGTCCAACAGATTCTCGCCCCGGCGGCTAGTGGTTGGTGATGGCAATCAGGTCCTCCAATTTTTTTTGGGCCGAGCCGCTGTCGATAGATTCCTCGGATTTGGCCGCCCCCGCCCGGAGCGAATCAGCCAGCCCGGTCAAGTAGATGGCCGCTGCGGCGTTCAGGACCACAACGTCCCGGGCCGGGCCCGGCTTTCCGGCCAGCACGGCCAGCACGATTTCGCAGTTGGTCTTTAGGTCCCCGCCCTTCAAGGCTTGCGGCGGACACAAAGAAAAGCCCAGTTCCTCCGGGTTGAGCTGGTAATGGCGGGCCCAGCCGTCCTGCACCTCGGAAATGCCCGTCGGTCCGGTGAGGGTGATCTCGTCCAGCCCATCGCTGCCGTGGACGACCATGGCCCTCTTGACGCCGAGCTGGACCAGGGCTTCGGCCATCTTCGGCCGCAGGCTGTCGGAGAACACGCCCAGGATCTGGAAATCCGCTCCGGCCGGGTTGGTCAGGGGTCCGAGAATATTGAAAACTGTCCGGATGCCGATGTCCGTCCTCACCGGAACGGCATATTTCATCGAAGTGTGAAGCCGGGGCGCAAAGAGAAAAGCGAGGCCGACTTCGGCCAAAGCCCGGCTGGCGACCTCCACCGGCACGACGATGTTCACGCCCAGGGCTTCCAGCAGGTCAGCGCTCCCGCAGCGAGAGGTGACGGAACGATTGCCGTGTTTGGCCACGGTCACCCCCGCTCCGGCGGCGACCAGCGCGGCGCAGGTTGAAATGTTGAATGTCCCGCTGGAATCGCCCCCCGTGCCGCAGGTGTCGAGGACCAGCCGGCCCGGCGGCCGCTTCACCTGCGTCGCTTTCCGGCGCATGACCCGGGCGAAACCTGCGATTTCGGCCACTGTTTCGCCCTTCAAGGCCAGGGCCGTGAGCAGGCATGCGATCTGGGCCGGAGTGGCATTTCCGGCGGCGATCTCTTCCATGACCTTCTCCGCTTCGTCCGCATCCAGGTCCTCCCGCCGCGTTGTTTTTCGGATGGCTGCCTGGATGAGGGAAGGCCGCGGCCGGGGACTGACGAAGTTGGCCAGCAGGTCCTGGCCGAACTCGGTCCCCACCGATTCCGGATGGAATTGGACGCCCTCCAGGCTGTACAGCCGATGGCGGAGGCCCATGATTTCGCCCTCCTCGGTCCAGGCAGAGATTTCCAGCTCGGCGGGGAGCGAGGATTTGCGCACGGCCAGCGAATGATAACGGATGGCCTGGAAAGGATTTTTCAGGCCGCTGAAAATGCCTTTTCCGTCGTGGTAGATGTCTGAAGCCCTTCCGTGAAAGATTTCGGCCGCCGGAACGACCTCGCCGCCAAAAACCGCAGCCAACGATTGGTGGCCGAGACAGATGCCCAGCACGGGGATCTTGCCCTTGAACTCTCGGATGAGTGATTGGGAAATTCCGGCCTGAGAAGGGTTTCCCGGACCGGGCGAGATGACGATGTGGGTGGGTTGGAGCGCGGCCGTCTCTTCGACGGTTATCGCCTTGTTCCGCCGGACCATGACTTCCTGGCCGAGCTTCCGCAGGGCCTGATAGATGTTGTAGGTGAAGGAATCGAAATTATCGATGAGCAGGATCATATTATCCTCCCCGGGCGGCTTGCTCGATGGCCTGCCAGAGAGCCTGGGCTTTGTTGACCGTTTCTTCGTACTCCTGCTCCGGCCGGGAGTCGGCCACCACGCCTGCTCCGGCCTGGATCTCGGCCCGGCGGCCTTTGATCAGGATGGTGCGGATGGTGATGCAAGAGTCGAGGTTGCCGTTGAAGCCGAGGTAAAACACAATCCCTCCATAAGGGCCGCGGCGGCTGCCTTCGATGTCATGGATGATCTCCATGGCCCGGATCTTGGGCGCGCCGGTGAGTGTCCCGGCGGGAAATGTGGCCCGGATGACGTCGAAGACATCGTAGCGCGGATCGAGCTCGGCCTTGACTGTGGAAACGAGATGCATCACATGGGAATATTTTTCGATGCTCATGAAGTCGGAGACCTCCACGCTTCCCGGCCAGGCCACCCGGCCGAGATCGTTGCGGGCCAGGTCGACGAGCATGATATGTTCGGCCCTTTCCTTCGGGTCAGCCAGGAGGTCCCTGGCCAGTCGGTTGTCCTCGGATACGGTGTCGCCCCGCGGCCGCGTGCCGGCGATGGGCTTAGTCACCAGCTCCCGGTTCTGAAGGCGGACCATGACCTCCGGCGACGAACCGATGAGAAGGAATTCGCCAAAGTTGAGATAGAACATGTAGGGCGAGGGGTTGATCAGGCGCAGGGCTTGATAAATGGCGAAGGGCGACACAGCAATTTCCACGGCGAAGCGCTGGGAGATGACCGCCTGAATAATGTCGCCCTGGCGGATGTGTTTCTGGCAGGCTTCCACGCCCTGAAGGAAATCGCTTTTCTTCATTTCGTAATGGAGGTCGGGCCGGCCGGGGGAGGTGGGAGGGGCAGGGAGTTCAAGAGGCGCCTGCAGCAATCGGCTGAAATGATCGATGTTCCGGACGGCCTGCTCGTATTCAGCCTGGCTTCCCGCGGCCGGAAAGGTCGAGGCTATGAGAAACAGCGAGCGTTTCACTGAATCGTAAACAAGGAGCATCTCCGGAATGATGAGGATGCCGTCGGGGATGTCGTCCCGGCCGGTAAAGACCGGGACATCTTCGAAGTACTGGACCGCCTCGTAGCCCAAATAGCCGATGGCCCCCCCGAAAAAGGGCGGCAGACCTTCCCGGGCGGGAGCCTGGAGTCGGCCCATATATTTTCGGACCTCGTCCAGCGGATTGGGGCAAGAGGTGTGGAGGACCGTCCCGACGCCCCCGTTTTTTTCCTTGATGGTAATCTCCC
>Ga0315282_10008756_pt1 | contig 16288 bp, 18 predicted proteins | sample YL17G07_20_MG_FD_203693 | JGI IMG/M metagenome (GOLD analysis project Ga0315282, IMG submission 203693) | Sediment microbial communities from Yellowstone Lake, YNP, Wyoming, USA - YL17G07_20 | ecosystem: Environmental > Aquatic > Freshwater > Lake > Sediment | place: USA: Wyoming | collected...
TGAGCTTGATGTACGGGAAGTCAGGGTTGAGCCGAGCTGAACGGGAGATGATTGCGACAGCCATCTCCGCGCATAATCGATGCGACTACTGTGTATCACACCATGGCGAGGCCCTGAGGTTCTACCTGAAGAACGGTGAACAATTGGGCGCTTTCAAGCAGGGTCAACTGCCCGATAGCGTCGACGAGAGAAGCAAGGTTCTGGTTGACTATGCGCTGAAGCTGAGCATGCAACCTGGTTCTGTAGCTAAAGGTGATCTGGAGAATCTGCGAAGGATCGGAATCAGCGACTCTGAGATTCTTGATCTGGTTCTCCTCACGGCATACATGAATTACGTGAACCGGGTAGCCCAAGGGTTGGGCGTCGAGCACGACGAGCAAGAAACTCGAGGATACAAGTACTAGACTGCAAAATCCTTCTCAAATTCGATCGTTCTTACCAACGGCAAGGCTCGTATCTCAGTCGGGTTACTTTCGCCTAGCTCCCAATGTTATAGCCTGCAGTCCTCCCAAGGATTGTATTCCTTGGAAGCATGCGTTTGTCGAAGACCGACAGAGTCCTCTTTCTAAGAGGAAAGCAAAGGAGATTGCTGGTACTCGCCAAGCAAAGTGCCAAATGCAGTTGGGAAGACTTCGGCCAAGATTGGCGTTTCCAACTATGGTGTCCTGAGAGCCTCGTACTTGAGCGAGAGAAATACGCTGTCGCTTAGTGTGCTGCGCAAAATCACTCACTACTTGAATGATCTCAGATGGGCGTCCTGGGTAGTTGACATTCGCGACCAGCACTGGGGGCAAGCCAAAGGAGGAAGCGTCTCGCTGAAAAGATGGCATGCAAGAATGAGGGCGAACTCTTGCTCGTATCATGAGATACAAAGTCGACGTTTCCGCCGATCTGGAAACTACAAGTACATGACATCTGCAGGGTACGAAGTAAGGTCTCTATACGAATTGGTTGTGGCGGAGAATCTGATTGAGAATCGAGTCCCCCACCAGTACGAACACTCACTGCGATGCGAAGGGCATGTGCTGTTTCCGGACTTCTTTGTTTCGAGTTCTCGCAATACCCTCATTGAGATTTGTGGATTTCGCTCCAAAGAGAGTCTGAGACGGCTTTGCAGGAAACTACATCTCTACAAATCATGTGAGGTTGCAGAACTTCTGGTGGTCGTTCACATTGACGACAAGAATCTCACAAGAACCATCGTTGAAGGATTTCACCGTTCAGTCCGACTTGTTTCCATCCATAACATGAGCGATTTGATTTCCTTGATAGCAGGTACCGGTGACATCGTCTCTCCTATCCGAATCATAGATCAACAGGAGGCTCTGAGCCGGTGCCCTAAAGTCGACGGCAAACGATTTCATTGGCAGAGCCTACTCAGAACTGTGCCCAAGGAGCGATGGATAGAAATCTTGGCAACAACGGGTGTACCAGAAGCTGAGGTCAACCGTGCGCGGAGACGGCTTGAGGTTGACAAGCGGCTCGCAGAGGCTGTGCACGTCGCAATCCGAAACAGCCTAGTGCCGCGCGAAGCTCTTGTGGAAATGATTGCGGGCGTGTACAGTGGCGCCGTCTATACCCGTTTCGGGTCATTACAGAATCTCGTTGCCGAGGCAGACTCTTCGAAGCACTCGGAAAAGTTTAGGTAGGCTCGTTGTTTCTTGCTCTAGGACGGGCCCGTAGCTCAGTCAGATCCTGCGACTCAGGGTCCTGAAGAGGTAGAGCACCGGAGAAGTACACTCGGTGAAGCTTTTACCTGTACGGAGGAGACCCGGGGGTCCCGGGTTCAATTCCCGGCGGGCCCGCCACATTCCATGAATTGTGCTGTCTTCTCTATTCCATCACTTGTGGCAAGCCAAACCGGGGGTATTGCAGAGGTGGTCGGCATTCCAGGTTATCCTAGTGATGAACCCGAGATCCCCAGTTTCTCGCATGGTCTATGCAGGGAGACACGGCACAAAATGCCTCAAAACGAAGCGGTCCTGTGGGTTGACGTCTCTGTCTCCCCTTCAATCCCTCGAAGTTCTCAACAGGACTGAGCTTTGTGAGAGGTAGAGCTGCCTCAGGGCTACGATATTGTTCATCTCCAGATGCCTCGAAGCAACAATCGGCAACAATTCGCCGCCTTTGTTCATGTGTCTGTATTGCATCAGGGTCAAATCCCGTGAAGGCTTTGCGAGCAGAGACAGAAGAGGGCATAGACAGATGATTGTACCCAGATCCCACATCTCGGCAGTCGAGTTGTCAGGTACTATTGGCTCGCAGATTAGGGCGTCGGAGTATGCTCGGGTCTTCGACTGGTTGAGAGAAGACAGACGTGTCAAGTCCGTCCTCCTCATAGTTGATTCCCCCGGAGGCTCCGCAACCGATTCCGGCTACCTGCAGTCATCAGTAGCTAGGCTCGCAGAAGCAAAACCGGTGGTTGCCTTCGTTCAAGGCATGGCTGCTTCGGGAGGATACATGGCTTCCAGTCCGGCAACAAAGATCGTTGCGCTTCCCAGCGCTCTAGTGGGCTCCATCGGAGTGATATCAGTCACACCGATACTAAGCGGTCTGCTCGACAGATTGGGGATAAACGTTGAGGTCGTGAAGAGTGGCAGGCTAAAGGACATGGGATCGTTCCATCGAGAGCCTACCGATGAGGAAAGGAGAAAGGAACAGGAGCTAAGCGACGAATTCTATGACGACTTCGTTGATAGTGTCGCCAAGTTCAGACGACTCGAAAGGGACAAAGTCAAGAGCCTAGCCACAGGAGAGGTCTTCACCGCAAAGAAGGCACTGCAAATGGGGCTAGTAGATGAACTGGGTGACCATAACCGCGCGATAGAGCTTGCATCACAGCTCGGCAATGTCCCTAAGCGAGTAGTCTACATAAGACCAAGGAAAGGATTCCTGCAAAGGCTGTTTCGAGGATTTGCATCATCGGTAGTCGACGAAGTCTCCATGCATCTGGAGGACCAGTTGTTGCGAGAGCTGAGGCTTCAGGTCAGAATGTGAAGAGCAACTTTGTGCCATCCCGGTGTTCTTCGCCGATAGGCGTGCGGGTAGCAAGCCGCGCAAGCGATAGCAAGAACAACAGGCAGTGTCATTTCCGCTGTTGGTAGCTCCGGAGTTGTGTTGGTGGTGGGTGTGAGGTTGAAGTCTGCTGGTGTTTCCCAAGCCATGGACACTTGGATTTCGACTCCCTGCGCCTCATATCTGGATATGAGACGCCTAGCGTGTAGGTTCCGTTCACTATCCACATCTCATAGAAGCCATCCAGTCAGCTTGATGTGAGTTTGGATTCTTGCTCCGAGGTCAGGTCTGAAGGCTCTTCTGTCTCTTCCCCTTTCCGTACCCTAGCATACGCCTTAGCAATTCCTAGAATCGCGAAGACTATTAGGAATCCCGAAAGAATGGACCCCACGACCAGAACGACCCACGATGTGGATGGAACAGTGAAATTCCCGCGTGCAAACGTTGGTTGAGGCGAGATTGAGTAGACCACGTACATGTACAAGCCGTTGAGGAGTCCCGCGACCAAGCTCGCTGATACTAATCTCTTGTTCGAAATAGCGCCGCTTTTCGATTTGATCAGAGAGCCCACTACTAGGCCGGCGACGATCACGGGGATTATGACTGAAATCTGTGGCATGGAGCTCGCGCAGTATTTTCCGTCAGGGTGCTACACGCCTATATATATGCTCGTGGATCGGTGTGCGCGTGCAACTTGAGCGGCAGAGATAGCTTCTTAGAATCCTCGACAAACAACCTGACATCGATGCACGAATTCAGACTCTCCGTGAGATGAGACAGGCATGAGTTTCCTTGACGAGTTCCGAAAATGCGCAGCCGGCGCACTTTTCTTGTCGTTGCTAATGGTCCCGATAGTTGTTGTTCACGCTCAGAATCCAGCACACTTGACCGTGACCATAGAAGGTCAGGTCTTGACCGCGGGCTTCGACAACAATGTCACGCTAACGGTGACAAACAGCTACCCGGCGTCGAGCATCTATTCTTCCTCCGCCATCTACGACGTTGACGTAGCCGTGTCGGTACCGACACCACTGCAGATGTTTGGGGACAATCACTGGCACTATGATTCACTCGCGTTGCAGCAATCAGTTAGTATCGGATTTCAGGTCTACGCGCCCACCGCAGCAATAGGCAGCTCTTACGAAGGCTCCATTACGCTGACGTACAGACAGCTCGGTGACGTGTCATACACCGAGGAAAGTCACTCGATCGGCTTCTCGGTTCAAGGTTGGATCAAGCTAGTGCTTTACGGGATACAGTTGACTCCGCCGGCCACCTCATCTGGCGGTAACGTCACGGTCTCGGGAAATCTCCTGAACAGCGGAAACTTGGCCGCCTACAATGCCAACGTGACAGTTGAGTCAGAGGCATTGGCACCCGGCACTCAGGCCAGCGTCTTCTTAGGCGAAGTCGACCCGAACATACCTAGGCCATTCAGCCTCTTGGTGACTTTCAAGAAGAACCTCACCAATGGAACCTATCCAATCCTTGTCAGAGTGTCGGCCGTAGATACTGACAGGCCTGCCTATCCGTACAATGTACAACAAGCATCGCAGGTTCAAATCACAATACCTGCTGTGCAGACACGAACTCAGACTCGCCAAACAGGCGGCGTCACTGCGATTCTCCTTGAGGTCCTTCGCTTTCTCTATGGCCTATTCTTCGGCTTCTGAAGCATTGTATCAAGAGTTTGCACGATTTACTCATGCTTCTACGCGAATATACCACGCTAATCCTTGCGGCCAGGCAAGTCGAATAGAGTCTCGCTGGATCCATTTGCAGAGTCGCTTTGCGGAATCCCTGCGCGAAATCACTCGTACTTTAGCGCCGCAACAGCGTTCATTCTTGAGCCTCTCCATGCAGGGTAGAGTCCCGCCAATATGGCTAGCCCAACTGGGAACACCAACGAGAAGAGTATGAGTTCTGTTGAGAATACAGGTTGGATTCCAGTTGCAGCAGCTGCTCCCCCTCCGCCTGGTCCTCCAAATCCGATGGCCACACGTCCTCCTCCAAGTCCACCTAGCATTCCTCCCATGAGAAACGAAATCGCATAACCGAGAGCCAGTCCGCAGACGCCTCCAATCGCTCCTGTAAGGGCAGCTTCTGACAGGAACATGCCCATTATCTGTCGCGGTCTGTATCCTATCGCCTTCAATATTCCTATCTCTCTAGTGCGTTCCATTACTGAAACATACATTGTGTTAACTATTCCAACAGTCGCCACGAACAATGAGACCGCGCCGATACTCCCCAGGAACAAGGTAAGCTGCCCTGTTATTGATTGGATACTCGACAAAATCTGTCCGGGGCTGATCACTCGAACGTTTGTTGAGTAGTATGCCGTGATGTCCGACTGGACAGCCTGCACATCGTCTGTGTTGTCGACTATGACGTAGATCCCTGTGAAGTACGGGGTTCTAGCGAGGAGCTGTGTTGCTTGCAACGATACAAAGATCGTGTCGTCGATATTGGAAAACAGGGCCGTCCCGTACGGTGCGAGGATTGCGTTTGCAAGAACTGTATATGTGACAGCTCCTTTGCTTCCTTTGATTCCGCTGACCGACATGGAAACCATCTGGTTGAGGCCAATCGGTGTTCCTGATACGGGGTTTGCTATCCCGTCTCCTACAACGGCAGAGGTCGTATCGCCTGAACTAGGGAGGAATCCCTGATCAACAGTCAGTCCCTTGTAGAGTAGTGGAAGGACGGATAGGTCCATCCCGACGATGCTCGCTTGAAGCGAAGTTCCACCATTGTTGACGGTGGCACCATAGCTGTAGAATGGGTAGGCTGCAACCACGCCTGGTATCGTTGTCAGGTAATCCAAGTCCAGCTGACTCAGTTGATAGGTGGTCGTGGAGCCGCGTTCGAAGAATCCCCCTGCATTTCGTAGCGTGAGCACGTTCGCTCCGGTCTTCTCGATGCTGCCAGTGATGTTTGCGTTGAGTCCACTTGAACTAGCTATTAGTGCTAGAATGATCGCTGAGCCAACTGCTATTCCAAGTATTGTCAGGACACTGCGCATCTTTCTGTCGACGAGTGCTTTGTAGGCTAACTTGAGCATGTCAGCGAGTTGCACTGCTTTCATCTCCGAATATTGTTAGGTTTCGCCTATTGGAGCTCCAAGCGTAGAAGTGTTCTCTTTCTGATCGGCTAAATTCTTGCGTTTGAATCAAGTCTCCGTGTAGGAATCGATTCGCCGAAGAGACTCTTCTTTCTCGATTAACCCGTCCTTTATGGTGACGATCCGGTGAGTCATATTGGCAACGTCGGGATTGTGAGTCACAATCACGAACGTGGTTCCCAAGGTCTTGTTGACCTGAATTATGTAGTTTAGAACCTCAAGGGTAGTCACCGAATCCACATTGCCGGTTGGTTCATCACCAAGGACTATGGCAGGTTCGGTAACTAGTGCTCTAGCAATTGCGACACGTTGCTGCTCTCCACCACTAAGCTCGGTGGGGCGTTTGTTTGCTTTCGTGTTTAATCCAACCGCGCTTAACATCTTGAGCGATCTGCTCCTGCGAACTCGCTCGGGCAGCCCTCTTGCTACGAGGGGCATCTCCACATTCTCAATCGAGCTAAGTCTCTGAATCAGATTGAAGGACTGGTATACGAATCCTATCTTTCGGTTGCGAAGAAGAGCAAGCTTGTCTTCGCCTAATCTTCTGAGATCAATGCCATCAATGATTACTCGGCCTGAAGTCGGCGGGTCAAGAGCACCGATCACGTTGAGGAACGTTGATTTCCCGCTGCCAGAAGGCCCAACGATTGACACAAGCTCGCCTTTGGGTATCGAAATGCTCACTCCCCTGAGCGCTGGATAGTCAACGTGCCCGATACGGTAGGCCTTTGTGACATCAATCGTTCGGACGGCGGGAACGTCTTGTCCAGTCAAAGTGGTCTCAACCACGCCGCATGGTTCCGGTCCTCGCAGATTTACACCTTTTGCAAGCCAATTGATAGCTACCGACGCACTCCGCAATGCTCTTTGGCATTTCTGCTCGTAACATTGAGCTTGACGAGGACTCTTGAACGGATTCTAGCTCTCAGCCAAACCGATCGCTTGCCGGTCACGACAGGAACCGAGCGGGGCCGGAAAGAGAATGACTACGCTAGCTACGTATTGGCCATCGAGTTGGGGGAAGTTGTCAGGCATCCTAGTCAATGGGCTTGAGAAAAGGTTCGGCGGTGTTGCGGCGGTAGATCAGCTCAGCTTCGAAGTGGACGAAGGTGATGTGCTCGGGATGAGGGTTGACTGTGGTTATCTCAGCTCGAGTCAAGGGCGTTCGAGAGGCTAGCAGATTAGCGCGCTTCTGTTGGTTCCATTATTCGCGGCCGTGCTCGGCCAGGCATCGGCGTCGATGTTCTTCGATTCCCTGCTCATAACCGCACTGACGGTACTGCTGATGGCGTTCGACATCATCATCCTCGTGGCTAGCATCAAGGCTTTCGGAAGGGACCATATCCTCACAAGGCTCTCCTAGGATTGCGTCTAGTCCAAGATTTGAGTTGGCTCTATCTTGATTATGACACGTCTCTCTCCGGGCGCTCGCCATGGATACTTGTCCTTGCCGATGTACTTCTTGGCAAGCTTGTCGATATGCGCGTCGGCACCTTCGAGCGTCTGTGATGTGACACGACCGCGAATCACGACCTTGTCGTACATGTTGTTCTGATCAGCAACAGATAGCGCAACGCGCGACTCTCCAGTCACATTCCTCTGTTTTACACGCCCCATTGCGGTGTTGACAAGAATCGTGTCGCCCTCGCGGTCGATCCAGACAGGCGCGACATGAGGAGCGCCATCTGGCATGATGGTTGCAAGAAAAGCGAAATTCTTGTCATCGATCAGTCTGACGGCCTTGGCATTCAACTTCGCAGACAATGGCATCACAATTCGTGATCGTTGTTCCTCAATAAAAGTAAGGTTTGCTTGGACCTTGAGAAAGACAGGTTCCGCCTGATTCCATACTTCCCGATTCATGATCCTGAGTTGACGGTTACTGGTTCAGCGTTCGGCTCAAGATCCTCTGTAGCACATCGTCATTGCTCAGCGATCAACACAAAAAAAGGAGAAAAAGGAAAGAATGGACGCGATCCGACCGCTATTAGCATCGTCTATTTCTTATGCTTCTTCTTCTTTGACTTCTTCGGCATTCTTTGTTTGCTCCGGAGCTGTCGACGCCAATTAGGCGGCGATTCGCCCCTGAAACATCATTAGTGGATGCATCGCGTTTAAATTAATCGGTTCTTCCTCAATATGGCATCCTTGTCGGACTAGCGTCGCTTTTTGTGCGAATTTCTGGGGGTGGACAGGCGAAACTGCATGCTAGAGCTTGGGATAGTGGAGAGGAGCGCCGGTTTCCCCTACATCGAAGGCGCCGACGTATGCCCCACCGAGGTTCGCGTAGAAGAGACGCGTCCCTTTCGGCTCGAACGCGACGTTTGTCGGCTGATTCAAGATCTCACCACTGGCATCCTCGATAAGAAGTTCGACATTCTGATCGGGCGACACGACGTAGATACAATTCGGAAGATAGCATGAAACATACAGGTTCCCGCTCTTTGCAAATGTCAGCCCATCTAGTATGTTCCCCGGGAACTGGGCATAGATCTCAGGTGTGCCCACTTTCCCATCCTTATCGACCGGGATGCGCAGAATGTCTGCTGCAGTGCTCTCGATCATGAAGACGGCTCCATCCTTGGGCGATATCGCGAGCCCGTTCGGGAAGTGCCAATTCCCGCCGATCAACGACTCTGACTGGCCCTTGGGTCTAACTCGTATCAATCGGCCGTTTGGCCTCCAGTAATCGCCGGAATCAGAGAAGTAGTAGTTGCCTTTCGCGTCGAATGAACCATAATTAGGGTTCACTAGAGGGCCGTCGGGAGCCTCATCACAGTAGACTGAGATCTCCCCTTTCTGGGTGACACGATTGACTTGATGTCTGGAGGCGTTACAGACGTAGACACTGTGGTTCCGATCAACTGCCACGCCTCCGAGGAATCCTTGGACGTTCGCCAGCTGCCGAAGTTCAAACTTCGGAGGAGTCATCACATAAACCTGACCGTTGAACCCGCCCGCGTAGAGGCGACCGTCAAGGCCGAAGTTGATGCACTCCGGATGATCTAGACCGGTCTGAATTATCTCAACTTGATGTACATTATGAAGCATCAATTCTGCTGCTCTTCGTGACCACGCACGCAGGTAGACTGTGCTTTTGAACCTTTTCGAATCTGATGTCTGTGATCGTCAGCGCGGTCAGGATGGCTTACCGGCTTGACTGCCCTTCGGAAGGAGCGTGCCGTATCTTGCTGCGAGATTGTTGACGACGGTAGGCATTCCGCTTGGATCGAAGCTCACGACGACAAGAAAGTCGTCCACATAGAAGGCAAGTAGATAGACTCGCGAGTACGCGACAACGACCGAGTTGAGTTCTCCAGAACTGCCTACGAGCTCCCGCCAGAACAATCCCATGATGGTCGGGAACTCTTTCAGTGTTCGTTCCTCAGTCTTAGGATCGACGTAGCTCTTGGTTCCCGGACGTTGGGCGTTTCCCAGGATGTCGCCGCGCTGATCGACTATTCCCACCCATCGTATCTCTTTGTCTAGCTTGAAGAGTTCATCGACTAGTTCTCTTGCATTCATGGCTAGGGTCGGCGTATCCTGAACAGAGCGGGTACTTAACTGTGCAACAACGGTTTTCACGCATTCTGGCGGTCTGTTCGCTATTGAATTTGATGCACTCATAATAGTCTCCTTACACACGAGTCCTGCTAGGGATAGCAGCCATTGGATGATGATGGCCGACCGGATGCTCGGGTTCTTCTTGCCCGCGCCGTCGAGTTCCATGGACATTTAGGGCCCTTCGTGGTTCTTGGAATCCGCATGGGCGTGGTTGCACGGCCCATGTTGAAAGCTCAGAATCACAACGACCTGACCGCCATCATGTCTGTCAACCCCAAGCCGCCAGTGTCGTGCATGGTGGATGGCGTGCACGTAGCGTCAGGCTGCACGCTCGGCAAGGGCACAATTCGGGTTTCTGAATCAGCTGTTCACATCGCAGGGGAGTTCCATGCTGGAAATCGAATATTCACAATAACGGTGAAGCCCAAACTACTGAATTGGCTCCTAAACGGCTTGAGGAATAGAACCGAGAAAGGAGTTCTTGAGACGGCGGAAACTGTGTTGGCACGTCCAGACGAGGAGCTATTCCAGATCACTTCGATTACACGAGTCTGCGTCGCGCAAGAAGATCGAGCAGAGGCATCAGGTTGTTCTTGGTTGGAACCGTATTTCGCGTGTGCTTCCGTCGCCCACTCCCCTAGCGTTGAGATATGCCAGAGTCGACAGGCGATAGTCTAGGACAAGTATCTCTAGCTTCTCACGTTCTCTGGGCTCGATTTTTCCCTGATTCAGGAGATACTTGCAGGCTGTCATCATCATGTCGTATCGTCCAACCTTGAGCGTCTCCCTGATGTCCTGCTCGTTCTTCCGGAGGTAGTTGAGGAGTCTCTCGTAATCGAGCCTAATGCTCCTAGGGCCGAAGTCAATTCGCTTCCACAATCGGTTCAGGATGGGCTGACTGGCACTTGCGCCCAAGTGAAGTTGGTGCACGATATTCTGTGAGATAGCTCCGTTCTCTGGGTTCGTGCAATCGGTCTGCAGGTCGATTCCTGATTCAAGGAACATGGCGTTGAATGAGTTCCAGTCGTCGAGTCGCACTGATATCGAGTATCCAGTCTCGTCGGGATAGGCCCATGGAAAACCGTCTCGGCCGAAAGCCCACTCGTATATGTAGGCTCTCTCCGTTGAGCCCAGCGGTCGCGTCACGTGTGCATATCTGTAGTGCCCCTTCTTGAAGAAGTAATCTTCGAGTTTCTTGATGAGTGTGTGTCGCAGGAACATCTCGTGGCCTACGTTGGGTGCTGTACTGAATTCGTTTCTTCGCGCGACGGCTATCCCTTGGTATGTGTCAATGGTTCCCCCTATTCCGGGAAACCTAGTGCGGAGCTCGACATCGATACGCGCCTCGCTTCCTATGCCTCCCTCATGAATGAACTCGACGCCTTCCGAATCGAGTTCATCCTTTTCGGATCGGGACAACGGTGGCCCTTCATCCTCTCCGTGAAGCAAAGACGATGGTAGTACAAAAGGCTAGACCCAGAACACCCCTAGTTGACAGCCTATTTCTAAGATCCGAATTCTTTCTTGACTCTCTGGAGACCGACCCGCATTGCGGCGAGGATTCTTTCCATATCTTCGTCAGAATGTGCGGCAACGATTCCGTGATGGAAGAGCGTGATCGGGAGAGTGTAGACGCCTTTTCGAAGCATCTCTGCCTGAAAGACGTTGAACCATCAGGTAGGGATCAATCCCTGTTGTTCTGAGTCTCCTCCATTTCCAGAAACCGGTCGTGTCTACGGTGATCTGCGTCTTCCCGCCAACTGCCAGCTCGGCAAGAGGTTCTTGCAGGAAGATCGGTGTGCCACTTGACAGTGTCCTGACGAACCCCTTCTCGGGTGGTTGCCCGGTGGTCCTCGTAGACACGTAGGGAATTGGTTTGCAGAATGTTGAGTCGCATGCTGCTGGCCTATGCCTCAGTTCGACAAGGACGACAGCTTCAGGCCCAAGTCTCGCAAGTAGGCGACGTGCCTCCAGCGCCATTTTGACTTGGATTGCTTCGAGCGTATCCATGACTCGCGATTCTTCTCATATCTAATATGCATTCGGATTGTAAGTGATCTATCTTTCTTTCAGGCTACTTGTCTTGCTTCCCTGTCCTCTCGGTTGCCTGCCTTGTCCTGAAGACTAGGAATGCAACTGCAGCAGCCAGTCCAATTGTGATCACGATCAGAACGTATGTGTAGATTCTGAAATCACTTAGTTCCGAGCTCGTTGCTTTGTATTCTGATCCAAGTTGGTTGTACTTCGAAGTTAGCTGATCATAATCCGATCTTAGCGCTTCATACTTCGAGGATAGTTCGTTGTGTTTCGCGAGCAGGCCATCGTATTCCTGAAGTAGTGCCTTGTGCTGGGCAGACAGCTGCTCGTACTCTGGAGTAGTCGCCAGTACATACGTGAGCGGCAGTGTCTGCTGCGATGATTTTTGTACAGTCACATACGATGGCTCGTACACGTAGTACACTGTGGAATTGTATGGGTAAGACGGATAGTAGTACGAGTAGTACGGCAAATACCCGTACGAGTCGTAGTAGCTAGACGTCTCTTCCCACGCTTCAGTCACGATTCCTACCATGACACTTCGGTCGGCGTTCGGAGATATGGTTACTGTGAGGGTGGTCTGCCAAGTGTTGCCAGAGTGGACTTGCCGGTTTGTTAGGACCGTTGCTGACGTCGCCTTTGCGAGTTGCCGATTGACATAGGCAAGAACTTCGATCGATAGATCATCTACCTGTCCGCTTGATTTCGCGGTTGTCGTTGTTGATATCGTAATCGTATTCCCTGGGTCTGCAGATTCTGGGAAGGTCAATTGAACCGTAAAGTGATCAGTTGAGATTGTTGTGAGTGTCTGAGATGCTGGTGCAGTTTGAGTCGGCGTCTCCGCGAAGGCTTGTGCAGCAGAGGCAGGGCTGTAACTATTCGGATAGATCACATTCACAGCTGACGGCGACCACATCTGCGCACCTTGAATCGCGAGTAGTGACAGTAGGAGCGCCGAAGCGACCAGAGGTACCCAAGGTCTGTCTGTTGGTCGAGTTCTCGTTGCCCTCATTCGTTCTGGCTGCGGGCACCATCGCCACAACAGAGATCGTTTCTCCTTCATGTCGATCCCTCCATTATTGCCTTGAACAGGTTGTCTGCCAGGTGAGAGGGGTTCGTTCTAGCTCTGTCCCGAGGGAGTGGGATTCCTCGTTCCTCGCTCTCTCTTATGAGAATCTGCCTGCAACTCTCGAGCTTCGTGCAGTCGGAGCAATCTCCCTCGCCCTTGTACCAGACTTGGATTCCGTTTGCCACCGAGAACGTGACAAGAACGTCCGTTCTCCAAGTAGGGCTGTACCCGAAGAGGAATCCGTTTCTTAGGTCGATCTTGCGAATGTCAAGCCTTTGTAACTGCGCGGCATCGGTCAATGCGCGCGACATCTTCGTATCTATGGCGTTGAACGTCTTGTTTGTTGTCTGCGGAGTAACTCCTATCTTCCTGGAGACTTCAGCTTGCGTCAGGCCTTGCCTGCGAAGGTTCCAGAAGCTGAGCTGCTTAGTTGTGAGGTATCCTGCTCGCATCATTGCGTATGCCAACCTAAGCATATGTAAGCCTACGCACACCTATAATGCTTCCCATGGCTCACTGAAGCTCTATGAAGGAGATTCATTTCCCGGAAGTATGTTTGTCCCCCGACCATGACCACCCGCTCGAGCAAAATCGAGACCTCGAGTATTTCATTCGTGACCAAATCGACAAGCCTTTAAGTGCCAGTTCGGTGCAGAACCGTTCGGCGAACGAGTTGGCAATCGTCGGATACGAATGGTTAATCGTGTTGGCTATCATCGTCGTGCTGTTTGTGTGGGGCCCTCAGAAGCTGCCCGAGTTCGCGAGATCAATAGGATTGGCACGCAAGGAAATCGAGAAAGCATACAAAGAGGCATCGAATTCTACAGCGCCGCCCGCGGAGGCTGATCCCCTCATCGAGACTGCCAAGAAGCTCGGCATCTCTACTGAGGGTAAGACTAGGTCGCAAATCTCAGACGAGATCGTGGCAAGAGGAAAAGCGTCCGAAAAACCTGCCTGACTGCTTGTCATCGAGAAGGCAGTTCAGCGTGAACTTGACATAGGTGATTTGTCCCTCTCCCATAGGCTTGAGTCCGATCTAGGGGAGGAATGGGAGCACGCCGGAGCAAGAGAAGCAGAACGACATTACGATGCCCTTTTGGGATCATGTTAGCGAACTAGCGAAGCGTCTCAAGATCGTCCTCTACGTTCTCGTCGTGAGCACAGTCCTCTTCATGGTCCTTCCATCAAATCTCAGCTTCCTCAGAAATCCGCTTCAATTCTACGATCCCCTAGTGGCCCTTGTGCTGAGGCAGATTAGAGCACAGATACTACCGCCAAATGTAACGCTCATCGGTTACGAATTGACAGTCCCATTAGAACTCTACATGATCGCATCATTCGTTATGGGATTCATTGTGAGCATTCCCGTAATCGCGTACGAGATATACCGGTTCATAGATCCGGCGCTGTACTCGCATGAGCGGAGAGCGGTCTACCCGTTCGTATTGTCCTTCACAGCGTTGTTCATCGTTGGGGCCGCTTTCGGCTATGTAGTCCTAATGCCGTTCATGATTTGGGGACTTTTCCCGTTCTTCACAGCGATGGGTGCAGCACGGATAATCTCGATAATGGATTTCTACAGCATGGTCTTCGTTTCAACCGTCCTGAGCGGACTTATCTTCACATGGCCTGTGTTCTTCATTCTACTTGTCAGATTCGGCGTCCTTCGAACGTCGATGATCACGAGCAATCGGAGATACGTTTACGCAGCCATGTACCTCATCACGGCTTTCGTGACGCCTGACGGAGGCCCGCTTGCCGATGTGATGCTTTTCATACCGATGGCCGCGCTAACTGAGGTTGCTGTATTCTTTGGAAAAAGATACGAGAAGTCTAGGCCGGCCACTGAGATACCAACAAAAGCGGTCAACAGGTGCAAGTTCTGTAGCGCAGAACTTGAACCTGGAAAGCCCTTCTGCGACAGCTGCGGAAAATCACAACTCTAACAGGTTTCCTGTGCCCGTGGATCTTAGCAAGACCTAAGTATGCTACATCTCTTGTACGGCTGCCGATAGCTTGCTGGAGGACTATTCATGGGAAGGTCACGGCTTATTGTCGGTGCGCTCGGAATCGTTGTAGGGTTCTTTGTTTACCAATACGGACTCTTCTTGACATTAGGTGACTCAGAAGCATCCTTGGTCGGACTAAGCCTTCCTGATCTGAGCGCGGCCTTGCTTTCTCTGTTCGGATCACCAGCACTTACGGGAGCGATATTGCAGCTTATTGGGGGGATAATAGCGATCGCCGGTCTCCTAGTATGCATTTCGTGGATTGGCTCTCAAAGGGTGATGCCACCCTCAATTAGGGCACAGAGAACAGCTGAATTGGTTGCCCAAACCCCGGACTCAGCACCCAAATGCAAGTTCTGCGGTGCTGTGATGGAACCCGACGCGGCCTTCTGCCCTAGCTGTCAGCGCGCCCAAGCATAGACTCGAGGATGCTGCCACGAGAATGGGGACTGATGGCATCTAGCAGTTTCATGCGCTCTCAGTTGATACGGCTTCATCTCTCTGTGTTTGCTGCTTCAATCGGCATCGCATACGTCTATCTCATCCCCGCCTTTGCCGAGAGCCTTGGTGCCGGCTACTTGGAATTAGGCCTCATCGGAACCGTTCGTGCATTGCCTTACACATTTCTTCCGGTGATTGCGGGATATCTTGGGGACAGGCTCGGTAGACGGCGTCTCTATCTTCTGAGTGTCTTTGCTGTCGGCTCCGCAACATTACTGCTTGCTGCAACAGGGACCATCGAGGGTATACTTGCTGTCCAACTGATCCTTGGGATTGGACTCTCACTGTTCTGGCCAATATCAGAGGCGTTGGTCTCAGAGATCTCTTCGGCACAAGAACGTGTTTCGGCAATCGGGACGTATGCCGTTGCTTGGGGTGTTGGTTTTCTGATCGGCCCGTTTGCTGGTGGGATCATTGCTCAATTGGCCGGATTTCAGTCTACCTTCTTTGTCGCCGGAGTGCTCATCCTGATGACCGCAGGGTTATCGGTGGCCACAATCCGGGGAGAACAACAACGACATGGCAGCCCTGAGCAAGCCTCCGCAGGGCCGGCGTGGCATGTACTCTCCGCAGTGCTTCCGATGCTCATAGTCCAGGTCCCGTATGCGATCGTACTTGCTTTCATCGTTTCGATCTTTCCTGGCTACGCAATTGAGTCCGGTCTCACACCGTCAGAGGTGGGGCTGCTTCTATCCGGCTTTGGATTCGCAAGAACCATGGTGTTCTCTTTGTCTGCCAGACTAGGAAGAATAGGCGAAAGGAAGAGTGTTGGATTTGCTTTCTTGGTCATGATACCCGTGCTCCTTCTGATTCCAATCAACAGAAGTTTCATAGGGTTGTTTGTCGATTCATGTTTCTTGGGCGCATGCATCGGTATAATCTACCCGCAGACAGTGGCAATCGTATCCAAACGCTCTCCACCTCAGAACTTGGGTTTTGCAATAGGCGCTTACGAAACGATCTTCGGGG
>Ga0315282_10008757_pt1 | contig 16288 bp, 13 predicted proteins | sample YL17G07_20_MG_FD_203693 | JGI IMG/M metagenome (GOLD analysis project Ga0315282, IMG submission 203693) | Sediment microbial communities from Yellowstone Lake, YNP, Wyoming, USA - YL17G07_20 | ecosystem: Environmental > Aquatic > Freshwater > Lake > Sediment | place: USA: Wyoming | collected...
TATTCCCCGTTACCGCTTGAAAAGAGAGACAATCTATCAAGGGATGGGATGGTTCAATCCCGGGATCAAAGGTGTGGCCAGAGGGGAGATGGCTGTCGCCAACTACGATGAGGACAGCCTAACCATGGCGGTCGCTGCCGGGAGGAATGCTTTTTCAGATATAGACCGGACCAAGATCAATGCCCTCTATCTTGCATCGACCTCCTTCCCCTACAAAGAGAGGGGGAATGCCGCCATTGCCAATGAGGCCTTGAATCTCACTTCGAACACCCGGACTGCAGACTTTTCCGGATCACCGAGGGCAGGGACATCCGCGCTGATTTCGGCCTTCAACGAGGCTGGTTCCCAGACGACGCTGGTCTGTGGGGCTGACTGCAGGCTTGGGAAACCTGGCGGAACCCAGGAGGAACTCTACGGGGATGGGTCGGCTGCCGTCGTGGTCGGAATGGATGGGGTCATCGCTGCGATGGAAGATCATTACTCTCTCTCCTATGACTTTCCAGACCAGCGTCGAATCGATGGGAACAAATTCAGTCGGGGCTGGGAGGAGAGGTGGATCAGGGAGGCGGGTTACGGGAAGATGATTCCAGAGGCGATCAATGGCCTTCTAACGAAATGTCGACTACGGATTCAAGATATTGCCAAGGTCGTTTATCCTCCCCTCTCCGCAAAGGACCATGCAGAGGTTGGGAAGACCTTAGGCCTGACCCCGGATAAGGCTCAGGTATCGCTCGTCGAAGAGGTCGGCAACACCGGTTGTGCTCATCCTTTGATGATGCTGATCGGCGCATTAGAAGCGGCGAAGCCGGGCGATAAGATCGTGGTTGCCAGTTATGGGAGTGGGAGTGATGCCATCCTCTTTCAGGTGACAGATAAGATCAAGGGGGTCAAAAACAGGGCCAAGGTAACAAGTTCTCTGGGAGAGAAAGAGGAGCTAAAAACCTATGAAAAGTACCTTTCCTTTAGGGGTATATTACCCAAGGAAGAGGGGATCCGGGGGGAAGAGATTGCCCCGACGAGTCTATCTCTTCAGTGGAGGGAGCAGAAAGCGATCCTGAGGCTGGTGGGTTCGAGATGTAAGGCCTGCGGGACTCCCCAATTTCCCCAGGAGAGGATCTGCATCAACCCGGACTGCGGGGCTGTTGATCAGATGGAAGATTACCCGTTCTCTGACAGAAGGGGCCAACTCTTCACTTATACGGGAGACAACCTCACCTTCTCAGAAGATCCGCCGGCTCTCTACGGGATTGTCGACTTTGAGGGGGGAGGGAGGTACTGGTTTGACATTACCGATTGCCGCCTTGAGTCATTAAAAGTTGGCCAGCCTGTTCAGATGACTTTCCGGAGAAAATATCAGGATCAAGCGCGAAGTCTCTATGGGTACTTTTGGAAGGCCATGCCTTTGAGGAAGAAAGGAGAATAACGATGGCAGAGGGGATCAGAAACAAGGTAGCGATCATTGGGATGGGCTGTACGAAATTTGGAGAGCTCTGGGATAGGAATTCTGAATCATTAATCGTTGAGGCTTTTGGGGAAGCGATCAACGATGCCGGGATAGAGAAGAAGGATATTGATGCAGCTTGGTTTTCGAGTTGCTTTGCTGAAAACAATGTAGGGAAGAGTGCCATCCCTTTGGCTGGCGCTTTGAAATTGCCCTTCCTGCCCGTGACAAGAACAGAGAACTTCTGTGCGAGCGGCACTGAAGCCCTTCGGGCCGCTTCTTATGCGGTGGCCTCTGGGGCCTGCGACGTTGCCCTGGCCGTGGGCGTGGAGAAGCTGAAAGACATTGGCTATGGGGGTTTACCAGATTTTAGCCAGCTCCGGGGGATCTACAATCGTCAGATCTATCCAAACGTGACAGCTCCAGGGATGTTTGCCATGATGGCGACAAAATACTTTGATCGCTATGGTTTGAGTCCGGAGGAGGGAAAGAGGACCATCGCCAAGATATCGGCGAAGAGCCATTACAACGGAGCCCGCAATCCACGGGCTCATCTTCAGAGGGAGGTCAGTGTGGAGACGATCATGAATGCTCCCATGGTGGCCTGGCCTTTGGGGCTCTTTGACTGTTGTGGGGTGACGGATGGGGCTGCAGCTGCCATCATCGTTCGAGCGGACCGAGCAAAGGAATTCCGTCCCGATCCGATCTATGTCAAGGCTCTTCAAATCGCTGTGAGTCCCGAGGAAGAATATCGCTATCATAAATGGGACGGGACCCATGTGGAGACAACGGTTCGTGCTGCGACAAGAGCCTATCAGGAGGCGGGGATAAGAAACCCTCGGGAGGAGCTCAGTCTGATCGAGGTTCACGACTGTTTCTCCATCACAGAATTGGTGATTTATGAGGATCTCTTGATTTCTCCCCGGGGGAGGGCGAAAGAGGATGTGGATTCAGGCTTCTACAACCTGGATGGGAAACTACCCAGCAACAGCGATGGAGGGTTGAAGAGTTTTGGCCATCCCATTGGAGCCTCTGGGATTCGGATGGCCTATGAGATCTACAAGCAGCTTCAGGGGAAGTGCGGGGTTCGGCAGCTTAAAGATCCTCGGTTTGGTCTTTCACACAATCTGGGAGGATTCCCGGCCAACTGTGTGATCGGCGTAACGATCTGGGGAAAGGACCTCTGATTGCTTGGAACGGGTAAAAATAGCGTATTTGGAGTTGTGACGGAGGGTTAAGCCACTGTGAAAGAAGGCCTGATGGTTGAAAAGATTGACATTTCCTTTGGAGGCGTCGGAGCCTTATGCGGGGTAAGTTTGGAGTTGAAAGAGCCACAGATCTTAGGCATCATCGGACCTAATGGTGCAGGGAAGACGTGCCTCATTAATTGCATCAGTGGATTTTATCGTCCGCAGAAAGGTCACATTTTTTGGCAAGGCCAGGAAATCACCAAAATGCCGCCACATAAAATTGCTCAAATTGGAATTGCAAGAACGTTTCAGAACATTGCCCTTTATCACGGCCTAAATGTGCTTGACAATCTGATGGCAGCTCGGCACGTCCTCATGAAGCAAAACATGTTCACTGATGCCGTCTTCTTCGGCTGGGCTCGGCGGGAAGAGATAGAACATCGCAGACGGGTGGAGGAGATTATTGACTTCTTGGAGATAGAGGGAATAAGGAAGAAGATCGTCGGTTCTCTCCCCTACGGGCAACGGAAAAGAGTTGACTTGGGCAGGGCTTTGGCCCTGGAACCAAAAATTCTCCTCCTTGACGAACCTATGGCAGGGATGAGTGTCGATGAAAAGGAAGATATCGCTCGATTCATCATAGACATTTTTGAATTTTTGAAGATCCCCATTATTTTAGTGGAACATGATATGGGTGTGGTGATGGATATATGTGACCGACTGATCGTCTTAGAATTTGGAAATAAGATAGCGGAGGGGAACCCGGAAGAAATCAAAACCAACGCAAGGGTGATCGCTGCTTACTTGGGTACGGGGGAGGGAAGATGACCGTTGCCGATACGATACCCAAACTCCTGATTGAGAATTATAAGAAGCATGGTGACAACAAAATTGCCATGCGGAAAAAAGAATTCGGCATTTGGAATGAATATAGCTGGAAGCATTGCTATGAGCACGTCAAATACTTCTGCTTAGGACTTGTTAGCCTGGGATTTAGTAAAGGAGATAAAGTAGCCATCGTCGGGGATAATGACCCTCAATGGTTTTGGGGTGAGTGGGCCGCTCAAGCTGTGGGAGGTGTAGCCGTCGGCCTTTTCGTTGATTCGATTCTCTCTGAGGTGGAGCATATTCTAAAACACTGTGAAGCAAAGTTCGTCATCGCCAAAGACCAGGAGCAAGTGGATAAAATATTGAAATTGAAGAATGGCCTCCCGCAACTGGTGAAAGTCATTTACTGGGAATCCAAAGGTTTGTGGAAGTATGAAGAGTCCCTCATCCTGTCTTGGGATAAAGTGGAAAAATTAGGCAGAAAGTACGAGGAAACCCATCCTGGTGTTTTTGAGGAAATGATTCATACGGTTCAACCAGATGATATTGCTTTTATCACTTATACTTCGGGGACGACTGGATTACCGAAGGGTGCTGTACATAGTCACAAAACAGCCATCCTTTGTTCCCAGAACCAGTTGAAATTGTATCCTTGGTATAGCAATGACGATTACCTCTCATATCTTTCCCCTGCTTGGATCGGTGAACAGTGCCTGGGCATGGTCGCCGGGTTAAAAGTTGCTGCAGTAGTCAATTTTCCAGAAGAACCAGAAACGGTGACCGAAAACATTAAAGAGATTGGTCCAAGATTTCTGCTTTTTAACCCCAGAATGTGGGAAAGCATGGCATCCACAGTCCGGGCTAAAATGCTCGATGCAGGCCTGATCCAGAGGTTTTTCTATCATCTTTGTCTGCCCATTGGTTATAAGGCAATCAATTTCCAGATTGAAGGGACGAAGACGCCTATTTTATGGAGGCTTCTTTACAAGATAGCGGATTTTGTTGTTTTCAGATGCCTTCGTGATAGATTGGGTTTATCAAAGCTTCGTTTTGGTATCACCGGAGGGGGTCCCTTAAGTCCAGATTGCTTCCGCTTTTTCCGTGCTATCGGGGTTCCACTTGTTCAAGAATTTGGACTCAGCGAATTGCTTCCGGTTACCGGGCATCCCGAAGGATTCGATCTGGATTCGATAGGCCATGTGGCCCCTGGTGCTGAAATCAAGATAGGGGACAACAACGAGATATTAATTCGGGGGGAAGGACTTTTCTTAGGTTACTATAAGAATCCGGAAGAAACAGAGAGGGCTTGTGCAGGGGGTTGGTTTCATACTGGAGATGCTGGTAACTTTGACGGGCAAGGGAGGTTGATCTATTGGGATAGAGTAAAAGATCTGGTGGAGCTTTCGAGTGGCGTGAAGTTTCCACCCCAGTATATCGAGGGGAAACTTAAGTTCAGCCCCTATATCAAAGACTGCATGGCTATGGGAGGAAAGGAAAGACCCTGCGTGGCTGCAATCATCGCCATAGATTTTGAAGTCTGCGGCCGATGGGCAGAAAGTCACAACCTCCCCTATACCACCATTATTGATCTATCCCAGAAAGACCAAATTTGTGAGTTGATCAAGAAAGAGATCAAGGCTGTGAATCGGACACTCCCGGAGGCCCAGCAGGTGAAGAGATTTGTTAACCTCTACAAAGAATTTGACCCTGACGAAGCTGAATTAACTCGGACTCGGAAGTTAAGAAGATCCTTCATGGAAGAGAGGTATAAAGGTTTGGTCGAAGCGCTTTATAGTGACCAAGGAGAATATGCGATTGAGGCTCCCTTCGTCTACCGAGATGGAAGGACAGGGGTTATTAAGACGGTGATGAAAGTGAATTCCGTGTGAGAGGGAAGATCATGCTTCGACTCGTCAACATTGAAGTGATCTACAGTGATGTCATTCTGGTCTTAAAAGGAGTTTCTTTGGAAGTGCCGGACGGGTCTATGGTGACGTTAGTAGGAGCGAACGGTGCGGGGAAGAGCACTACACTGAAAGCCGTCTCTGGCCTGCTTCATACGCAGCTCGGGAAAGTGACCAAAGGCTGGATTGAATTTGACGGCGTGAGAATCGAGAAAATGAGAGCTGAGGATATTTTCAGGTTAGGTGTTGTTCAAGTGATAGAAGGGCGGCGGCTGTTCGAACATCTCACGGTTGAAGAAAATCTTAGAATAGGTGCTCAAGGCCAGCGAGATGGATCGAAGATGAAGACATTATTGGATATCATCTACGGTTATTTTCCTCGCCTCTTGGCCCTCCGGCAAAAAACGAGTGGTTTTCTATCCGGTGGTGAGCAACAAATGTTGGTGATTGGCCGAGCCTTGATGTCACGTCCGAAGTTGATCCTACTCGACGAACCTTCACTCGGGTTGGCGCCTTTATTGGTGGAAGAAATCTTCCAGATTGTAAAACGGATCAACCGTGAGGAAAGGGTTTCCGTGCTCCTCGTGGAACAGAATGTGAGAGCTGGGCTTTCCTTGGCTGAATATGGCTATGTCATGGAGAATGGTAGAGTGGTCTTGGATGGCTCCTCAGATAAGCTGAAAGAAAATGAGGACGTGAAGGAGTTTTACTTGGGCCTGAGTGAGATAGGCGAGAAAAAAAGCTTTAGGGATGTGAAGCATTACAAGCGAAGAAAGCGGTGGCTCGGATGAAGGATTGTTTTTGAGACGAGGGGAATAACCCTCGGTGGGAGATTTTTAAGGCAACCTATCGAATTTGGCACTTTTCTTATTGAGGAGGTAACGAATAGGATCTGAGCTGATGGATAGAAGGCGAGCCAATAGAAGGAGGGATAATATTATGCCAATTACAAGAAGACACTTATTGAAGATGTGTGCAGGAACTGGCGCGGCAACGCTTGTTTCAGGGACTCTTCCAAGGATCCTTTCGGCGCAGCAAAAGCCAGCCTTATTGCGAATAGCCGTTATTACGGACGCGACTGGTCCCTATGCTGCCACCGCTGGTCCTGCACACAATGGCTTTGTTGATGCCTGTCAATATGTTAATGAGCATGGTGGCATCAAAGGGGTACCATTGGAGGCAATTGTTTTTGACTGTGGAGGCAAAATAGATTTAGCCGTCTCCCAGTACATGCATATACGGGAGATGAAACCGAAACCTCTTGTTACTTTTACCTTTATATCTTCAGTGGGTGAGGCCCTCCATGACCGTTATGTGGAGGATAAGACGGTGGGCATTAATACGGCCTCCGCTGAGGCGATTTACCCAAAGGCGAACACTTTTGGGTGGTATCCTCTCTACTCTGACATGTTTGGCTTATTTTGCGACTGGCTGAAAGAAACCTGGAAAGAGCCAAGGCCGCCCAAATTGGCCTTTGTCACGTGGGACACTACCTACGGCAAGGCAGTCCTCTATCCAGAATGTTATGAATATGCCAAGGCCAAGGGGATTGAAATTGTTGCCACGGAGATGTATACGCCTAAGGACATAGACCTTACTCCCCACCTTACCAGAGCCAGGGATAAGGGTGTTGACTGGGTTTTCAGCAATACCGTTGGATCAGGTCCGGTTCCGATTTTAAAGGCGATCAAGGAAATAGGCTGGAAGGACGTGAAATACTGTGGAGGCGGAGTCGGCTACTGCTGGGCAACATTATATATAGCACCGGAAGAGTTCGAGGGGGCCTATGGCCTGATGCCTTGGTATGGGTGGGATGAGCCAGAGCAGCCAGGCATAAAGACGATCACCGATTACTTTAAGATGAAAGGCAGGAGCGCCGTAAAGGATAGAACGGTCGTTTATCTGATGGCATGGTACTACACTTTGTTATTCCAAGATGTAATAACGAAGACTGTGGATGCTGTAGGATGGAATAAGCTCAACAGTTTAGCGATAAAAGAGCAGATGTTCAAGGTAAAGAACTACTCTCCGCTGGGCTGTATGCCCATTACCTTTACCAAGGACAGGATGTCACCGACGAAGGCAAGGGTTGCGCAAATTAAGGCAGGCAAAATGCTGCCCCTCACCGATTTTCGGGAATGCCCTGATATAAGACCTGCCAAGTTTAAGTGACTTAGAAATGGCGAGCATTGGGAGTGACCGGGCTTGGCGTTACTCCCCATACTGTTACCGAAAGGGAATCGATTATGAGCGTTCATGGCTTCACCGTCTGTGATATATTCAAGAGAGATGCTGGGCTTTACCGAGACAAGATCGTGGTTGTGTCAGAAGATCAAGCGGTGGCTCGGATGAAGAACAGGAGGGGGTAGCTTCGTGCAATACGTCGTCACGGGTATTTTGGTAGGTGGTATTTATGCCCTCATTGCCCTGGGTATCGTCATCATTTACAAATCGACGAAAGTTTTCAATTTTGCCACGGGGCAGATGATGGTGGTCGGAGCTTTCTTCTGTTGGTCTCTGATGAAATGGTTAGGGCTTCCGTCTTGGGCGGGCTTTGTGGCAGCTTTGCCTTTATCTTACGTGATCGGTTTATTCATAGAAAGATTGGCCATGCGGCCTTTGATCGGCCAACCCCTTATTGGAGCGATGATGGCTTGTTTGTCCCTCTCTGTCCTATTGCATGGCCTCGTCATCCTTGTATGGAGTGCTTATGTGACATCCTTTCCAACCCCTATTTTTCCCAGGAAGGCACTTATTTTCGGACACGTTGCAATCTCTGGGGGCCTTTTAGGAGCGTTTATCATAGCCATCATTGCCTTCTGTGTCTTTGCCCTCTTTTTCCAACGGACTGCCACGGGCTTGGCAATGAGGGGAACGGCAGAAGATCACGAATTGGCCCAATCGACGGGAGTCCGCGTAACGAGCGTTTTTGCATTGACATGGGGTATCGCTGGCATTTTGTGCTGCATCAGTGGAGTCGTCTTAGCCGATCGCCTTGCCCTGGGTGTCACAGAGACATCTGCCATCGCTTTTAAGGTCTTTCCCGCCGTCCTCCTCGGTGGACTCGATTCAATTCCCGGAGTTCTTGTGGGTGGTTTAGTGGTGGGGTTAACCGAGAGTCTTACAGCAGGATTTATTGATCCGATCTATGCGCAGGTCACACCTTATATTATTTTGCTCATCGTTCTGTTAATCAGACCCGAAGGACTATGGGGTCTAAAAAGGATTGAGAGGATTTAAAATGAGCTTGCCTTGCGGATATTATAATGTAAATTATCGTCAGGATATGGCCATCGTCCGCACCCGGCCCCATTGGATGATACTCGTTTTTGGACTTGTTGCTCTTCTGGCGTTGCCTTTGATCGCCAGCGGACGTATTCTGTCGATCATGAATTTAATAGGCATCACAGTCATCCTCGTTCATGGTCTCAACATCCTGACCGGCTACTGTGGGCAGATTTCCATTGGACACGCCGCTTTTATGATGGTCGGGGCCTACACTTCTGCCCTATTGACGGTCTATCTCAAATTTCCTTTCTGGGTAGCCTTGCCCGTGGCGGGGCTCGCTGCTGGAATCGTTGGGCTCATCTTTGGTGCCCCCTCCCTCAGAGTGAAAGGCTTCTACTTAGCCATGGCTACCTTAGCTGCTCAGTTTATCATCCCTTGGGTGATTGTGAACGTCAGACCCGACATTACCGGCGGCAGCCAGAGCTTCAGGGTTCCTGCGCCTACGGTGGGTGGCATCGCACTCAATACGCAAGCGGATATGTTCTATATCATTATCCCGATCGCTTGTCTGATGACTTTTTTTGCTAAGAATCTTGCCCGCACGAGAATGGGGAGAGCCTTTGTCGCGATCAGGGATAATGACCTCGCGGCTGAAGTCATGGGTATCAATGTTTTCCGTTATAAGCTATTTGCTTTTTTTATCTCCGCTGTCTTTGCAGGAATTTCTGGCAGTCTCTGGGCTCACTGGATGCGAGTGGTCGCCTACACCCATTTCGAACTTCATCACTCGATCTGGTTTCTTGGCATGATCATCGTTGGCGGTATGGGTTATACGACCGGTGCCGTGATGGGAGCCTCTTTCGTCAGAATTCTGGATGAGTTCTCGGCAACATTATCGCCCATTGTCGCAGAGATATTGCCGGCGATAGCCGGTCAGGTCAGCGCTGCCTTAACTCCTATTGTCTTTGGACTGGTTGTCCTTCTTTTCATCGTTTTTGAGCCAAGGGGCCTGGCCCACAGGTGGGAAATTATTAAGGCCACCTACCGAATTTGGCCCTTCTCTTACTGAGGGAGGTGGTGGATATGAGATGAGGTGATGAAGCAGAGGGGAGGGGAGAAATATGGTGAAAGAAAGGAGGGAACAAATTATGGGCATTACCAGAAGAAGCTTCTTGAAGATATGTGCGGGAACTGGCGCAGCCATTGGCGCTACAGGGACTCTTCCAAAAATCGTAAGGGCACAGAAAAGGCCGTCCTTATTGCGAATAGCCGTTATTTCAGACATGACCGGCCCCTATGCGGCCGTCAGTGGCACTGCACACAATGCCTATGTCGATGCCTGTCAGTATGTGAACGAACACGGCGGCATCAAGGGGGTACCACTGGAGCCAGTTGTGTTTGACTGTGGGGGCAAAGTAGATTTAGCCGTCTCCCAGTACATGCATATACGGGACATGAAACCGAGGCCTATCGTCACCCTTTCTTGGATCTCTGCGGTGAGTGAGGCGCTCCATGACCGTTTTGTAGAGGATAAGATCACGTGCCTTAGCGTGGCTTCTGCTGAGTCACTTTATCCAAAGGCGAACACGTTCGGTCTGTGGCCTATTTACTCTGACACGTATGGTTTATTCTGCGATTGGCTGAAAGAAACCTGGAAAGACCCAAGGCCACCGAAAGTGGCTATTGTCACATGGGACACGACCTACGGCAGGGCAATCCTATATCCAGAATGTTACGAGTATGCTAAGTCAAAGGGGGTTGAAATTGTTGCTACTGAGCTATACACGCCTAAGGATATTGACCTAACGGTCCACGTTACCAGATGCCGGAACAAAGGAGCTGATTGGATTGTCAACAATACCAGTGCAGTAGGTCCGGTCCCCGTTTTAAAGGCGATCAAGGACATAGGATGGAAGGACGTGAAGTTTTGTGGGAGTGGAACCCCCTACGAGTGGTCCACTATGTACATAGTACCGGAAGAGTTCGATGGGACTTACGGCGTACTGTCCTGCTATGGCTGGGATGAGCCAGAGCAGCCAGGCATAAAGACGATCACGGAATACTTTAAGGTGAAAGGCAGAAACCCCGTGAAGGACAGAACGATCACCTATCTCGTTTCCTGGTTCTCCACGGTATTAATAAAAGATGTGGTATCCAAGGCCGTAGATGCTGTGGGTTGGGGCAAGCTCAACAGCTTAGCAATAAAAGAGCAGATGTTAAAGATGAAGGACTACTCCCCATTAGGCTGTATGCCTGTTAACTTTACCAAGGATAGAATGTCGCCGACGAAGGCGAGAATGATGCAAGCTAAGGGAGGCAAATATCTGCCCCTCACTGATTTCCGTGAATGCCCTGATGTAAGACCTGCCAAGTTTAAGTAACTTGAAAATGGCGAGGTCTGTGACCTAGATGTGGGCTGTATTCCCCACCCATTTTGAGCATCACCATTCTATCTGGTTTCTGGGTATGATCATCGTTGGCGGTATGGGCTACACCACAGGTGCAGAGATGGGAACTGTTTTCGTACGAATTCTGGGTGAGGTCTCATCCATATTGTCAGAGGTTGTAGCCAAATTATTGCCCGCCATAGCCGGTCAGATCAGCGCTGCCTTAATTCCTATTGTCTTTGGACCGGTTGTCCTTCTTTTTATCGTTTTTGAGCCAAGGGGACTGGCCCACAGGCGGGAAATTTTTGAGGCCGCCTACCGAATTTGGCCCTTTTCTTACTGAGGGAGGTGGTGGATATGAGGTGAGGTGATGGATGGAGAAGAGGTGAGCAAAAGATGATGAAAAATTATAGAAGAAAGGAGGGAACGGGTTATGACAATTACCAGAAGAAAATTCTTGAAGATTTGTGCGGGAACGGGCGCAGCCATTAGTGCTACAGGGACTCTTCCAAAAATCGCAAGGGCACAGAAGAAGCCGTCATTATTGCGAATAGCCTGCATCGCAGATATGACCGGTCCTTATGCGGCCATCGTGGGTCCGGCACACAATGCCTTTGTCGATGTCTGTCAATATGTAAACGAACATGGGGGCATAAAAGGGGTACCACTGGAGCCAGTTGTTTTTGATTGTGGAGGAAAAATCGATCTGGCTGTCTCCCAGTATATGCATATAAAGGAGATGAAACCGAGACCTCTTGTCACCTTCACCATCATCTCATCGGTTGGCGAGGCTCTACATGACCGTTATGTAGAGGATAAAATGATGGGCATTAACGTAGCCTCTGCTGAAGCAATCTACCCAAAGGCAAACACCTTTGGGTGGTATCCCCTCTATTCCGACCAGTTTGGCTTATTTTGTGACTGGCTGAAGGAGACATGGAAGGAGCCGAGGCCTCCCAAATTAGCCTTTGTTACTTGGGACACCACTTACGGCAAGGCAGTCCTCTATCCAGAATGTTACGAGTACGCAAAGTCAAAAGGAATTGAAATCGTTGGCACGGAGCTATACACACCCAGAGATGTAGATCTTACTCCCCACGTTACCAGATGTCGTAGTAGGGGTGCTGACTGGATTTTTAGCAACACCGCTGGATCGGGTCCAGTGCCCGTTCTAAAGGCAATTAAAGAGTTAGGTTGGAATGACGTGAGGTATTGCGGAGGTGGAGTTGGCTATTGTTGGTCGACCGTATACATCGCACCGGCAGAGACCGAAGGCGCTTATGGCCTAATGCCTTGGTATGGTTGGGATGAAATTGAGCAGCCAGGCATAAAGACGATCACGAATTACTTTAACATGAAAGGCAGAAGTCCCGTCAAGGACAGAACGGTCACCTATCTGTTTGGGTGGCTCTACACAGTGCTATTACAAGACGTCATGTCAAAGGCGGTGGATGCCGTTGGCTGGGGTAAGCTTGACAGCTTAGCGATAAAAGAGCAGATGTTCAAGGTAAAGAACTACTCTCCTCTTGGCTGTATGCCCCTTACTTTCACCAAGGATAGGATGTCGCCGACGAAGTCAAGGGTGATGCAAGTTAAAGGAGGTAAAATACTACCCCTTACTGATTTCCGTGAATGCCCGGATATAAGACCTGCCAAGTTTAAGTAGCTTGAAAATGGCGAGCTTGGAACCCATCGGGCTCGCCACGAATCTCCGCCCTGCTCTTGAAAGGAAATAGATGATGAGTGTTGATCGCTTCACCATCTACGACGTATTCAAGAGAAACGCCAGGCTATTCGGAGATAAAGTAGGGCCTTGCCTCCCCAGATCAACAGATGACCTTTGGCGAGTTGCCCGGTCGCCTCAATGGGGTAGCAGGGGGTTTGGCAATGAATGGCATCAGGGAAGGAAGCTGGATTGCGATTTAAGGAAAAGCTACGGAGATGTGAGTTACTGCAAAAAACGGAAGCGCTGGTTGGGTCGATCAAAGTGAGATGACTCGTAAACATTATGAGAAAGGAGTTGCGTCATGAATCAGATAGAAAAGCTGTCCTCCCATCTCAAGGGGAGGCTGGTTGATTTGAGGAGAATGAAAGACCAAGGCCGAAAGATCGTTGGTTATAGTGCAGGGGGTTACATGCCAGAGGAATTGGTGCTCGCCTGTGGGGCGATCCCCGTGGGATTGATTCGAAGCGGTGACCATGCGATGGTTGAGATGGCCGGTGCCTATATCTGCCGCTGGATCGACACATTTGCCCGATCTCAGATCGGAATGGCTCTATCAGGAGAAGACCCTTATTACAAGGTTGTCGATCTTCTTGTCATGCCCAATACGGATAATAATATCCGGGCCCTGACAGATGTTTTGTGCATCCATACAAAATTGGACATCTTCCCCTTTGGCGTCCCCCATCAGAAGGAAAAATATGCTTTGGAGTATTACCTTCATGGATTAACCAAGCTGAAAAAAAGACTTGAGGAATTGACCGGCGTTGAGATTACTGAAGCAAAGTTGAGGGAGACCACGGAGCTATGCAACAAGGAAAGGGCGCTTCTGAAAGAGATCAGTCTGATTCGAAAGTCTAACCCCGGTGTCATTCGCAGCAAAGACTTCGTCATGCTGAACCACGCTTCCTTTGTAGCGGATAAGCAGTTCATGGTTGAGACCCTTGAGTCGGTCTGTGAGGAGCTGAAAAAGAGATCGTCTGCCCCTATCCAAGGCCCGAAGATTTTATTGACGGGGTCGACCCTCGCTCAGGGAGATAGCAAGGTTCTCGATTTGCTGGATGAGGTGGGTGCAAGCGTCGTGATTGAGGAATTCGCCGAAGGGATGAAGCCCTACTGGGAAAATGTGGTGCTGAATGGACATCCTATGGAGGCCTTGGCTGATTGTTACTTCATGAAAAGGGTTTGTCCTGGGTGGTTCAGACCTGGAAGAGAGAGGCTCGATTTCCTTGTCAGGTTGGCGAAGGATTTCAAGGTGGACGGAGTGATCTGGTACCATCTGATGTATCGTGACTCCTATAAGCTGGAATCCCATTACTTTCCCAGCATATTAAAGAAAGAGACGGGTTTATCGATGCTCTTACTGGAATCGGATTATGATCCATCTGAGGTTGGGCAGATGAGGACACGTATTGAAACCTTTATCGAGACTTTGAGGAGGTAGGAAGATGGCTAGTTTTTATGATCGTTTATACACGCTGTGTGGATATGAGCCGGAGGAGTTGGAAAAACAAAGACCGAGAATCGAACAAACCCTTAAAAGGCTAGGATTGGGGCCTGAGGATACGAAGGCTGCGGAGGATTTCGTCAGAAGGAATCATGATGTGGACCTTTTGGGTGTGAGGAAAATCCTCGGGATATGGCTGAAAGGGCTCACGGATTTGGTTTTGGCAAAGGATGAGGGAAAGAAAGTCTTCTACTTTGGCTTTCCCAGCATTGGCGGAATAGGGATGGCAGTCGCAGAATCCTCCGAGGATGTGTACAGTGGTTGTCCGGATGTGGTGCTGTGTCATACCTTGGGGCAAATCTTCAATAAGTTAAATCCGATCCTTGAGGCGGGGGAGCAGAATGGTTTGCCGGCAGGACATTCATTGTGCACCTTACAGGCTGTCAGAGTGGGGGCCCTGGCAAAGGGAATCATTCCCATTCCCGATATGGTTTCTCTCTCAAGTTACTTCTGTGACATGGGTTCCAAGACAGACGAGCTTCTTTGCGAAAGATATGGCTATCCTTCTGTAGCGGTCGATGGGTCGATGGATTCAAAGTGGGGTGAATTCCCTGATTACGACCCCATGAGGATAAAGTACTTGGGTGCGCAGATCAACAGACTTTTCGATGAAGTTGAGAAACACATGGGGGTGAAAGTAGACGCGGAAAAATTCAAACAAGGACTTTTTCGCAATGCGGATTATATGAAAGCCATGGGCCAGCTCTCCCAGGCGATGAATGCTGACCCCCTCCCCATCAGCATGGCGGCGGTAGGGGGCTTGGCAAGGTTTTTGGGTACTGCTGACACGCGCTGGGCCAGGGTGGAAGGACGAAAGGCTGTTGAGATCCTGATTCAGGAGATACAAAAAAGGGTAGAAAAAGGTTATGGGGTTGTACCAAAAGGGGCGCCACGGGTATTGGTTGGGTTTCCGAGTTTCAGCGACCCTGGCCTGATCCATATGATGGAAGATGCAGGTCTCGCCGTTGTCGCCATGACCTTGATGGCACCCCTTCGAGTGAAGTCTTGGGAGAGCGACCAACCAACCTTGGGTGAGCAGAGAGCTGAAATTGAGATGAGGGTTGGCTTCTATCATAGCAACTATGCCATTGCTAAGAGATGGTCCGAGGTCTGCCAAGATACGAAGGTCGACGGGTTCGTCTGGAATTACCTGTTCAATTGCCGTCCGATAGCGAGTACTTCTCACCTCCTCAAGAAAGTAGTGGAAGACGAGACGGGAATCCCCGTCCTCTCCTTAGAGGTGGATATTTATGACAGTAGGTATTATAGCCCCTCGTCCCTGAGAACGAGGGTAGAAACGTTTGCAGACATATTAAGGGCGAGAAAGGCGGCAAAAAGTTGATTACAAGCCTATAACGCTTAGAAGAATTAAGCGATCTAAAAGTAGGGTGATCAATGAAAAAATGGTGAATAACTCTTTCTTTTGGATATTTTGACTGAGAGAGATGATACACCATATTTGTTAATTTTAATTAATTTGTAGGGTGTGTCAAAATGTTAGTCTGCGGTGTGGATGTAGGCGCTGCAACTGCCAAGGCAGTCATTCTTGAAGATAACCGTCTGGTCGCTTACTCTATTCTGCCGACCGGCTATAGTGTAAAGATCATAGCGGACAAAGTCGTCAAAGAGGCGCTGGGAAAAGGGAAGCTGTCGAAGACCGAATTTGATTATGTGGTTTCCACAGGGTGGGGGCGTCATAGCGTACCCTTTGCGAATAAAGCTGTAACAGAGATAATTTGCCATGGTAAGGGGGCGAAATCCTTAATCCCCTCTGCACGAACGATTGTCGACATCGGAGGGCAGGATAGCAAGGTGATCAGCCTTGACGAAGGGGGGACTGTTGTTAATTTCGCCATGAACGATAAATGTGCCGCAGGGACTGGTCGATTCTTGGAAGTGATGGCCAATGTCTTGGAAACTGAGTTGGAGAAGATGGGCGAGATCTCTCTGACCAGCAAGCGCCCCTGTTCAATAAGCAGTACTTGTACAGTATTTGCTGAAACGGAGATCGTTTCTCTTCGAGCGGATGGAAACGAAAGAAATGATCTGATTGCAGGAATACACAATTCGATCGCCTCAA
>Ga0315282_10008758_pt1 | contig 16286 bp, 19 predicted proteins | sample YL17G07_20_MG_FD_203693 | JGI IMG/M metagenome (GOLD analysis project Ga0315282, IMG submission 203693) | Sediment microbial communities from Yellowstone Lake, YNP, Wyoming, USA - YL17G07_20 | ecosystem: Environmental > Aquatic > Freshwater > Lake > Sediment | place: USA: Wyoming | collected...
ATCGCCATCGATCTGGAAAAAGAGGGTCAGGTCAGCGGGGTGGTCTCCGCCGGAAATTCGGGAGCGGCCATGGCCCTGGCGATGGTTATCTTGAGAAAATTGGAGGATGTGGAACGACCGGCTATCGCCACGATCCATCCCACTACGAAAGGCAGCACGGTCCTCATTGATTCCGGCGGCAATGTGGATTGCAAGCCTATTCATCTCGTTCAGTTTGCAATGATGGGGGATGCCTATGCGAAATATATTTTGGGAAAGGAAACGCCTCGAATTGGCGTGTTGAGCAACGGAGAGGAAGAAGGAAAAGGGAATGAACTGACACGGGAGGTCCATGATATTTTATCAGAAACCGATTTGAACTATGTCGGTTATGTGGAAGGCCGGGATCTCAATAACGGAGAAGTGGATGTCATGGTTTGCGATGGTTTCGTTGGAAATGTAGCGTTGAAAGTAAGCGAAGGGCTCTGGGAGACCATTCACGCTATTCTCAAGCAGGAAGCAGAGGATAATATTCGGGCGAAGGTGGCTTATTTCCTGATGGGACGGGCGATTCGCCGCCTGGAAAAGAGGCTTGACTATGCAGAAGTTGGAGGAGCGCCTCTCTTGGGGATTAACGGCAACTGCGTCATCTGCCATGGTTCATCCAATGGGAAAGCGATGATGAACGCCATTCTCTTGGCCTCGAACCTGGCCAAGAATAGACTGAATGAACATCTCATCCAAGAACTTAAGGAGAAACAAGACATGCTTCGTTTGGGGCAGAAACCCCCTGATAATGTGAGCGAGTCGGTGAAGTCGATTCATTGATATCTTTTAAAGCAACAAGGAGGATAGAAGATTGGATTATTTTTTCACGCCAGAACAAAAGATGATTCGAGATTTAGCGAAGAAAGTCGCCCAGGAGAAAATGCTGCCGGCCCGGGCGGAATTGGATGAGAAGGAAGAGTTCCCTTGGGAGATTGTTAAAATCAGCGCGGACGCAGGCCTCATGGGGGTCTCCATGCCGGAAGAGTATGAGGGCTTCGGAGGAGGCATCCTGGAGTATTGTTTGGTTGCAGAGGAATTGAGCCGCGTCTGTCTCGGGATTGCGACCAGTATTGTCGCAAGCGGTTTGGGCGCCATGCCCATCCTGCTTTTTGGAAATCCCGAACAGAAGAAAAAGTATCTCCCGGATATTGCTAAGGGGAAAAAATTGGCCGCTTTCGGGTTGACCGAGGCGGATGCGGGAAGTGATGCAGGGGCCATCCGTACCACCGCTACCCGGAAGGGAGACGGATATGTTTTGAACGGAACCAAGCAGTGGATCACCAACGGAGGGGAGGCGGAAATTTACTCGGTTATCGCGATGACCGACCGATCAAAGGGTCCCCGGGGAGCGAGCGCTTTGATTGTCGAAAAGGGAACCCCGGGCTTCGATTTTGGGAAGAAAGAGAAGAAGATGGGGATCCGGTCCTCCGCGACACGGGAACTGGTCTTCCAGGATTGCTTCGTTCCCAAAGAAAACCTGATTGGAAAAGAAGGAATGGGATTTATCGTTACGATGAGGACTTTCGATCGAACCCGACCCGGGGTAGGTGCCCAGGGTGTTGGATTGGCCCAGGGGGCACTCGACGAGGCGCTCCGTTATGCTCGAGAACGGGAGCAGTTTGAAAAGAAGATCATCTCTTTCCAGGCGGTTCAACACATTTTGGCCGATATGGCTACCCTGGTCGAAGCGGCGAGGGCCTTGGTCTATTCTGTCGCCCGCTATATCGATCAATCGGAAAACCCCAAAGAGATCTCGAAGGTCTCCGGGATGGCTAAGGTCTTTGCCAGTGATGTGGCCATGAAAGTAGCCACCGATGCGGTTCAGGTCTTCGGAGGCTATGGGTATATGAGAGACTATCCCGTCGAGAAGATGATGCGGGATGCAAAAATTCTCCAGATCTATGAAGGGACGAATCAGATCCAGCGGAATGTCATCGGCCTGGAATTGAGCAAGGAATACGCGGGAAAGAAAGGACCCCAATGAAATCCATCGCCTTTATTTTCCCCGGGCAAGGGTCCCAGTACGTGGGAATGGGAAGAGAGCTCTTCGAGAATTTCAGTGTAGCGAAAAAGATCTTTGAGGAAGCAGATGACACGCTTCATTTTTCTGTTTCTGCGCTCTGTTTTAAGGGCCCCGAAGAAGCGTTGAAGCTGACGGAAAATACCCAACCCGCCGTGCTGACGACAAGCGTTGCCGCGCTCAAGGTACTCCAAGCGGAGAACGGGATGGCTCCACAGTTCACAGCAGGACATAGCCTGGGAGAATACAGTGCTTTAGTTGCCTCTGAAGCGCTTACCTTCTCCCAAGCCGTGAAGGTTGTCCGTCTCCGCGGGAAGTTTATGCAGGAGGCTGTCCCCGTGGGAGAAGGGGCGATGGCGGCGGTCCTCGGTATGGAGAGGGAACAGGTCGAAAAACTTTGTGAAGAGATTTCGTCCGGCGAGGTTCTCGCCCCCGCCAATTTTAATAGCCCGGGTCAGATCGTCATCGCCGGTCATTCGAAAGCAGTCCAGCGGGCCATTGAGAGAGTAAAGCAGGAAGGGAAGAAAGCGGTCCTCCTTCCAGTCAGCGCTCCATTTCATTCTTCCCTCATGAAACCAGCGGGGGAGCGTCTGGAGAAGGCGTTGGAGGAGATTTCTGTTAGCGGTCTGAAGATTCCCGTGGTGACAAACGTGGAGGCAGAGGCCAACACTTCAAAAGACAGGGTGAAAGAATTATTGGTGGCCCAGGTATCGAGCCCTGTTCGCTGGGAAGAGTCCATGAGGAAGATGGTCGAAAAAGGGATTGAGCAGGTGTTGGAGATAGGACCCGGGAAAGTTCTGTCAGGCTTGATGAAGCGGATCGATAGCCGTGTGGAGACTAAGAATTTAGAAGATCTCCAAACCTTAAAGAAGATATCCTAAGGCTCAATTTACCCTCTCCCCGGGAGATTGTATGGGAACCGCCGTTTTGTCACCCTGAACTCGTTTCAGGGTCTGTTAAGTCTTTCATTTTGTTAGATGCTGAAACAAGTTCAGCATGACATTTTTTGCAATGCCTTTTGCGACACAGTCTCAAGATGAGAAGAGAAGAGGTTGCTCTCTTGAATTAGGGAGGTAGGATTGAAGCTGAAGGGAAAAGTGGCTTTGGTTACCGGGGCAGCTCAGGGGATTGGAAAAGCTATTGCCCTGCTCCTGGCTCGAAACGGGGCCGATATGGTTGTCTCGGACATCAATCTTGAGAAGGCTGAAGAGACGGCAAAAGAGATTAGAGCAATTGGCCCCAAAGCGATGGCGGTCAAGGTGGACGTGGCCAATTTGAGTGATGTAGAGCGGATGGTGACGGGCATTTTAGAAAAGCTTGCCAAGATCGATATTTTAGTTAATAATGCTGGAATTACCCGTGACAAACTGATCCTCAGAATGACAGAGGAGGATTGGGATGCCGTCCTCGGTGTCAATCTGAAGGGAACGTTTAACTGTACCAAGGCGGTCGTGCGACACATGGTGAAGCAGAGAAGCGGAAAGATCGTCAATATCGCTTCCCTGGTTGGACAGATGGGGAATGCCGGACAGGCGAACTACTCAGCCTCAAAAGCCGGGGTGATCGGTTTGACCAAGACCATTGCAAGGGAGTACGCCCAAAGAGGGATCAATGTCAATGCCATCGCTCCCGGGTATATCGAGACCCCGATGACCGAGGCCCTTCCGGAAAAAGCGAAAGAGGAATTAAAAAAATTAATTCCCATGGAACGGTTAGGGAAACCCGAGGATGTAGCCGAGGCCGTGCTTTTTCTCATATCTGAAGAATCGAGCTATATTACCGGTCAGGTGTTGAATGTGAACGGCGGAATCTACATGTGAGGAAGGGGATACCTGGAATGAAGGAATGGTGAAATAACGGTTTAGGTTCTTTAGATTATTCCAGCATTCCAATTTTCAACATTCCATAAATTTTATAAGGAGGTGATTCCATGTCTATTGATAAGAGGGTCAAAGAGATTATCGTGGAGCAGTTGGGTGTCAATGAAGGCGAGGTGAGTCCGGAGGCTAAATTCGTTGACGACCTGGGAGCGGATTCTCTCGATTTAGTGGAATTGGTCATGGCTTTGGAGGAGGAATACAATATAGAGATCTCCGACGAAGAGGCAGAGAAGATCCTAACCGTTGGAGATGCCATTGAATATATCCAGGCCCATGTGACTCAGTAAGGCTTTTTCGCGCGGCACACGCTGAAGGAGGTGTGAGGTTTTGAGAAGGAGGGTCGTGGTCACAGGAATGGGATTGGTGATCCCCACCGGAATCGGAGTCGAAACGGCGTGGGAGAACGTCTGTGGAGGAAAGTCGGGCATTGGCCCGCTCACGCGGTTCGACACAAACGGATTTGAGACGAAGATTGCAGGGGAGGTGAGGGACTTCAACCCGGAGTTATACATAGATAAGAAAGAGATCAAAAAAATGGATCTCTTCATTCACTTTGCCATCGCGGCCACCAAAGAGGCCCTGGACAACGCCCGGTTGGCCATCACTCCGGAGAACTCTGAACAGATAGGCGTGATTGTGGGGACGGGCCTCGGAGGACTGCCCAGCCTCGAAAAATATCACAAAATCCTTTTGGAAAAAGGGCCGGGCCGAATCAGTCCCTTCTTCATCCCGATGCTCATTGCCAATTTGGCATCGGGACAGATTGCGATCCAGTTTGGTCCCAAGGGGCCCAATACGTGTGTGGTCACAGCTTGTGCTACAGGGGCACATTGTATAGGAGATGCCTTTCGTACTATTGTTTATGGGGACGCAGAGGCAATGATTGCAGGGGGGACCGAAGCCAATATCACCCCGCTCACCATCGGTGGGTTCAATGCGATGAAGGCTCTTTCCACCAGGAATCACGAGCCCGAAAAAGCCAGCCGGCCTTTTGAGAAGAATCGGGACGGTTTTGTCGTTGCAGAGGGTGCAGGAATTCTTGTCTTAGAGGAACTGCAATTTGCGTTAAAGCGAAAAGCAAAGATCCATGCGGAATTAGTAGGCTATGGTTACACAGGAGACGCTTATCATATCACTGCCCCATCCCCGGATGGCGACGGTGCCGTACGATGCATGAAGATGGCGATTAAAGATGCGGGGATCACGCCGGAGGACGTGGACTACATCAATGCCCACGGGACCTCTACTCCGCTCAATGACTTGACCGAGACGCTTGCTATCAAGAAGGTATTCGGTGGTCATGCCAAAAAGGTGCCCATTAGCGCAACCAAGTCGATGACCGGCCATCTCTTGGGGGCAGCCGGGAGCACAGAAGCCATTTTCACGGTTTTGGCCATGCGGGATGGGATCATGCCGCCCACCATCAACTATGAGGAGCCGGACTCCCAATGTGATTTAGATTACGTACCCAACGTGGCAAGACGAAAACCTTCAAAAACTGCCATGTCCAACGCCTTTGGGTTTGGCGGAACCAACGCCACGCTCATCTTCAAGAAATTTGAAGGATAAAGCATGCAGATCGGGTTGGCCTGCGATCATGGAGGCTTCGAGCTCAAAGAAGAGCTGAAGACCTTTTTGAGATCCCTCGGTGTCAGACCCGTTGACATGGGGACCTTCAATGAAGAGTCGGTCGACTATCCGGATTTTGGAGTCCTGGTGGCGGAGCAGGTTTCACGGGGAGAGTTGGAAAAGGGGATCCTCGTCTGCGGCACCGGCATTGGAATGTCTATGGTAGCGAACAAATTTCCGGGAACCAGAGCGGCCCTGGCCAACGATCTTTATTCCTCTCGTTGCAGTCGAGAACACAATGATGCAAATATCTTAATTATTGGCGGCCGAATTGTAGGGAAGGAACTGGCAAAAGAAATCGTCAAGGTTTGGCTGGAAACGCCTTTCGCCGGAGGAAGGCACAAGAGACGATTAGAAAAAATCGAGGCCCTTGAAAAAGAAAAATTCAAGGAGTAAGCACCGAATTCCAAACACCTGCCTTCGCCGAAGCGGCTTCGCGCAGGCAGGGCAAATACCAAATAATTTCCAATTACCGAAATTCATAATTTCAAACAAATGTCTTGGTCGTTAAAGATCGGAATTTGCGATTTGTTTCAAATTTGAATATATCCTCTGAATGGCTTACCCTTGAAAGAGAGAGAGAAAAAAAAGGTTTCTTCCCATCGACCCTCCTGGGAAGAATATTTCATGGATATTACCCATCTCGTTGCCAAACGATCCACCTGCCTGCGAAGAGAGGTAGGGGCTGTCCTCGTCAAAGATAAGAAGATTTTGGCCACCGGTTACAATGGAGCTCCTTCCCGGCTGGAGCACTGCCTGGACATCGGTTGCCTCCGCGAGAAACAAGGGGTCCCCTCTGGAGAACGACACGAACTCTGCCGCGGCCTTCATGCTGAGCAGAATTCGATTATCCAGGCTGCCTACCATGGGGTGGAGATCCGGGGAGCTACCCTATACTGTACAAACCACCCTTGCATTATCTGTTCGAAGATGGTCATTAATGCGGGAATTGAGAAGGTCGTCTATGAGAATGGCTATGCGGATGCCTTAGCCGGAGAGATGCTAAAAGAGTCCGGAATCACAATTGAGAAGTTTAACCGAAAAAAAAGAGTTAGAGGTCTAAAGGTGCAAGTTTAAAGTTTGAAGCTAAAGAGTCAAGTATGAAATCAATAACATGAAACCTTCGACATGAAACTTGAAATAGGTAGCGAAGCCGTATGAAATGTCCTTTCTGTAGCCATCCCGAGAGTAAAGTGGTCGATTCTCGACTTGGAAAAGACAAAGACACCATTCGACGAAGGAGAGAGTGCCTTGGCTGCCATAAACGATTCACGACCAGCGAGCGGGCAGAGGATGCCCTCCCATTGGTCGTCAAAAAAGACGGAAGAAGAGAACCCTTCAATCGCCTTAAGATCTTCAACGGCCTGAAGAAGGCCTGCGAGAAGAGGCCGATCAGCATCAACATGATCGAAAAGATCGTGAATCGCATCGAGCTCCATTTCCAGGAAAGGGGAGAAAGAGAAGTAAAGTGCTCTGAGATTGGGGAGCGGGTGATGGAGGAGCTCCATCGTTTAGATGGGGTGGCTTATGTCCGCTTTGCCTCTGTCTACCGGCAGTTCAAAGATATTCAAGAATTCATGGACGAGCTGAAGGACCTCCTTGGAAATAGGGAAGAGGCCAAAAAGAAATAACCACCCCTTGCCCCTCTCCCCTTGGGGAGAGGGCGGGGTGAGGGAAATCGGTTGATTGAATGGATGACGAACAATGGATGAAACGGGCGCTCCGCCTCGCAGAGAAAGGAAGGGGCAGAACTTCACCGAATCCCATGGTGGGCGCCATTCTGGTGAAAGATGACAAAGTGGTTGGCGAAGGATACCATGCGAAAGCGGGAGAGGCTCATGCCGAGATCATTGCACTCGAACGGGCAAGGGAAGATGCCAAAGGAGCCATCCTTTATATCAACCTGGAGCCCTGCGCGCATTATGGAAAGACTCCTCCCTGCGCTCCCAGGGTGATAGAAGCGGGTGTGAAACGCGTGGCGATTGGCATGGAGGACCCCAATTTATTGGTAAAGGGGAAAGGGGTCGAGATTCTGAGGAGGGCGGGCCTCGATGTTGAAGTAGGGATTTTAGAAAAAGAATGTCGGAGATTGAATGAAGCGTTTTGTAAGTATATTTTGGAAAAAGAGCCGTTTGTTATTCTAAAGGTTGCCGCCACGCTGGATGGTAAGATAGCAGCCCGAGACGGTGATTCCAAATGGATTTCTGGCGAGGCCTCGCGACGCTTCGTCCATAAATTGAGGGATCAAGTCGATGGAGTTCTTGTGGGCATTGGGACCGTATTGAGAGATGACCCGCTGCTTACAGCCAGAGTGAGGGGAGGGAGAGACCCTTATCGAATTGTTCTCGACAGTCGACTGAAGATCCCGCAAGAAGCCAAATTAATTGGGGATTTTCCTACAAAAGTAGTCATCGTAGCGACAGAATTAGCCCCTGAAGATAAGATAGAAAGATTGGAGAAGAGAGGAGTCCGGATCTTGACTCTCGATTCCAAAGAGGGAAGGGTTGATCTGAAGTCATGTCTCTCCAAACTGGGGGAAATCGGGATAATGAGTCTTCTGGTCGAAGGAGGGAGTCAGGTCAATGGATCGTTCTTGGACGAAGGTTTGATCGATAAACTTCTTCTCTTTCTCTCCCCAAAGCTGATCGGTGATCACCGGGCCCCGGGAATCTTTGGCGGGAGAGGAGTATCCAGCCTTCAAGAAGCCATTCCACTGAAAGAGATGAAAGCAAAAAAAATCGGAGAAGACATACTCATAGAGGGGTATTTGGAATGGGGAACAAAGCAATGTTTACTGGAATCATAGAAGACAGAGGGAAGGTTTTGAGGGTAGAATACCGGGGGCAAGAAAAGAGGTTGACCATAGGACTGCCACCTTATTTGACAGAAGTGCAACTTGGTGATAGTATTAACGTAAATGGAGTCTGCCTCACGGTTGTCGGGAATAGGGAGCAAGCCATTGAACTTGACCTCTCCCAAGAGACTCTTGCGAGAACTGTGTTAGGGGAGTTGAAGGAAGGGGACCGGGTCAATTTGGAAAGAGCCCTGAAGCTGACCGACCGCCTGGGCGGGCATATCGTAACCGGGCACATCGATGGGATTGGGGCGATTTCCGAAAAGAGGAAGGAAAGGGATTTCTTTCAACTTAAAATAAGGATTCCTGAATCGGTATCAAGGTACGTTGTTCAAAAAGGCTCTATCGCCATTGACGGAATCAGCCTGACGGTGAATGAATACGAGGGAGGGGAGATTCGAATGACCTTGATTCCGTACACGATAGAGAAAACCACGCTTATGGACAAAAAAGTTGGAGATCGGGTCAATCTGGAAGCGGACATCTTAGGGAAATACGTTGAAAAATTGTTTGGCCAAAAGGATAAGAAACCTGGGGAAGTTGATCGCTCTTTTTTAAGGGAGCACGGTTTCATCAAAGGAGATTGAGAGGTTTGAATGATTCATAGAATTGAGGCAGCCTTGAAGGATATTCGCCAGGGGAAGATGGTGATCCTGGTCGATGACGAAGACCGGGAAAATGAGGGCGATCTCACGATGGCAGCGGAGAAGGTGACGCCTGAGACCATTAATTTTATGGCAAAATACGGGAGGGGATTGATCTGTCTTTCATTGACGGACGAAAGGCTGAATGAGCTTCGTCTGCCGATGATGGTCTCTGAAAATACCTCACGATTTCAGACCGCGTTCACCGTCTCCATCGATGCCCGTAAAGGGGTGACCACAGGTATTTCAGCGGCTGACCGGGCAGCAACTATTTTGACTGCCGTGGATGAAAGCACCCAACCCGAGGATTTGGTCTCTCCCGGGCATATCTTTCCACTAAGGGCAAGACAGGGTGGAGTGTTGGTCCGAACCGGTCAGACTGAAGGATCGGTTGATTTAGCGAGATTGGCTGGGCTGAAGCCGGCAGGGGTGATCTGCGAGATCATGAAAGATGATGGGACCATGGCAAGGATGCCCGATCTCCGGATCTTTGCTGAAGAACATGGACTGAAAATTGTAACCATTGCCGATTTGATCAAATATCGCCTGAATAAGGAGTCCCTGGTTCGAAGGATTGCCACAGCCACCCTTCCTACAAAATACGGGGGTGTGTTTACAGCCATTGCCTACGAGAACGATGTGGATCCCTATCACCATATCGCTTTGCTCAAGGGGGAGATCAGGGCGGAAGATACAGTCTTGGTAAGAGTTCACTCGCAATGCCTGACCGGTGATGTATTCGGATCGAGGCGATGCGACTGCGAAGAACAACTTCATACAGCCATGGCCATGGTGGAGAAAGAGGGGAAAGGCGTCATCGTCTATATGAGGCAGGAAGGCAGAGGGATTGGATTGGTCAATAAACTCAGAGCCTACTGTCTTCAAGACATGGGGAAGGATACGGTGGAGGCCAATGAGGCTCTTGGATTCAAGGCCGATATGAGAGACTATGGAATCGGCGCTCAGATTCTCGCCGATCTTGGTCTTCATAAAATTCGCCTGTTGACGAACAATCCCCGAAAGATCATCGGCCTGGAAGGATATGGCATTGAGGTGGTCGAGAGGGTGGCCATCGAGACAAAACCCCACCAGGAGAATATTGAATATCTTAAGGCCAAGGCAAAGAAGATGGGCCACCTGCTCTCCATCAAATCAGGAGACTAGCTTTTATTTCTTTACGGTCACGCGGCACGCCTGCCTGCCGGTAGGCAGGGACACGGTCACGTAGTTTTGTTGTTGAAAGGAGAAGAAGATGGTAAAGACCTTCGAGGGCAAATTGACGGCCAAGGGACTCAAATTCGGGATTGTGTTAAGCCGATTCAACGACTTCATTGGCGAGAGACTTCTGGAGGGTACGATGGATGCCTTGCGGCGAAGCGGAGCAGAAGAGGGAGATTGCGCGGTGGCCCGGGTTCCGGGGGCCTTTGAGATTCCCCTTGTCGCAAAAAAGTTGGCCAAGAGCGGAAGGTACGACGCCGTCATTTGCTTAGGCTCCGTGATCCGTGGAGCGACTCCTCATTTTGGCTATATTGCCAATGAAGTCGCCAAGGGAATTGCCAGCCTCACCTTGGAAAGTGAAGTTCCCATCTCCTTCGGCGTGTTGATCACCGATACCATCGAGCAGGCGATTGAGCGGGCAGGGACCAAAGTCGGAAATAAAGGGTTCGATGCGGCCATGTCCGCTATCGAAATGGCCAACCTCATAAAGGAGATTGGAAAGGGTAAGGGATAGTTGAGGAAAAGAAGGAAATCGAGGGAGTATGCCCTCCAGGTTCTTTTTCAATTGAATATTACGAAGCAGGAGGCCATTAAGGCTCTCAGTCAATTTCAGGAACATTTCTCATCGGACGGTGAGGCAGACGAGTTTCTGAAGCGTCTTGTGCTCGGTGTTTTAGAGCACCGTCAAGAGTTAGATCGGCTCATCGAACAATATTCGGAAAATTGGCGTTTAGACCGTATCAATATTATTGAAAGAAATATCCTCCGCATGGCTCTCTTCGAACTCCTCTACTGCGAAGAGATTCCTCCTAAAGTGACCATTAACGAAGCCATTGATCTCGGAAAACGGTATGGATCCGGGGACTCCGGAGGTTTCATCAACGGCATTTTAGACCGGATTCAGAATGAGGTTGTCAGAAAACCTATCTCATGAAAATAGACTTTAAGCCAACGACCAAGGGCTTCTAATTACGAGCGGATATGGATATCATTCTTTCTAAAGAAAGGGTTGATGCTCAGGAGTGCCACCTCTTGGTCACCGGATTTTTTAAGGATGAGAGGCCTCTCAAGGGCTCGAGTGGCTGGATCGATTGGAGGTTCAATGGGAAGCTATCCCGATTTTTGATGGAAAAGAAATTGTCCGGTGATTGGAAAGAGACGATCTTAATCCCCTCACAAGGAAGGGTCATGCCCCGGATGATCCTTCTCCTCGGCCTCGGGGAAGTGAAGGAATACGGTTATCTTCGCCTTCGGGAGGTCCCTCCCCGCCTTATACAGACCCTCAAGAAACTGGATGCCTTTGAGGTCTGCCTTTCCCTCCCCTACGGAGAGGGCACCACCGTGAATTGCGGCAAGATGGCCGAGATCCTTATCGAAGGGATTGCGAACGGCTTAGACCTCAGCGTAGATCCGTTGAATGGTGAATGTATCAAGAAACTGAGGCTTTATTTCGCCGAAGGAGAAGAGCATCTCTCGGAGATTCTTTCCGGAGTCCAAACCGCCAAGGCTATCTTAAGAGACCGGGTTCAAATCGGGGTCTTCGTCCCCTCACAAGACACTTCTCACCTAAGCTCCTGATAGTTTCTGCTTGAAATATTGAAGCGTTCTTCTCAGCCCTTCTTGACGACTTATTTTAGGTTCCCATTCTAATATCGTTTTGGCCTTGGTGATGTCCGGTTGTCTCACCTTGGGGTCATTCTGGGGTAAAGGACAAAAAATGATCCGGCTCTTGCTTCCGGTCAACCGGATGATCTCTTTGGCGAAGTCCAGGACGGTGATCTCCTCAGGGTTTCCTAAGTTGACAGGGTCTGGTACATCAGAATCAAGAAGTTTCTTGATTCCTTCGATTAAGTCGTCAACATAACAGAAACTGCGGGTTTGAGTCCCATTTCCGTAAACGGTGATGTCCTCTCCTCTCAATGCCTGAACCATAAAATTAGGCAAGGCCCTTCCGTCATCAAGCCTCATTCGCGGACCATAAGTATTGAAGATCCTTGCAATTCGAGTTCGAAGACCGTGAGACCTATGGTAGGCCATGGTGATGGCTTCTGCGAACCTCTTCGCCTCATCGTAAACTCCTCTTGGCACAACAGGGTCGACATTTCCCGGATACGATTCCGCCTGGGGGTGGACCATGGGGTCTCCGTAGACCTCGGAAGTCGAGGCGAGGAGGAAACTAGCTTTCTTTTCCATGGCTAAGCCGAGCGCTTTATGAGTGCCCAAGGACCCCACTTTTAACGTTTGAATGGGATAGTCGAGGTAATCCTTTGGGCTGGCGAGGGATGCAAAGTGGAGAACGTGGTCGAGCTTTCCCTCAACATAAAGATACTCGGTTACATCGTATTTGATGAATTTAAATTTTTCATGTCCCATGAGGTGAGCGATATTTTCAACATTCTCCTTTTTAATCAAGTTATCCATGCAGATCACATCGTGCCCCTGAGCAATAAAAAAATCGCAGAGGTGGGAGCCGAGAAATCCTGCTCCTCCTGTAATCAATGTCCTTTGCATTTTGGTCCTCCTGCCTATGGTTTGACAGAGGATTAACCATTAACATACTGGAAGGGACTTGTAAACTTTCTTTTGACAATCGGGCCAAAATAGGGTAAAAAATGATACCCACATGGTATTGAATTTAACCCGGAGGGCTCGGTTTATGGTGCAGAAAGTATCGAAGATCTGGATGGATGGGAAATTGATCCCTTGGGAAGAGGCGAACGTCCATATCCTGACGCACAGTCTTCATTATGGTTTGGCCGTCTTTGAAGGAATCCGGTGTTATCTTTGTCCTGATGGGAAATCTGCGGTCTTCAGATTAAGGGAGCATGTAGATCGACTGTTCGATTCCGCCCAGATCGGAGATATCAAAATCCCTTATTCTAAAAGGGAGATTTCAGAGGCCTGTAAAGAGACATTGCGTGTGAATCAATTAAGAGAAGGTTATATCCGGCCAATCGTCTTCATTGGAGAAGGGGTCATGGGGGTATATCCTGGAGAAAACCCGATCCAAGTCGCTATTATCACATGGTCATGGGGAGCCTATCTTGGGGAAGGGGCTTTAGAAAAGGGAATCCGGGTAAAAGTTTCGTCCTACACCCGTCACCATGTCAATGTGATGATGACCAAAGCGAAGATTTGCGGCAACTATGTCAATTCGGTTTTAGCCAAGAGAGAAGTGACGAAGATGGGATATGACGAGGCTTTGATGCTCGATACGGAGGGTTACGTCTCGGAGGCCAGTGGAGAGAATATCTTTATGGTGAAAAACGGGTTGTTAAAAACCACTCCGCTCACCTCCATCCTTTCCGGCATCACCCGGGATTCGGTGATTCAGATCGCCAAAGCGAAGAAGATCCCCCTGCTGGAGGAGCGGTTTACTCGAGATGAGCTTTATACCGCTCAGGAAGCCTTCTTTACGGGTACGGCTGCCGAGCTGACACCCATCCGAGAGGTCGACGACCGCATGATCGGTAATGGGAAGCCAGGTCCAATGACCAAGGAACTTCAAGCTGCATTCTTCGATATCGTCAAAGGAAAAAACCCAAACTACAGAGAGTGGCTGGACTATCTCTGATACTCTTATTTCGGAATCCGGAATGCGGATTTCGGATTTTCTAATATCTATTCCGCATTTCGCAATCCCCAATCCGCAATCGGAATGCATCTCATCATCGATGGTTATAACCTCCTTCACATTACCCACTCCTTGACCCGCCTCAATTCTCTCCAGCTCCGGTGGGAGCGCGACCGTCTTATTAATCAACTTTCAGCTTATCAAAAACTTAAACCCGCCAGGATTACTGTCGTTTTCGATGGATGGCTGGGAGGTTGGGCCACGGAAAAGAGAGAGATCAAAATGGGGGTTGAGGTTATCTACTCCAGATTGGGAGAGAAGGCGGATGAGGTGATTAAACGGCTGGTCAAGGAGAAAGGTTCGGGTGCGATTGTCATCACTTCGGATCGCGATATATCGAGATTTGCCGAACGAATGGACGCTGCCGTGATTCCGTCCGAACAATTTCAAGAAAAGCTGGAGGTGTCTTCCTACAAGCTCGAAGGGGCCCCCGAAGAAGAGGAGGAAGAGGAGAAGGGAACTAAGAAAAAGGGGCTCTCAAGAAGACTTTCAAAAAAGGAAAAAAGAGCCAGAGCCGCATTGAAAAAGCTTTAAAGGATCTACTTCCAAACGCCAATCCCTGCCATCGTCCCGCAAGGCGGGACGATGGCAGGCAGGTAAATATCGCATCAGGTTTTCCATCTGCTTTCCGTCCCTTGCAAGAGCCTGGAGATATTGGGTTGATGTCGATAGAGGATCAGGGCGGCCATAATAACGCTTATGATGAAATAAGCCTGAGAATCACCCCTGAAAAAAGCAATCAGGATCGGAATGGTCGTTGCGCAGGTGATAGACCCCAATGAGATGAACCTCCATTTCCAAACAATCCCCAGAAAGATAAAGCATTCGACGAGAACCGAAATGGTCGAAATCGGAAGGTAAACGCCAAGAGCGGTCGCCACCCCCTTCCCACCTTTAAACCCGAGAAAAATGGAGAAGACATGGCCGAGAAATGGGCTCAACCCTGCGACGGCTATCCATACGTGATGCGAAAGACCCCATTGATCTGCAAGAACCCAATGCATGGCCATCACGGTAGGGATTACACCTTTTAACACATCTCCGACCAGCGTCAGAATACCCAATGACTTTCCCGCCGTTCGAAAGATATTGGTCGCTCCAATGTTTTTACTTCCCGTCTTTCTCGGGTCAACTTTGGAGAAGAGCTTGGTGAGAAGAAGCCCGGTGGGAACCGAACCTAAGAGATAACCGAAGAGAGCAATGAATATTCCGGTGGGCATAGTAGAACCTCACATCAAATGGCTGTCCGTCTTCTCCAGTTCACCAAAAAAATCCCCATGGAGACCATGGGAAGGCCTATTATTAAAGAAACCGTCAGCTCCTCGTGGAGGAGAAGGATGCCGAAAAGAACACCGAAAATTGGGGTAAAAAAAGTGAAAGCGGAGAGCCTGCTCACCGAATATTTGTGGATGAGCTTGAACCAAACCAAGTAGGTGATAAAGGCGATGATGACCGATTGATAGAACAGAGAGGCGATGATATAAAGGTCAATCTTGTAGATCCACCTCGGCTCAAGTATGATGCTCAGGATGAGCAGGATGGGGATCGAGAAAACAAGCTGATAAAGAAAGGTGTGTATGGGTTCCACCCTCTTTGCCATAAACTTCTTGATGTAAAGCGTTGTGGCTCCCCACAAGACGGCAGCCGTGATCTGCAGAATATCTCCCAAGAACATAGTGGCTTTGGCCGTTTTGGGTCTGCCGCCAAAGACGACGAAGATGCCGGTAAAAGCCAGGGCGAGGCCCAAACTTTTTGGAATGGTCAGCCGATCCCCTTTGAGAAAAAAATGGGCCCCGATGGCCACAACAAAGGGGCTCAAATAGACAAAGAGCACAGAGCGGGCGGCATCAGTATAGAGCAGGCCGAAGTAAATGCAGGCGAACTCCGCTCCGAACAAAAGACCCACCATCACCCCGTGAAAGAGCATCCTATCCGTGTGGAATAGCTTCTCTTCTTTCCTAAGGCAGTAGACCAGTCCACAAATTGAAGCAACGATCGACCTTAGAGTCGATGCAAAGATGGGCGAGACACCTTGATTCGAATATTTGATAACAGGGTAATTAAAACCCCAAAGCAGAGTCACGAAAATCAGGGTGACAACGGCGCCTAAATCCAAATAATCTTTGCTTTCCATCCTGGATGGTTTTTAAACCAAAATAGCTGTTTTTGCAATATCCACCGATTTTTTGCTTCCCAGGGCACCATTTCATTCCAAATCTTTGTTGACTTCATTCCACTATTTTAGTAAGCTTGCGCGTTGTTTCGGGACATCCCGAAGTTTGTGGTAGAATGAGGATAGGGCCGGCCGCTTGAGAAGGGGCCATGGGTTATTTAAACCATACAAGTGGTTTCTTGAAAAAGAATGGGGTTGCATTGTAGA
>Ga0315282_10008759_pt1 | contig 16283 bp, 13 predicted proteins | sample YL17G07_20_MG_FD_203693 | JGI IMG/M metagenome (GOLD analysis project Ga0315282, IMG submission 203693) | Sediment microbial communities from Yellowstone Lake, YNP, Wyoming, USA - YL17G07_20 | ecosystem: Environmental > Aquatic > Freshwater > Lake > Sediment | place: USA: Wyoming | collected...
CATCTGGGCAAAGACTTGGGAACTCACGCCTCCTTTTTGCAGTGTGCGTGTGTTGGGCATAGAGCTGGTCCAACGCGACCTCTCGCTCGAGGCGATGATCATTTCTTGCTGCCCATCTCCGTCGGCGTCAGCCACCACGATCCGGGGCGGGATGTAATAGTAAATTTCCGGGTTGAAGGCGACGCTGGTGTTGCCGGCTTCCGGTTTTTCCAGGTAGAAGACCGAGCCGCCGAATTTCTCTTTGCCTTCCCAGAGCACCTGGCCGCTGGTGCTGAAAATGTTCAGGGAGCTGTCAGCGCCTATGAAGACGACACTCTCCTGGTTTTCCCCCGCAAACTTGACCAAGCCCAGGCTGAGTACGTTGCCTTTGTTTTTCGGTATCTCGAGAGGACCGGCGGGAACATACCCCCCTTGGCCCGGCCGCATTTGATAGATGGGGCCATAGAAAAACGAGTCGCCGCCGCGGTGTTCCTGCCCGATCAGGATCGGTCCGGAAGGTGAAGGGATGATGCGGTAGTACCAGCTCGAGTCCTGAACGATGGGCTTCAGGCCGCTGCCCGTCCACTCGAGCACATAGGATTTGCTGTCGAAATTCCGCTGGCAATTGACGAAGATCTCGGCCCGGCCGTTGCCGTTGATGTCCCGCACGTCCAAGGTGACGAACCGATCGTTGGTATGTCCTTTGAAGTGGGTGATGAGGCGGAAGCGCCCGTCCTGGAACCGTCCCACGAAGACCTCGTTGATCGAGGAGTACACGATCTCATTGGCGCCGTCTCCGTCCACATCGCCCACGTCCATGCCGGTGATGGCCACGGGGAGGGGGGAGCTTTTCCAGAATCCTTCCCCGGACAGCAGACCTTGATCCGAATAGACGAGGCCGGCCGAGGGTTGGGTGCGTGACAGCAGGGTGTCGGGATGGCGCCGGTACTCGGCCGGTGTTCGCTGCTCCGTGGTTTCCCGACGGGCCTCTGCTTCACGCTTGAAAACCTTGCTGTTGACGTCGCCGGCAAAATCACTCACTCGGGCGATGACGCCGTCCAGCCGGTCGGACTGGGCATGGATCGCCACCGGCGGTCGGGTCGGGTCCAGTCCGATGATTTTCGCATCCAGGCTGACGGCCTGCCCGAACACGGTCATGGAGCCGTACAGCACATAATCGGCGCCGAAGTCGCGCGCCAGGGCGCGGGCCGCGTCATCGGTCAGTTCGCCCCGAACGCTGGCGGCCGCCTTGCTGGAAAGCGTCTTGTCCAAGACCTGCACCCGGCCTTCCCAGGACAGGCGCGAGCTGAGCATGTCCAGGATGCCTTCTCGCACATATCCCATTTCCTGGGCCGCGTTAAGGGTGAAGGGCAGGATGAGCACTTTCTCGACCCGGTCCGCGGCGCGGCCGGGGCCGGAAAAAAGCAGAAGCACGGCCGTCAGGACCAGGCCGCTAACGGCCGCTGGGCTGATGGGTCCAAAGGCATTTTTTCTGTTCATGCTGGAATCATCTTTCTTTGTTTCAGGATATTGGCCCTTCTTTCTATCCGTTTCCGAGGCGGACTGTCAAGTCCCCCCTGCGGTCAGAAAGCGATCGGGCCTAGGACAAACCTGGGTTTAGAGGACTCGCCGCCGGCCTAAATAAACCAGCAGGAGTCCCAGGACCATGGCCGCGAAACCGAATCCTCGCAGCACGAAATCGGGAGAGGCGAGGAGCTGGCGGAGCCACCGTTTGAGGTGACTCGGGAAGGCGAAGTAGGGCAGTCCTTCGATGATGAAAACCAATCCCAATACGCTAAAGAGGTAGTCGATATCCACGGCCGGCCTCAAAATCACATCTCCATTGTCTCCTATCATTGGGGAACCGTCCATCATTGTCAAGACCATCACGCGGCGGGCCGGGGCTTGCTATTGAAGAGGGTTGTGGCATAATCTAGCCCGCGTCGTCCTTGAATCGGGCGCGGTTGGGAAGGTGGATGAGCCAGAAGCTGACCGAGGTTCGGATCGATCTTGCGGCCCTCTCGCACAACCTGGGGCTGGTCCGGGACCGGATAGGCCCGGGTGTCGGGGTCATGGCTGTGGTCAAGGCGGATGCCTACGGGCATGGCCTGGTGCCGGTGGCGCGCCGCCTGATGGAATCCGGGGCTGCGGCCTTGGGGGTCATGGACGTGGAGGAAGCGGTCCGGCTTCGTGAGACCGGGTTCAGGTCGCCCGTATGCGTTCTGGCTGGTCTGGGGCGGGCGGATTTGGACGAGGTGGTGGCCCACGATTTGACCCCCTTCCTCTATGAATTCGCCTTGGCTCGGGACCTGGACCACGCCGCTCAGAAACGGGTGCGGCCCGTGCGGGTGCATCTGAAAATCGACACGGGCATGAACCGCCTCGGGGTGCCCGCGGACGAGGCGTTTGGCTTTTTGGAAGCGGTGCGAGGGCTCCGGCATTTGATCGTAACCGGTCTGGCCACTCATTTGGCGGAGGCGGATGTACTGGGCAGCGATTTCACCCGGGAACAGCTTTCCCGGTTTCAGCACGTTCTCGAATCCGCGCGGGCGCTGGGCTTTCCGCTGACGGAGAACAGCGCGGCCAATAGCGCGGCGGTCTTGACCCTGCCCGAGGCCCATTTCGATCTGGTGCGTCCGGGTCTAATGCTTTACGGAGCGGACCCGTTCAACGGCGCGGCCGGCGCCTTCGGCCTCAGGCCGGTGATGCACCTGGTCAGCCGGGTGATCCAGATTAAAAAGGTCAAGGCCGGCCAGGCGGTCAGTTACGGCCGCACCTGGGTGGCGGACCGGCCGACAAGGCTGGCCGTGCTGCCGGTGGGCTATGCCCATGGGCTCAGCCGGCGGCTTTCCAAGACCGGATACGCGCTCATCCGTGGTTGTCGGGCTCCGATTCGGGGTCGAGTCTGTATGAACCTGACCTTGACCGACGTGACCGACATTCCCGGGGTAGAAATCGGGGACGAGGCGGTTCATCTAGGGGTTCAACAGGGTGAGACCCTGAGCGCTCAGGTCATGGCTGACCGGATGGGCACCATCCCTTACGAGGTCTTCACCTCGATCGGCGGTCTCAACCCGCGTCGGTATCTCACCCAGCTCTTTTCAGAGGGAAGCGCGGCATGACGGAGGAAAAAAAGGTGGCCTGCGTTGTCTGCGCATGGCGGAAGGACTGCCTGAAAAAGTTTCGCTACCAGTCTTCTCCTCGCCTTCGCTGTCCGGACTATACCCGAGACCTGACCTTGCCCGAGGAGAAAGATAAGGATACATGAGGAATATTCTTGCACAAAAAATCCAGGCCGCGGTGGCCAAAGCCCAAGCCGCGGGCGAACTGAGCGCGGGCGGCGACCCAGGCGGCATCGTCGTGGAAGTTCCGCGCACGGCCAGCCACGGCGATTGGTCCACCAATGCGGCCATGGTCCTGGCCGGCGTCGAGAGGAAGCCACCGCGGGCGCTGGCCGAGACGATCGTGAGGCATCTCGAGGATCCGGAGGGCTTTTTAGCCGGGATCGAAATCGCAGGGCCCGGTTTCATCAATTTCACCCTGTCCGAGCGGTGGTGGCAGGAGGTGCTGCGGCGAATCGGCCGCCAGGGCCCGGCCTACGGCCGCTTGTCCCTGGGTCGAGGACGCCGGGTTCTTCTGGAAATAGGCTCCATCAATCCCACCGGGCCGATCCATGTCGGTCATGGCCGGGTAGTGGCGGTGGGGGACGCGCTGGCTCGTGTGCTGGAGGCCGCCGGTTGGGAGGTGAGCCGCGAATATTACGTGAATGACGCGGGCAACCAGATGCACACCCTGGGCCGGTCCGTCTTGTACCGGTACTATGCCCTTTACGGCCGGCAGGTGGAGTTCGAGGCCAACCTGTACCAGGGCGACTATGTCCAGACCTTGGCGGGCCAGCTCCGCGAAGAGGCTAAGGACCTCTACCTGAACCTGCCCGAGGCAGAGGCCGTATCCGCGATCTATCCCTGGGCCGCGGCCCGGATCATGGACGAACTCCGCGAGGACATGGAGGCCTTCAAGGTGAAGTTTGACCGGTACTTCTCCGAGCAGGGCCTGTACGACCGGGGTTCGGTGAACGAGACGCTCGGCGATCTTCGCGCTCGGGGCCATCTCTACGAGGCGGACGGCGCGGTCTGGTTTCGTTCCACGACCTTCGGAGACGACAAGGACCGGCCCCTGGTCAAGAGCAACGGCGAAAAGACCTACATCACGCCGGACCTGGCCTACCATCGGGACAAGTATCAGCGCGGCTACGATCTGCTCATCGACGTCTGGGGGGCTGACCACCACGGCTACATTCCCCGTCTCAAGGCCGGTCTTGAGGCTCTGGGGCTGGACCCGTGCCGGCTGGAAGCGTTGTTGGTGCAGATGGTCAGCTTGCTGCGGGACGGGGTACCGGTGAGCATGTCCACCCGGGCCGGCGAGTACGTCACGCTGCGCGAGGTGTTGAACGAGGTCGGCGTGGACGCGGCGCGGTTTTCGTATCTCCTCCGGCGCTTCGATTCAAAGCTGGATTTCGATCTGGAGATGGCCAAACGCCAATCCAACGAAAACCCGGTATACTATGTCCAGTACGCCCATGCACGGATCTCGAGCGTCTTCAAGAAGGCGGCTGAGGAGGGCTTGGCCCCGGCCAAGCTGGAAGATGTCCCTTTAAATCGGCTGATCGAGCCCGAAGAGGGGGCCCTGATCAAACAACTGGCCTCGTTCCCGGACGTGGTGGAAGGCGCGGCCGTCAACCTGGAGCCCCATCGGCTGACCCACTACCTGATGGAGCTGGCCGGCCTGTTCCATCCCTACTACAACCGCCATCGCTTTATCGGCGAAGACCCTGGCTTGACCCAGGCCCGGCTCTTCCTGGCCGCTTGCATTCGACAGGTCGTGGCCAATGGACTGGGGATGCTGGGAGTCAACGCCCCGGAGACCATGTGAGAGACCAGGACCGCCATCCGCCTGACCGGCCGGAAAGGCCCGAAGACCCCTCGGCCTGGACCGGGCGCCCCGCAAGCCGTGAGTCCGAGGCCCGCGACTCAGGGTGGGTCCTCTCTCGCCGCGCGGTTTTCCTATGGGGACTAGGGCTGTCCGTGCTCCTAGTATGGGTCTTCGCCCTGGGCGTGCTTGTGGGGCGGGGGATCGTCTTCCAGGATGAGCGGTTTCAGCGGTTGGTAAGGCAGATCGAGCGTTGGACCGGTGGCGAACGTCCGGCCGCAACCATCGCGAGCAAGCCGGAACCGGTCACACCGATCGTGCCCAAAATGACGTTCTATAAATCTCTGGTCAGCGAGAGGCCCCCGGCCGAAACCGCTCTTCCCGAAACGCATGAGCCCAACCCTCAGCGCTCGACGGCGCCGCCCGCTTCCCCACCCCCACCACCGGACACCACGACCGCTCCCAAGCCGGGAACCGGTTACGTCGTCCAGGTGGCTTCCTTTACCCGGGAAGACCAGGCGGCCGCTCTTGTTAACACCCTGAAAAAACAAGGATATCCAGCCTATTCCTATCTGGTCCAGGTGAAAGAGCAGCCGTATTTTCGGGTGCGGGTCGGTCCGGCGGACGACCAGAGCGGGGCCGAGGCATACCTGGACCGCCTCACCCAGGCTGGGTACAGAGGTCTTTACATCACCCGGCAAACAAATTGATCCCGGACATGCGGACCACCGCTTTCTCTCCCTCGGCTGGGAAAGGGTCGGTGCCCTATCGGTTTATAGCGGGGTTCTGGGCAAGGTTACGGCTGCCGGCCGAACTCACCCACGAGTTTCGGAGACAACTTCTTGAAATATAAATAATATTTATGCGGGTTCGATCCTCGCCCCATCGATTCCGACTCGGAGTTCTATGCCTTGCAAGGGCCTCAGTCTCCGGGCCGGTCGCCGATCCGGAAGGCCGCTTCCACGGCGTTTGATGAGTCGGCCTGAGCGGGCTGCCCGTTCAGGCGGTCCATGGGGGCCATGACCACGCCCGCCGGTTTCTGGAAATCGTCTGCCGGTTTATCTTTGAGGGCTTGCTCCATGAAGGCGATCCAGGCTGGGAGGGCCACCTCGGCCCCGGTCGCACCCCGGCCCAGCGTATGGTTGGAGTCGTACCCGACCCAGACGCCGGCGGTCAATTGCGGGCTGTAGCCGATGAAGAGGGCGTTGCGGAAATCGTCGGTCGTTCCGGTCTTGCCGGCCAGCGGGCGGTTGAGGACCAGGGCCTTTCGGCCGGTGCCGTCGGTGATGACGCCTTTGAGCATGTCGGTGAGGATATAGGCTGTTTCCGGGGTCAGGACTGCGCTACGCTCCGGTTTTTCTTTGAAAAGAACGATACCGCTCTGGTCCTTGATTTCATCTATGCCCCAGGATTCCACCCAGAGGCCGCCGCCGGCCAGGGCATTATAAGCCGCGGCCAGTTCGATCAACGTCACCTCGGATGTTCCCAGCGCCAAAGACAGGTTTCGGTTGAGGGTAGAGGTGATGCCCAGGCGGTGGGCGGTGTTGATGACGTGGTCGATGCCGACCTGGCTCAGCAGCTTGATCGCCGGGATGTTGATCGAGTCCGCGAGGGCGTGTCGCAGCGTGACTTCCCCCTCGAAACGCAGGCTGTAGTTTTGGGGTTGCCAAGGCTCATCTCTGCCGGGCAGATCGAAGCTGAGGGGCGCGTCCAGAATCAGATCGGCCTGGGTCCGGCCCCTTTCAATGGCCGTGGCATAGATGATCGGTTTGAAAGAGGAGCCGGGCTGCCTCAGGGCCTGAACGGCCCGATTGTATGAAGACTCGGAAAAATCGGCGCCGCCGACCATGGCCAGAATGCGGCCGGTGCCCGGTTCCAATGCGATCAGGGCGGCCTGGATTTTTTCAGGACCCGTGGGGGTTTTGATGCCGGGGCGCAGGCGCTGGGCCAATTGGGGCAGCCAATTCTCCAGGGCCTTTTCAGCGGCCCTCTGCATTCGGGGGTCCAAGGTGGTGTGCACCTCGAGGCCGCCCTTATAAACCATGTCCTGCCCGAAACGGCTGACCAGCAGCCGACGGACGTATTCCGAAAAATAGGAAGCCAGGATTCTGTCCTTCTTCTTCCCGATGAGGCCGAGCGGCGCTTTGTCCGCCCGGTCGAACCGTTCCTGGGTGATGTACCCGTCCCGTAGCATGGCCCGTAAGACGATGGTCCTGCGGCCCTGGGCCCGTTCAGGGTGGTTGAAAGGCGAATAAATGGCCGGTGCGCGCACCAAGCCGGCCAAGAGTGCGCATTCGGGCAGGGTCAGTTCATAGACCTTTTTCCCGAAATAGACTTCTGCGGCGGAGCCGACGCCGTAGGCGCCGTGCCCGAAGTGGATCTGGTTCAAGTACAGGGCCAGAATCTCGTCTTTGGTGTAGCGGTGTTCGATTTGGAAAGATAAAAAGATCTCTTTGAGTTTGCGAGAGATTGTCTTTTCAGGAGTGAGGAAAAGGTTTCTGGTCAACTGCTGGGTGATGGTCGAGGCTCCCTCGGCCAGTCTGCGGGCCCGGATGTCATTGATCAGGGCCCCGACGTTTCGAATGACGTCCAGCCCCGTATGTTGATAGAAACGGCGGTCCTCTATGGCAATGATGGCCTTTTTCAGGTCCTCAGGCAGACTGTCCGACGGCACCGGGAAACGGCGATGGATGAAGAACTGGGTCACAAGACTGCCGTCAGCGGCATAGACCCGGGTCGCGGCGCTGGGGGCGTAAGTTTCCAGCGCTTGAATCTGGGGCAGATCTCTGGTCACCGACAAGGCAACGCCGAGAAGGGCCCCGACCAGGAGACCAATCCCAATAAGAAGAATGGGCAGGACGGCCACCCCGCCCCGGCGTTTTTTTCGAGCCTTGACCGCCGGCCGGCTAGTTCGCTTGTTCAAAACCATTTGCCTCGATCAGATTGCGGTACCAGTGGGCGCTGTCCTTGGGGATGCGCTCAAGTGACTGAAAATCCACATAAATAAGTCCAAATCGTTCCGAGTAACCCGCCGTCCATTCGAAATTGTCCAGAAGCGACCAGGCGAAATAACCCTTGACCTTCACCCCGGCCTCCATGGCCCGGTGAAGCTCGGCTAGATAATCGCGAGAGTAGCGGGTCCGGTCCAGATCGTGGATAGCGCCATTCTCGAGGCGGTCATTAAAGGCCGCCCCGTTTTCAGTGACGTACACCGGCGGATCGCCCCAATCCTCCTTGAAGCGCATCAAGGCTTCGTAAATGGCCGCCGGATACACCTCCCACCCCTTGACCGTGTACTCGGCCCCAGGCACCCTTCGGCTGCTGGGACGCGCCTGAAGTCCGGGCACGGCCGGATCGTACTCCACGAAAGTGCGGGTGTAGATATTTAATCCAACAAAATCAATTTTTTGAAATATCAGTGCCATATCCCCTTCCTGGAATGGAGATTCTAAAGAGGAATAAAGCTCCAGCGTATCTGAAGGGTAGCGTCCCAACAGCACCGGTTCGGCGAACCAGCGGTTCCATACGCCGTCCATCGTTTCGACGGCGCGGAGGTCGTCCGGGGAAGCAGTGACCGGGTGGAAGCTTTGAATGGCGAGCACGGTGCCGATTTCGACGCGGCCGGCTTCGGCGCGCAAGGCCTTCACCGCCTGACCGTGCGCCAGGTTCGCATGGTGAGCGGCCTCAAGAAAGGCCTGTCTGTCCCGGAGGCCGGGAGGGTGCAAGCCGATCCGGTATCCAGCCAGGGTGAATATCTGCGGCTCGTTGAGGGTGGTCCACAATGGCACCCGGTCCCCGAGTTCGCGCGCCACCGCAGCGGCATAGTCGCTGAACCAGCCGGCCATGTCCCGGTTCGTCCACCCCCCCTTTTCCTGCAAAGCCTGGGGCAGGTCCCAGTGATACAGGGTCAGCATGGGCGTAAGGCCGGCCTCAAGGAGCGCATCCACGAGGCGGGAGTAGAAGCTGAGTCCCTGGCGGTTGGGCCGGCCCCGGCCTGACGGCTGAATACGGGGCCATGACACGGAAAAACGGTAGGCCTTCAGCTTCAGATCCTTCATGAGGGCCACGTCTTCCAGGTAGCGATGGTAGTGGTCGCAGGCCCGATCGCCGGTGGAGCCGTCCCGGATGCGGTCCGTGGTATGGGTGAAACGATCCCAGATGGACTCGCCCTTGCCGTCCGCGTCCCAGGCGCCCTCGATCTGGTAGGAGGAGGTAGCGGCCCCCCACAGGAAATCATTAGGAAAAATGATCAATACCCACATCCTTCGCCGGTGTTGCCGGCCTCGTGGCGCAGAATGTAGCCCTCCTTTGGCGAAATGTCAACGGAGCCGGGCCTGGATTTTAGTAAGGCTGATTTTTGTTTGACGCGGTCAAATGGGCTGGTATACTATGTGCTATCACTCACAAGCCAGGGACCTTTTTTCCGCACACCCACAGGAAAGGAGAAGCGTCATGATTAAAAGGTGTTGCGTGGTCAACTTTTTCTTGGTCGCGTTTTGTTTGTTCTGTTTGGGTCAATCCACCGGCGCTGCGGACCTGGCGGCGAAGATGAGCCAGGCGGACGCTCTTTGGCAGGAGCGGTTGGACCTGGAAAAGACGAAGGCCTCCATCGCTCTCTACCGGGAGATTCTGGCCGAGGAGCCCACCAACGTGGCGGCTATGTGGAAGATAACCCGGGCGTATCACTGGCTTGGCACCAAAATAAAGGAAAAAGATCAACAAGTTCCCACCCTGGAGCAGGGGATCAGCTATGCCGAAAAGGCCGTGAGTTTGAGGCCGGACTGCGTGGATTGTCACTACTGGCTCGGGGTGATTTATGGCGAGTATGGTCGGACCAAGGGCATTTTGAAAAGCTTAAAGCTGGTGGGCCCGATCAAGGAGCAGATGAACCAGGTCATCAAGCTCGACCCGACCTATTCCAACGCCGGCGGCTACATGGTCCTGGGCGAACTCTACCGGGCCGTTCCGGGCATCGCCGGGGGAGACAAACAAAAGTCATTGGAATATTTGAAAAAAGCGGTCGAGATCGCCCCGGACAACGCCAGCAATCGGCTCTCCCTGGCCAAGACCTGCCTGGCAATCAAGCAGAAGGACCTGGCCCGCAAGGAGCTGGAATGGATCGCGAAAGCGCCCGACACCGGCCCTCTGGGCAACCGGGACGACAAGGAGGAGGCCGCCAAGCTTCTGAAGGAAGAGTTTTGACTCCCCGGCGCCGGCCTAGGCGCGCCAGAGCCCCCGCCGGACCGCACCGGGGACCTGAACCGAGGCTGTGTCGAACGAGCGTCAGGGAGCCAACCAGCTTGCCCTCGAAGAGCCGTTTCATGGCCGCTAGACGGCCTGTAAATGGCCGGTTGATGGCTGCCTTCAGTAACCCAATGATGACCCAGTGATAACCCCAATCGTGACCCGTCGGTAACCCACTGATAACCCCCGCCCATGCCGCACAGGGTCCGGGCAGGGTTCTTCATCATGGGACGCCGCTTTCGGAGGGCCCCTGCTCATGGACAAGATCAAGATCGGGGTCAGCAGTTGTCTCCTGGGCCGACCCGTGCGCTACGACGGCGGTCATAAGCTGGACCCATTTCTGACCGACACCAGGGGCGAGTACGTGACCTTTGTGCCGGTCTGCCCGGAGGTCGAGTGCGGCCTGCCCGTGCCCAGACAACCGCTCCGGCTGGTCGGCGACCCGGAGCAACCGCGCCTCGTCACCCATAAGACCGGGCAGGATATTACCGAGCGCCTGACCGCCTGGGCCGAGAGGCGGCTCCTCGAGCTCGAGCGCGAAAACCTCTGCGGCTTCATCTTCAAGAGCCGGTCCCCGAGTTGCGGCCTGTCCCAGGTCAAGGTCCACGCCCTGGACGGGCGGTCCATCCGGCGGGGCGCCGGCCTCTGGGCGCGCCTGTTCGCCGGCCGCTTCCCGAACCTCCCCGTGGCCGACGAGGCCCGGCTGCAAGACCCCGGGCTTAGGGAGAGCTTTATCCAGTCCGTCTTTGTTACGAGGCGCTGGCAGGTGCTCGTCGCCGGACCCGCCGACCCCGGCCGCTTGGCCGAGTTCCACACCCGCCACGAGCTGCTGCTCCTGGCCCACTCCCCAAACCTCTGCCGCCGCCTGGGCCGGCTTGTGGCCGAAAGCGATAAAACTCCCTTGGCAAAACTCCTGGACGATTACCTCGAACTCCTTACCAAAGCCATGAGACTGAGGACCACCGTGAAGAAGCACGCCCGCGTGCTCCACCGCCTTATGGGCTATTTCAAAAACAAACTCGATTGGGAGGAGGAAGCGATCCTCGGCGAGTTCATCCGCCAGTATGCCGAGGGATTTTTGCCATGGCTCATGCCGGTGCGGCTCATCCAGCATCACATCTCGAAGCACGGGCCGCAGCACCTGAAAGCCCAATACTACCTCCACCCCCATCCCCTCGAATTTAACCCGCGAGACTATATCTGAGGCGGTCCCGAGGGCCACGCCGCCAATGGACAACAGCGTTCGCGGCCTTTGACCACGCCTAGCAGCCCGAAGCTCTGGCAGGCTTGCGGCGCATGAACGACCGCATCGTCTCCATTCGGACGGGCCCGGCGCGATCATATAGAGGTTGAAATCCATGGCGGAAAAAGGTATGGTCATCGGTATATGGGAAAAAAATGAGAAACTGGACCACGCGGCCGCGCCTCAAGCCGAAGAGAGCAATCAAGGCATTGTGGGGCGGGCGCGATGGTGGTGGTGGAGCAAAAGGTGAGGGGGTACGCCGCGGTTGTTGCTCTAAAAAAGACTTGACAATGACTATGGGAGACAACATGATACTAGCGCAGGCCTTCGAAAGGGGGCTTCGCCTCTCGAAAGAGAGTAATTAGTCGCCGGACGCTGCGTGCAGTGTCCGGTATTTTTTTACCATGTCTGAAGAAAAAGCCCTTTTTTTAATCGATGGAAGCAATTTCTACCATGCCCTGCAATCTTCTGGTATTGCGAAAGGTCATCTTGACTATTACAGGCTCGCTCAAAAACTGGCCCAGAAGAGGCGGATTGTCCAAGTGCTTTTTTTATCTGCCCGGTTCAACCTGACTCAAGCGACGCGAAGGATCGGCAGCGTTTTTTTTCAAAATTGCGAGGTTCTGGCGTGACCTTGCGGCTGGGGATATTGGTCAAACGACAGCGCACCTGCCCGGCCTGCGGCGGAATCGAACAATATCGGTTGGAAAAGGGTGTCGATGTAATGCTGGCGATAGAAATGGTCTCAGGAGCGGTGGAAGATAAATATGATGTGGCTTATCTACTGGCCCTGGATGCAGATTATTCACCTACCGTTCGTTATGTTCGCGAGAGAGGCAAGAAGGTGTTTTTGGTCGCGCCAAAGGGGTCACCCTACGGTACGCTCGGAAGGGTTTGCAATGTCACGATTCCTATCGATCAGGCGACGGTGACGGAATGCCAGGCGGAGTAGCGTTCCCAAACCATGGCGGGATGCTTTCTTCCAATAGGGTGGGTTTTCGAAACTGGTGTTGATAACGTGATGGGATCATTCAATGTCTGAAAACATTCTCTATTACGGCGATAACCTGGACATCCTGCGGCAATACGTCCAGGACGAGACGGTGGACCTGATCTATCTGGACCCGCCCTTCAAGAGCAACCAGGATTACAACATCCTGTTCGCCGAGAAGAACGGCTCCCAGTCCGCGGCCCAGATTCGGGCCTTCGAGGACACCTGGCAATGGGACCGGGCCGCGGCCCAGGCCTACGAGCAGGTCGTCGAGGCCGGCGGCCGGGCGGCCGAGGCCATGATCGCCTTTAGAAAATACCTGGGCGGGAACGACATGCTGGCCTATTTGTCCATGATGGCCCCGCGCCTGAAGGAGCTTCGCCGGGTCTTGAAACCCACCGGCAGCATCTATCTGCATTGCGACCCCACGGCCAGTCACTATTTAAAGATTCTAATGGATGCGGTCTTCGGGCCGGTGAATTTTAGAAATGAAATAGTTTGGAAAAGAAGCCATGCGCATAGCAGCGCTAGAAAATATGGACCAAATCACGACACTATTTTCTTTTATACAAAAGAACGAGACTTTATTTGGAACACGGTGTTCCAAGATTATGACCCTGAGTATCTAGCGAAGCATTATAGACATGTGGATGAAGATGGTCGAAGATATAAGCACGAAAACCCCACAGGTGCTGGCATACGCCATGGAGAAACTGGTAAGCCATGGCGCGGTATCGATCCCACAAGCAAAGGGCGTCATTGGGTAAAAATACCACTAGAATTAGAAGAACTCGATAGGAAGGGCAAAATTTATTGGCCAAAGAAAGAAAAGGCTTGGCCATATATAAAGATTTATTTAGACGAAATGACGGGAATCCCGGCACAGGATTTATGGGCCGACATCGGCGTGATAAATATGATGGCAAAGGAGCGCCTCGGTTATCCCACCCAAAAGCCCGAGGCCCTTCTGGAACGCATTATCCGGGCCAGCAGCAGTAAAGGCGACGTGGTTCTCGATCCATTTTGCGGCTGCGGCACGACCATCAACGTGGCCCAAAAGCTGAAAAGAAACTGGATCGGCATCGACATCACCCACATCGCCATCGCCCTCATCAAGTACCGCCTGCATAACACCTTTGGAAATAAGGTGCGTTATAAAATCGTGGGCGTGCCCGTGTCCCTGCCCGACGCGGAAAATTTAGCCAAAAGCGACCCGTACCAATTCCAGGCCTGGGCCGTCGGTCATTTTGTCGGCTTCCCTCACGAGCTGAAACGGGGCGCGGACAAGGGCATTGACGGCCGGTTGTACTTCCACGACGATCCGAGCCGGAAGACCAAGCAGATCGTTTTTTCCGTGAAGGCGGGCAAGGTCGGCGTGGCCCACGTGCGGGACCTGCGCGGCGTGATCGACCGGGAAAAGGCGGAGATCGGCGTCTTGATCGCGCTCCAGGAGCCCACCAAGCCCATGCGGGAGGAGGCGGCCAGCGCCGGGTATTACGAATCTCGCTGGGGAAAACACCCGCGCCTGCAAATCCTGACCGTGGCCGAACTGTTGGAGGGCAAAGGCATCGACTGCCCGCCGCAGGAACAGGTAAATGTCACCTTCAAGAAGGCGCCGAAGGCGAAATCGGCGGGGGACGCCGATAAACAGAGGAATTTGATAGAGGATTAACATGCTGGCCAAAGGTATTTACTGCTCCGCCTTTCACCTCGCAGGCCACGGCTGGACGTGGAGGGCCGCGCGCGCCCGGCCCGTTCGCGGCCGATCCTTCCATGGCGATGCTTGGGCATAGGTTAAAATCGATTCGGTGATTAAAGGCTAAGCGGGTTTGGGTTCGTGTGCTCGTCTGGAAAGAGACCGTTGCAAAACACAGGATTCCGAGACGAAATCGAGGAGGGCGAGGATCGAAGCCGCAGGAATATTACTATATTTCGAGGACTTCGAGCCGAAGCCCGACAATGAGTTCGGCCGGAAGCTGAAGTTTTGCAATGGTTTCCAGGGCTTATTTCAAAGAGGAACAGTTCCAGTTGCGTTTACCCCCATAGCGGTGGAAATTCAAAATTTTTCTCAAAGCTCAGGAGGCCTACCCTATGCTGCCGCAAGAATCTATACAGAGCGCCATAACTTCGCAACCCTGTGTTGCTCCTCGGCTCGTCATTGCGGCGTACCGACAAAGTACGCCTCATTCCTCGCCTTCGTCGCGCCTTGGTCTGCTTTGTTCTGACGCGCTGTATGCGCATCGATTTATGACGTTGGGCATAATAACGGTCCAAGAAAAAAACGATTAAAAAATGAAAGGAGAAAAAAAATGAAAAAACGGTATTTTATCATTGCGGTCCTGATTGTTATTTTACCACTCATCGGTTGTGATAAATTTAAAAAGCCTGCGATTCCTCCAGAGGCCATAACCGAAATTTATGCGCTGACTGAAGCTCCGGAGGTGGCAAAATACGTTGAAGTGAAAGACGTTCAGGATAGAAAGGATTTTTGCTACATCATGATCTATATCAAATCTCTTCCGGAACAACCGACAACTTTAGAAAGCGCGCTCGAGCAGTCGAAGAAATTTACCAAAGAATTTGTCGAAAGTACAGTCAAGATACTTAAAAAATACAACATCAACCAAGACATTTCCGTTTGGGCTCAACTGCCATTAAAAGACCAGGAAGTGAGTGTTCTTGGTCATGCCAGGTATGATGCCAAGCATAGCAAGTATTATGACTTTGAGCGCTACGTGCCCGCGCCGGCAAAGTAATATGGCCCAAAGGCTGGTGTCCTGTCCTAGAAATATCGCCCCAAAAGAAAGCCGCGTTCTGTCATTGCGAGCGAAGCGGAGCAATCTCATTACTGGCTGAAAATGAACGAGATTGTCGCGTCGCTTCGCTCCGCGCAATGACATAAAGCCACCTTTTTATGTAACCAACGTCTGGGACAAGACAAGTGGAGGGGTTCGAGATGAAGCATTATAGGATCAAGGCGATTCCATTTTGCGCTTTCGCTCTCATGGCCCTTTTTTCTTTCTTGCTGATTCAAGCCTTGGCTTTTGGAAAAGATTTTTCCGAGGCGACCAAAAGCGGCCGGCCGGGTGAGACCGTCGAGAGAGGGATCGTGATCCTCGTGGAATTTCCAGACGTCCGGCATGATCTAAACAAGAATCTTGTTCAAATGAGATTCGGTCTCCAGCTAAATAATTATGTCAAGGAAATGTCTTACAACAAGGTTTCCTTGGCCATCGACCTGACAAAACAATGGTACAAGATGCCCAGCCCGGTCACGCGGTACAGTATCTCGCCGCGAAACCTGGAAGTGGATAAATCCCGGGTGGCGAAATTGATCGATGACGCCCTCGATGCGGCGGATGAGGAGGTCGATTTCTCCAAATACTCCTTTGCGGTCATTTTTATGGGCGCAACGGTGCAGGAGTATGGCATGATCGGCCTTTGCGGATATCCGGGGATGCTCGGTTGGAGCGCGAAGGACGTGCTGAAGACCAGGAGCGGTCAGCAAATCAGGGGCGGGATCGCGATTTTCTGTTATCAGGCGCATCTCGGGACCCTTTTTCACGATATCGCCCATATCCTTGGCGGGGTGAAGGGCGGGAACCGGATGGTGCCGTGCCTCTACGATCACGACCTGCAGGCGAAGCCCGGCCCCATGCGGGAGACGGCCATCGGTGCCATGATCAACATGGGGTTCTGGGACCCCATGTCGTGTCACTTTTATAAACGGGAACTCGCTCCGCCAGGCATATCCTCCTGGACCAAGATGAGACTCAACTGGATCGATCCAGCCAAGATCAAGACCGTGGTGCCGGGCCGGAAAGATGAAGTGATCCTGGGACCTCTCGAGGACGGGTCATCGGAAATTTTAGCAATCAAGATACCTCTTTCCGAAAC
>Ga0315282_10008760_pt1 | contig 16281 bp, 16 predicted proteins | sample YL17G07_20_MG_FD_203693 | JGI IMG/M metagenome (GOLD analysis project Ga0315282, IMG submission 203693) | Sediment microbial communities from Yellowstone Lake, YNP, Wyoming, USA - YL17G07_20 | ecosystem: Environmental > Aquatic > Freshwater > Lake > Sediment | place: USA: Wyoming | collected...
GATTCGATATTATTACTATTGTTGCCGTCGATATGATGGACTAACACATCCTTTCCATAACCATCGTTTTGGCAAATACAGCAACAATGCCTGTTTTTTACAAGCACACGTCTTTCAAGTGAAGATGGTAATTTCCGTCTCATCCTAATGAATCTTTCCCTTTTATGGTTGGCGTTTACAAAATTTTTGTCTTTCCTATTAGAAAAGAAACCACATCTGTTGAGTCTTGTAAATAGGCCTCAACTCCTTTCTTCGAAAGGATATTGTGTCCCTTATAGTCCAAGTCTCGTCTTTTGTTATAGTCGAGGGTGCGAACGTGAGCAAAGAGATCTCTTAAGGCGAGCATTCTTTCCATGATTTTCGAAATCGCCTTCGGCACGCGTATGAATTTCTTAACCACCGCTATTTTATGCCGGGCAGGGAGTCTTCCGAGTATATCATCATAGAAAATATAGTAGCGCTTAATCCGACCAAAGTATTTAATCTCATTCCACTTCGGGCAATCTGTCAATACATGGTCCATGATGATAAGCGCCGCAGTTTCTTCCAATAAAGCACAATCCAAGAGTACGCGTGCGCGTATGACACTGTCTCGCTCGATTTCAAGATAATCTGAATCTGGAATTTTTGAGTGTTCAGGTGGCGCAAATGCAAGTTTTCGTAACTGTGCGATTTCCCGCTTCAAACGATTTCTGCGACTTAAATGACGCTTATGTGTCATAACAAGTCAATTTTCGGATAAAATCAAACCACCGTTTTTAATCATGCCATAATTCCGCTTTTTTCTTGTTTCACAATTCTACCCAAAACTACGAGTCCTTCTGCAAGTATCATGAGCATAGCCGAAGGACCAAAATTAAAATCTACCGCCGTTGCTCATCGTAGATTCTCGCAGAGAAGCGAAGACCTCGGCGTAGTTCCAAAACGAAGACGGGCCTCCGCCGTTGTCCCCCCAATTTTACCCCAAAATCCCCCAATCCGTCAACCCAAAAAATGACCTTGTCATCCTGAGCTTGTCGAAGGACCTACCCTGTTAATTTAGGCAATCTGCGCCTAATTTCTCTTCGCCTGTCCGTCCGTAGTACCAATGGAATCGGGACGAAGGCGGATGTTTTTTGTGCCTTTTTTGACCAATTAAATCAGTGCAACCCGTGAAATCTGTGGCTAATTTTTCTTCCAAAATTTTCGAATATTTTCAAACGTTTCATATCAATTTTCGAACGTTTCTATACAGTTTTCAAACGTTTCTATACAGTTTTCAAACGTTTTCGAATGTTTTCAATCATATACTCGTATAACAGTGCCATTGACCTGTTACAACGCATTTTACGAAAAGACCTGCCCCTTTGACTTACCCTCATTTTTAGCCCAAAAAGGCCGTATTTACGGCCCAATCTGCGGTTTTATAAGTGATATAAATGCTGCTGTACACGGCCTTTACGGCCCGACTTGTGATTTTAGCCAGGTCATCGGAAAATTCCGACCCGGACAATCCGTTACCGTTCCCGCCCCCGGAGTACTCCCGTGTCCGTAAATCCGGCTTTTCGGTATCCCATACCGGCTTTGCAAAAAGCGCACAAGTTTAACCAGCGACTGCATTTGCGCGTTTGTCGGCTGCGTCCGATCGAAGTCCCCCACCAGACAAATCCCTATCCCATCCTTATTGGCCCAGTTACCTGCTGTGCCGCCGACATGGGCACCTGTAATCTGCTTTTGCCACCGGTATGTTACCTCAACCTGCCCATCACCGCTGTTACTTCCGTTACCTATAACAAAATCATATCCAACACCCTGCCAATGGTTATTTTCCCTGTGCCACTTGTCAAATATAGCAGTATCGCCGCTTTTCGTTCCTGAATGATGTATCACTATAGCTGTCCATTTCTTTTCCACCACCGAAGGCGGTAACCACTCTTGCGAAACAGGGACACTTCCACCAGTTGAAACTGCCCGGCTTGGGGTTGGTGTTGAAAGTCTCGGTTTAACAGTTTCGCTACCCTTATAGCTATAGTCATTGTCATATGTAATCTGGGGCATCGGCTCATTAGTCATACAACCGCTCAGAACGAACAAACAACTGCACGCAATAAGAACTCTATTAAACATCTTTAATTATCCCACTCTTTCTGTTATTATGTTATCGGCATTTTGTCGTCAATTATGCCTGTGCCTGCCTCTGAGTTTCCGGCAAACGGGGCTTTTCTTTATATCTGACCATACGCACGCGATTGCCGCGTTTGTTGAATTCAACCACATCCATATACGATTGCATAAGAAGCAATCCCCGTCCCTCATTCTTATAAAGATTTTCACCGAGTCGTGGGTCCGGTACGGCTTCCGGGTCAAATCCCTTACCCTCATCCGTCATAGAAATTTCAACTTTATCTGAGCTCACCGAATAGTCAATTTTAACCTCTTTGTCAGGGTTCATTTTATTGCCGTGCTTGATGGCATTAATCAAAGCCTCTTCTAAGGCAAGATGGACGGCAAAAATATCCTCTTGGCTGAAATTGTTAGCTTCGAGCTTAGGTAGAATCCACTCACACACCTCAACAATAGCAAAGGGTGTGCTTGCGATAGCCATTGAGCGGGTAGTTGGTACTCTCGACGCCATGAACTTATACTATCTCAAATTATTATCCACGCCAACTTCTAATTATCGGCTAATTTTTCATCCTTGTGAACAAAATAAAGAGATTGCTGCCTAATCTGCAACGGACAAACTCTCAACTGCACTTTCCATATCCTGGTATATATCGAAAATTTTGGTCAGCCGTGTTATTTTGAAAATTTTATATATCTTCGGGTTTATACTGCAAAGTTTTAATTGGCCGTCGCGTTCATAAACCTTTTTGCTGACCCTGATTAAAAGCCCTAAAACGGCGGAGGACAAGAACCGCACATTGCAAAAATCTAAAATCAGGTTTATCCGCTCTGCTTGCTCAATGACAGACATGATAGACTCTTGAAGTGCCTGGACATCCTTCTCTTCGAGAATTTTTTCATCGGTAAAAGTGACAATAGTTGCATTCTCGGCGTACTCAACACTTATTCTCGGCTTTATCGACGCCATAGCAATCTCCCTAATCTGGTAAATGGTAACTGGAAACTGGAAACTGGAAACTGGTAATTACCAATTACAAATTACCAATTACCAAGTCAGATGTCAAGTTTTGAATTTTTGAAATAATTGTGAAATTTCATAGGCCCCGCACCTACTTTTTGCCACTGATTTCACTGATTTCACTGATTTATATTTTTTATTTCCTGTGTTAACCTGCCTTACGTCTGGCGGGTTAATCTGTGTTAATCTGTGGCTAAATAATTCTTGTAATTTTATATATTTTGCAACAGAAAAACTCTTGCAGCCTGGAGTACATCAGGGATAATGGACAATTGAATATTAGGGACCGTCAGATTTGCTGGAAGAAGGGTAATTTACTTAAACAAAAGCATGCATATTAGCGAATTTCAACAACTGATTTCAAAAAAATACGAAAAACGAGACCGCGAAAGAGGAATCCCCGCCACATTTATGTGGTTCATAGAAGAAGTCGGCGAATTAGCCACCGCGCTTGTCTCTAAAGATGACAAAAACAAGCAGGAGGAATTTGCTGATGTACTTGCGTGGCTCTGCACTCTGGCAAACATAAGCGATGTGGATTTGGAAAAGGCCTGTGCTAAATATACCGGCAGTAAAGTCAAGAGCTTCAAACCCAAATAGCCGATGACGTTAATGCAAGACTTGCGTTCATTCCTTGAGATTATCTCGTCTTTTTCCGCGTAGTGTTCGCACCATCGAAAACGCAAATAGCGCGAGAATCACAGACCAGCTTAAAATCATAAATATCCAGCCATCAAAACGCATCGGGTTGCATTCCCTCCTTTCGCCGCTGCTCTCTTTTTTGCCAGATGTGCCGAATCAAAAATGCCAGCACGACAAAAAATATCAATAGTCCAATACGTGTTCCCAATACGAACGGTATATTTTCCTTTGGCACATTCTTCATCAGGATTATGCCTGTCCAATCCTGCCAGAACCAAAAACCCAAAATGAAGATTAAAAATGCCGGGGTAATATACTTGATGATAAACCTGTAAATTTTCGGTATTGTAATATCTGAGCCGATGTGCATTTCCGTCCAGGCCTTTTCCATTCCGAAAACCCAGGCGAAAAGAATCGCCTCAACCGTTGCAAACAGGACCAGACAAAACGTTCCGCCCCAGAAGTCAAGTTCTTCAACAACACCTCTGCTAATGAGGAAAATGGCCGGCTGGCATAGAACAAATGTAACCAGCCCAAAGACCCAGCTTGCCTTTTTCTTTGAAAAGTTAAACTCGTCCTCCATAAACGCTATCGCCGGCTGGGCAAGCGAAATAGAAGAAGTTATACCTGCAAGGAAAAGCAGCATAAACCACATAAAGCCAAAGATATTGCCGAATGCGATTTTTTGCATAACCAGCGGCATAGTAACAAAGCCGAGATTAAAAGCGCCACCAGCAGCTATTTGTGCAGTGGCAGGGCCAAAAAAAGCAAAAGCAGCCGGGATTACAATACTTCCGCCAAGAATTACTTCTGCAACTTCATTAGTAGCTGCTGCACTCAAGCCGGACAGGGCAACATCGTCCTGTTTAGTAAGATAACTTGCATAGGTAAGGATAACACCGATGCCGCAGCTTAGCGTAAAGAATATCTGGCCTGTTGCTGCCAGCCAGACTTTAGCGCTTTTTAAGGCAGACCAGTCAGGATTCCACAGGAAACCAAGGCCATTGATAATATTGTAGTCGGGTTTTGCAGGGTCAGGGGCACCGAGGGTCAAAACTCTGACCACGAGTATTATTCCAAATAAAAAAAGCACGCCCAGAGAATATTCACATACTTTTTCAATGCCTTTACTTATGCCCATATAAACTATCAAGACATTCAAAATAAATGTTACTAAAAAGAAAAAATAAGCAGGAGCTAAATTAGCGAAAAATTCATTTTTCACCAGCCCCTGATATGCCTGCAGAAAAGTCGACATACTTTGTTCTGTAGTGCAGCCGTTGTATTTACCCAGCAGTGCAAAAACACTGTAGCCGAGCAGCCAGGATTCGATATAAACATAATAGATAAAGATTACAATAGGGCCGAAAATCCCAATGACGCCGAAATACTTGATGAATTTGTTTTTGTTCCAGAGGGTGTGAAACATTCCCGGCGCCGTGCTATGGCCAAAGCCTCCGCCGAACCTGCCGATAGTCCATTCAATCCACATCAGCGGCAGTCCCACCAGAAGCAGGGCCACAAAATACGGTATCATAAATGCCCCGCCTCCATTTTTTGCCGCTTGAACAGGAAATCTTAAGAAGTTGCCCAGGCCGATAGCGCTTCCTGCTACAGCCAATATGACACCGAGTTTGCTCCCCCATCTTTCTCTTTTTCTTTGTTCTTCCAAAGGCTCAAGACCCGCTGTTTATTTTCTCACAGAGCAGCGCTTCGGCAGCTACTTTTTTATCCCGAGCACCTCCAGCGTATCGCGCTCGACGATGTTTTGAATGTTACCCCGGGGAACTGTCGGCAAATTTGTGTCAGCCAGAAGCTTATTAAAGCTAAGCAGTGTTTCTATACATTCTTCAGCTTTGCCAAATGGAAACCCGCTGCCAAACAACAACTTATCCATCACCCCACATTCGTGTGCTGCCACTACCATATTATAAACCTGCCAGACATTGCTGGGCTTTATCGTCAAATCTGCATAGACATTTTTATGTTTGGCCACCATCGACAATGTTTGCTCAACAAAAGGGGAACCCATAGTCCCGATGACAATTTTCAAGGCGCTAAACTCTCTGGCAACTTCATCCAAAAGATATGGTTGAGCATAATCCAAAACGGCCTCAGGTCCCAAAACCATCTCATTATGAAAGAAAACAGGAAGCCCAAGTTCCTGTGCCGATTCATAAAATTTCATCGCTCTGCTGTGGGCTGGATGAAAGCCACACTGCGAACAGTATAAAACTATCCCCTTAAGCCCCAGCTTATCTGTTAAAGTAGCCAGATTTTTAACGCTTATTTTATCTTTGGTAGGCTCTACAACTGCAAAGCCAATCATTTTTTCTTTATGTCTGCTGATATACTCAGATAACTTCTTGTTGACCTCCTGGCTTGGACCTTCCGGGGCAGCCAATACTATGCAAATATCTACTGTTTCCGTTGCCGCCAAATGCTCAGAGGCCTCAATATTCTCCGCAGCGCAATTTATATGTGTGTGGCAATCAACTATCATATTCCGGCACCTTTAATGTATCGAATAATAATCAATTAGCAATAATCAATTATATCGGCTGCGTCAAGTGCAAATATTTTCTCTTTATTTCGTAATCCTGCATATCCTGTTATCCTTACCTTACCTCTTTCGTCGAAAAAAAATGGCTGCTGCCTGCGGGTTTTTCTTGACCTAAAGATGCGGCAAATGTAATATGTTCCGGCTGTTTAGATTCCTTTATTACAGACAAGCGGGGAATTCTTGTGGATTGTCCGGTTTGTAAAAACGCAATGATTGTCCTTGAGCTTGCCGAAGTCGAAGTTGATTATTGCACCGACTGCGGCGGTATCTGGCTCGATGTCGGCGAATTGGAACTTTTGCTTGGCAATTCACAGCAGACCAAACAATTGCTCGATTCCTTCAAAATTGATTCCAGTTGCACTGAAAAACGGAGAAAATGCCCTATATGCCTGAAAAAAATGCAAAAAATCGTCGTTGGCCCGTCCACGCCGCCTCTGCTCATAGACAAATGCGCCAGAGGTGATGGCCTGTGGTTTGACCATGGGGAACTGCAGAATACCTTAGACAGAGCGAAATTGGATAAAGACAATAAAATTCAAAAGTTATTAGCTGATATCTTTCCCGGATAGCATCTGTTTTTATTTACTCAGAATTTACTTTAACGGTAAGGAATTGTAGGAAGGTATTTCCGTATGGTGTACACAATTGGCTTGGATTACGGGACAAATTCCGTAAGAGCGGTGCTTGTGAATGTAGCAGATGGCCAAGAGTTAGCTACCGCCGTGCACCAATACGAAACCGGTCAAGAGGGTATCATTCTCGATTCGGCTGACCACAATCTGGCAAGACAGAACCCTGCTGATTATATCAAGGGTATCGAAGTCACGGTCAAAGAGGTAATCAGCAAAGCCAGGAAGACCAACAGGGATTTTGACGCCAGCCGGATTATAGGTATCAGCATCGATACAACCGGCTCGACACCTATGCCGGTTGACAAGAACGGCACGCCATTGAGTATGTTAAATAAATTCAAGGACAATCCTAACGCCTGTGCCTGGCTGTGGAAAGACCATACCGGCCACGCTGAAGCTGCTGAGATTACTGAACTGGCCGAAAAGAAGCACCCCGAGTATCTGGCCAAGTGTGGTGGAACGTATTCATCAGAATGGTTCTTCAGCAAAATCCTTCACTGTTTAAGAGTTGACTTGAAAGTCTTCGATGCCGTTTATACCTGGGTCGAGCACGCCGATTATATGACGGCGCTTCTGACGGGGACTACAAACCCGCAAAAAATCAAACGCTGCCGATGCGCCGCCGGACACAAAGCTATATTCAATGACGACTGGGGCGGCTACCCAGCCAGGGATTTCCTTGCAAAGCTCGACCCAAAACTGGGGCAGTTCCGTGACACTTTAAGCGATAAGACCTATGCCATTGACCAAAAGGCAGGCGGCCTCACCAAAGATTGGGCGGACAAACTCGGTCTAAAAGACGAAATACCGGTTGCGATGGGTGCATTTGATGCCCATCTGGGCGGCGTTGGTTCAGGAATAAGCACCGGCAAATTAGTGAAAATCATCGGCACCAGCACTTGCGATATGGTGGTCTGGCCCGCCGATAAGGATTTAGCTGATATTCCGGGTATATGCGGAATAGTTGATGGCTCAATTCTGCCCGGCTTCTGGGGACTTGAAGCCGGCCAATCCGCTGTCGGTGACATCTTCAACTGGTTCGTAAATTATATCCAGCCGGGAGGTTCCGCAGCAAGCTCGCATGAGGCCCTGACCGCGGAGGCTGCAAAGCTAAAACCAAGCCGGTCGGGCTTGCTGGCCCTTGATTGGAACAACGGCAACAGAACGATACTTGTTGACCAGAGACTGACAGGCCTGTTGCTGGGCCAGACGCTCCATACAACGCCCGGAGAGATTTACCGGGCGTTGATTGAGGCAACCGCTTTTGGTGTTCTTACTATCATCAACAGATTTGAAGAATACGGAGTTAAAATATCGGAGGTGATAAATTGCGGCGGTATCGCTGAGAAAAATCCTTTGCTGATGCAAATTTATGCTGATGTGATAGGTAGAGAAATGAAAATAACTCGCTCTACTCAGACCTGTGCTCTGGGTTCAGCTATAGCCGGTGCGGTAGTTGCAGGCAAAGCGGCTGGCGGTTATGATAATTTTGCCGATGCTCAGGCCGCTATGTGTGGAATGAAAAAAGTTACATACAAGCCGATTCTTGAAAATCACAGAGTCTACCAAAAGCTTTATGCACTTTACAGCCAGCTCCACGACGCCTTTGGCTTGGACAGCTACTCGGGCAAAATGGCAAACGTCATGAAACAACTCTTGGATATAAAAGATAAAGCAAATGCTTAAGAACATTACGAACAGAAATAACAGGAGGAACAAAAAATGAAGAAAACTACATTTGGTGTTATTGTTGGAAACAGAGGATTTTTCCCAGACCACTTGGCAAAAACAGGACGCAAAGAAATACTTGACGTCCTTAAGAAAAATGGTTTCAACACTGTCGCCCTTTCAATGCAGGATACAAAATATGGTGCTGTTGAAACTTTTGCCGATGCAAAAAAATGTGCAGCCCTTCTTGCGAAGAACGCTGAAAATATCAACGGCATAATTGTAACGCTTCCGAACTTTGGGGACGAGAGAGGTGTTGCAGAAACAATCAAGCGCTCAGGACTTAATGTGCCGATTTTAATCCAGGCTGAGCCTGATATTTCGGGCAAAATGACCATAGCCGATAGGCGGGATTCTTTCTGCGGTAAAATCAGTGTTTGTAACAATCTCAGGCAGGCCGGCATCCCATATACTCTGACAAAATCACATACCGTTAAAGTTACATCGGCTGAATTTAAGAGAGACATCGATGATTTTGCCTCTGTCTGCCGAATCGTCAAAGGTCTTCAAAACGTGCGTTTTGGTGCCATCGGTGCCAGACCGACAGCTTTTAACACCGTCCGCTACAGCGAAAAAATCCTCGAACTTTCAGGCATCGCAGTAGAAACACTGGATTTATCTGAAGTCCTTGGAAAAATCGATTTGCTTGCCGACAATGACAGAGCCGTTAAAGGCAAGTTAAACGCTATCAGAAAATATATTCCAACAAAATCAATTCCTGCCGACGCACTTTTGAAAATAGCCAAATTCGGTTCCGTGGTGGACCAATGGATTAAGGAGAACGAAATTAACGGTACGGCCATTCAATGCTGGACAAGTCTTGAGGAATTCTTCGGAATAGTGCCCTGCACGCTTATGAGCATGATGAGCGACTCTTTGGTACCGAGCGCCTGCGAGGTTGACGTTACAGGCTTGCTGGGGATGTACATTCTCCAGTTGGCAAGCGGCACGCCAAGCGCAATTCTGGACTGGAACAATAACTACGCCGACGACCCCAACAAGTGCGTCTTGTTCCATTGCAGCAACGTGCCTATGTCATTCTTCAAAAAGGCGAGGATGGATTATCAGGAAATAATTGCCGGTACGGTAGGCAAGGAAAATACTTATGGTGCGGTTGTTGGCAGAATAGCTCCTAATAAGGCGACCTTCTGTAGAGCCACCACTGATGATACCAGCGGTGTCATCAGCGTTTATACGGGCGAAGGTGAGTTCACAAATGATAAACTCGACACCTTTGGCGGCTACGGCGTGATGAAAATTCCCAACCTCCAGACACTTATGCAGTACATCTGCAGGATGGGCATTGAGCATCACGTTGCTGTAAATATGTGCCAAAAAGCTGATGCAATTGCCGAAGCTCTGGACAACTATATGGGCTGGGAAGTCTATCGGCACAGATAAATCGCAGTGTAATGAGCCGAATTTCAAAAAGTTTAAGGAGAAAAGCTAAGATGAAAACTAAATATGTCCCAATTCTATCAGTTGTTGCTGTATTGTTTGTGTTTGGTTGTAATGAACTTACTACGTGTGGAGGAAAAAAATGAGCATTAAAAAACAAGCTTTTGGAAAAACAGAGGACGGCAAAAACGTTGATTTGTACACCCTGACCAACAGCACGGGCTTAAATGCAAAAATAATGACCTATGGCGGTATTGTGACGTCGCTTCAGGTGCCCGACCGAAATGGGAATTTTGCCGATATCGTGTTAGGTTGTGACAGCCTCGACGAATACATTAAGAGATCTCCCTATTTCGGTGCGTTAATCGGCCGCTTCGGAAACCGTATCGCCAAAGGCAAGTTCACCCTCGACGGCGTCGAATACACCTTGGCAACGAATAACGGCCCGAATCATCTCCACGGCGGCATAAAGGGATTCGACAAGGTTGTATGGAACGCAAAACAAATGCAAACAGACCAAGGCCCGGCGCTAAAATTAACTTATCGAAGCCGTGACGGTGAAGAAGGCTATCCCGGCAACCTTTCCTGCACAGTTATTTACACCCTGACAAACAATAATGAGTTGAAAATCAGCTACGAAGCCAAAACCGACAAAGCCACCGTTATCAATCTCACACATCATAGCTATTTTAACCTCGGCGGCCATAATTCCGGTGATATTCTCGGACATGAGCTTATAATTAATGCCGACCGTTTCACCCCCGTCGATAAGGACCTGATACCGACCGGTGAAATAAAACCTGTCAAAGGCACACCATGGGATTTCACTAAGCCGATGGCCATCGGCTCACGCATAAAACAGGTCGAAGGTGGCTATGACCACAATTACGTACTTAACAGTTCCGATGGCTCGCTGGCACTCGCAGCTTCGGTCTATGAGCCGAAGAGCGGTCGTGTTATAGAAATTTTCACCACCGAACCGGGCATTCAGTTCTATACTGGAAACTTTTTGGATGGCTCTGTTAAGGGAAAAGGTGCTGTCTATAACAAGCACAATGGCTTCTGCCTCGAGACGCAGCATTTCCCGGATTCGCCCAACAGACCCAATTTCCCATCGGTGGTCTTAAAACCGGGTGAAAAATACACGCAGCTGACCGTGCACAGATTCTCTGCACGATAAACCGATGGCCGTAAGCCATTATTTATATAGAATGAGGTTTGTGGGTTTTGCTGAAAGCTTAAAACGTATTTGTTAAAAGGAGAAAAGTTATGACCACACTAATCATTGTTGCTGTTGTCCTTGTTTTGCTCGTTCTTTTTGTAATCGCCGCCTACAACGCTTTGATTCGGCTTCGCAATCAGGTCGATAACGCCTGGTCGCAGATTGATGTCCAGCTAAAGCGCCGCCACGATTTGATTCCCAATCTCGTCGAAACCGCCAGGGGCTATATGAAACATGAACGCGGAACCTTTGAAGCCATAACCGAGGCCAGAAGCCGGGCTATGGGAGCAAAAACCGTCTCCGAAGCCTCAAAAGCAGAAGGCGCGCTCGGCGAGGCCCTCAGTAAATTTATGCTCGTAGTCGAGAATTATCCCGACCTCAAGGCCAATCAGAATTTCCTCGCCGTCCAGGAAGAGTTGACCGGCACCGAAAACAGAATCTCTTTTGCACGCCAGAGCTACAATGACCAGGTCCTGTTCTTTAATAACAAGATTCAGATGTTTCCTTCGAACGTCGTTGCGAATATGTTCAATTTCAGCAAACGAGATTTCTTTGAGCTTGAAACCGGCGCTGAGCGGGAAGTCCCGAAGGTAAGCTTTACTTAAAATTAGAAACTTATTCATAGTGAGCTTGTCGAACCTAGAGTATATAACATAACGGACACTATTAGACACGGATTAACACTGATTCACACTGTTTACAACTCATTTCTCTGTGTCCTCTGTGTTCTCTGTGGCTAAACTACGATGTGGGAACTGATTAGGGCTAACAAGAGAAACTCCATCATTCTGATGGTGCTGATGGCTGCCACTTTATTATTCTTAGGCTATGTCATCGGCGCCGCCTTCGCCGGACACCAGGCAGGTTTCATCGGCCTGATAATTGCTACCGCCGTCTGGCTGATACTCGCAATGGTCAGCTTTTCATCCGGCGACCAAATCCTTCTCGCCGCCAGTAAAGCCAACCCTGTCACTCACAATGAGTACCCCCAGTTATTCAACATAGTTGAAGAAATGAAAATCGCCGCCGGATTGCCCGCAATGCCCAAAATCTATATCATACCTGACCCTGCCCCAAATGCCTTCGCCACAGGCAGAAGTCCGCAGTCCGCCTCCGTAGCGGTAACTGCAGGCCTGTTAGGCCGGCTCAACCGTGATGAGCTTCAGGGGGTCATCGCCCACGAAATGAGCCATATCCTCCACCGCGATATCCTTTACGTTACACTTGCCGGCATAATGCTCGGCTCGATTGTGCTTTTGTCACAGGTATTCCTGCGAAGTATGTATTACAGTTCTGTCGGCTCGCGGCGAAGATATTCATCCGGCGGCAAAGGCAGCGGACAGGCTGTCGCCGTTATGCTGATTATCGCGCTTGTTGCCGCCATTCTTGCCCCTATAATGGCACAATTACTTTATTTCGCGCTTTCGAGAAGACGCGAATATCTCGCCGACGCTGGCTCCGCCAGACTAACCCGTTACCCGGAAGGTCTTGCCAGCGCCCTTGAGAAAATCGCCGCCGACCCGTCCCCGCAATTAGCTGCCGTCAATAAAGTTACCGCCCCGATGTACATCGTCAATCCATTTAAGAAAGCCGCTGGGTTAAAATTGTCCGACCTGACCAGCACGCACCCGCCGATTTCCGAAAGGATAAAAATCCTGCGCAGTCTGAGCGGCGTATCCTTCAAGGATTATTCGGACTCTTTCACCCAGGTAACGCATCGCAGAACAATCGTCCCCCCTGCCGCTTTGACCAAGGAGGACATCGCCCTGCGCCAGGCCGGCGAAGAAGCCAAAAAGGAACAACGCCGTGAAACCCAGATGCGACAGGTCGGCGATATTATGCGACAGGTCAACCAGTTCGTTTTCCTGACCTGCTTGTGCGGCCTGAAGTTAAAAATCCCGCCTAATTTCAAATCCGACAAGGTCCAATGCCCAAGATGTAAAAGAATTCTCGATTTGCCTGAAAAATAATTGCCGTCATTGCGAGCACGGCGCGGCAATCTCAACAACACAATCTTAAATCTCAAATCTTAAATCCCTTCTTCGATGGTCTTGAGATAATTGCCAATAGACTTGATTTCGGCCTTTTCCATACCCGTAATACTACGGGATTTTGGCTTAAATGCCAACGTTTTGCCTGTTTTTACTTGACTGTCCGGTTGTAAAGCGTATACTGAAATACGCTTTTGACTGGGGGCAAAGGCAAGAGAGAAGGAGAAGGGAATGAGAGAGCTATCACGTCTGTTGCTCGCGATCCGCACAAAGAGCAGTCAGCGCACACAAGGTGCGCCATAAATATCAACAATTTTAAGAGGAGAAGAAAATGAAAAGAAGTTTTTTAACAATTATGGCATGTTTAGTAGCACTGGCACAGGTTGCTTCGGGGGCACATATTTATTTTGATGATGGCCAAGCTCACTCGATAAACTATGATACGCATCAAACTCAAGCTTATGGTGTCTGGCTTGATAAAAACAAATTCAACAATCCCGGCACACACCTTGAACTGTTAGATGGCGCAAAGATAGGGTATATTCTTCCTTTTAATAAAAGCACAATTACTATCAATGGCGGTACAGTGGATGGATTTAATGTCGCTATTGACACCCACGGTGATAATATAATCACGGTAAACGGAGGTATGCTTATAGGAGATGTCGCAGTAAATAACAATAGCATGATTTACGTCAACGGCGGCACGTTTGCTGATGATATTTATGCGTATGACAACGGTATAGCCGAAGTTCGTGGAGGCCTGATTAGCGGTATTTATGGAGTGTTTGACAGCGGCAAAATTTATCTTTACGGCAGCAATTTCCAGGTTGGTGGTCAGAACTTGAGTTACGGTGACAGTCTCCGGGATTTTGGAACATTACAAGGTAATTATTTCAAAGGACTATTGACCGGCACATTGCAAAACGGATCGGCGGTAAATAATGATTTTTGGATACCGGCATCTGTAGACGCTGACATCATTGTTGTCCCCGAACCCGCCACGCTCTTACTCCTCGGCCTCGGCGGATTGACTTTACTGCGAAAACGTAAAAAATAAAAATTGTTTGTTAAACCAATGGGCTGTGAGCAAAACACTTGCAGCCCTTTTTATTTTTGGAGCTTTTAATACTCTGCGTTCTCAGCGGTTAAAAACAAATCAAAAGCGAGGGTACCCCGAGGGGAAAATCGGAAAATTCGAAAAAATTTTTACTCCTTTTCCCACATCGAGTTACGAAAATCGGGAATCCTGAATCAAGAACCTTTTTCGCCTCAAACGCGCAGGTTCGTCCTATTGTGGGAGGAAGTCTGCTTTGAAATGAAAGAATTACCAATCAACAATAATCATTTATCAATAATCAATAACAAGGGGTGTGTTTTCTCCGCCATCTGCGGTGTTAATTTAGGCAACTTTTATTTAAGTAATCAGTGTAAATCTGTGAAATCTGTGGTTGAAAATCGACTTGTCCGCCATAGCTTCAGCGAAGGCAGGTCAATCAAAAATGATTAATTATGCGAAACAAAGCCAATTTCCGAAAAGTCAAAATATTTATAACCGTAATTTCAACAACCAATTACAACGAAAAACAAACAATGGACTCTTGGTCAAAACAAACCCAAACAAAGCCAATTTTATCCGCCCCCGGCTCTATAAAAAAGGCCCTGCTTTTCAGCAGGGCCCATGGTTTTCTCATCCGCCTGTTCAGATTCAGCAGGGACGTACGTTGGTTGCTTCGGGCCCCTTTTGCCCTTGTGCAGACTCGTACTCCACCGCCTGGTCCTCAGAAAGCGACCTTGTCCCTTCCGCGAGGTTCGAGTGATGGACAAACAAATCCTCACCGCCACCGTCAGGAGTGATAAAACCATATCCCTTTCTCTCACTGAACCATTTTACTTTACCTTTTTCCAAAATTTCTTCTCCTTAGGTCCTTTATTGGTCCTGCAATGTAACCTCCCTCGTATTTTCTCACAGGAATATGCTTTCGAGGGATGAAAGTATACTCCCAAAACAGCGCAACTCTACCAGGACAGCTACCGCCTGTCAACAAAAAATTATTTTCTCGGAGCTTCCACCCACCTCAAGCATTTCGGACACCGGCCGGTTTTCCCGGCATCTTTCTTGTACAATTTGATTCTATGTCCGCACTCGCATCTGAACCGAACAAAATCGTCCTCGGGTTTCTCTGCCTCGGGAACCGTTTTCTTTGGCTCGGCTTTTTTTCTGTCAGCCGTCTTCGACTGTTTCTCAACTGCCTCTAAATCTTTTTTCTCCTCTTTTTCGCCTTTTTTTCCCCCCTCTTCTTTCCCTTTTTCTTCCTCTTTTTCCTTCCTCGACAGCATTTGCAAAAGCGACTTTTCGTCACTCTCCATCACCAGCCATTTTTTCTTCAGCATCAGTACCGCCAATCCAGCCCCTGCCCCAACGCACAAAATATGCGCACAATACGTTGTGCCTGGGCCGCCCAGCCCCGCCTCCAATAAATCAAAAACAAACCAAAGCGCAACAACCCAATAACCTGAAATACTAACCGCCATTGGACGCGGAAATAAAAAGAAACAGCTTATCGTATCCTCCGGGAAAAGCACAATATATATCCCCACGATACCGCTTATCACCCCGCACGCCCCAATCGCCGGGCCGACACCAAGTGCCAGGTGGGTTACCCCCGCCAGCAAACCAAACCCCAAATAAACCAACAGATAAAGTTTATTGCCCAGCTTCGAGCAAACGGCATTGCCAAAAGGCCACAAAAAAATCAAATTGCCTATCAGCCGAACAGTGCCCTTCAAAATGCCGCCGTGCAGCCAAATATATGTAAACAATCCTATCCCCCAGCCGTTTAAAGCAAACCGGGCCATTGGCCCCGTAACTGCTTGCTTCTTCTCTACCTGCTTTGTGGCTACTTCATTCTCAACCGTTGGCACTCTGAGCACTTCTTCTATTGGGCTCTCAATTCCCTTTTTTGACTTTTCGGCTACCT
>Ga0315282_10008761_pt1 | contig 16280 bp, 23 predicted proteins | sample YL17G07_20_MG_FD_203693 | JGI IMG/M metagenome (GOLD analysis project Ga0315282, IMG submission 203693) | Sediment microbial communities from Yellowstone Lake, YNP, Wyoming, USA - YL17G07_20 | ecosystem: Environmental > Aquatic > Freshwater > Lake > Sediment | place: USA: Wyoming | collected...
CTAAGGAGTGGAGAAAAAAAATAGTTGAGAAAATTGCGGCCGAAGATGCAGAAATTTTAGAAAAATATTTAGCCAATGAGAAAATTTCGGTTGAAGAACTAAGAAGAATTTTGAGAAAAGCAACAATTTCGTGTAAGTTATTCCCGGTATTTTTTGGTTCCCTTTTCAAAAGAATAGGAATTCAACCCCTTTTAGATGCAATAGTCTATTATTTGCCAAACCCAGCCGATTTGCCACCAATAAAAGGAATCGATCCAAAGACAGGCAAAGAAATTGAGAGAAAACCTTTGGATTCTGAGCCATTTTCCGCTTTATCTTTTAAAATTCAAGCCGATCCCTATGTTGGAACTTTAACTTTTTTCCGGGTCTATTCTGGGTATTTAAAAAGAGGTTCTTATTTATTAAATTCGACAACTGGGGAGCGGGAAAGAATTGGTAGATTATTGAGAATGCATGCCGATGAAAGAGAAGAAGCTGAGGAGGCATTTGCCGGAGATATTTTAGCCACGATTGGTTTAAAAAACACTTCTACCGGTAATACTCTGTGTGACGAAGCCCACCCTATCATTTTAGAAAAAATTATTTTCCCAGAACCAGTAATTTTTATTCGGATCGAACCAAAGTCAAAAGCTGATGAGGAAAAAATGACATTCGCCTTAAAGAAATTGGCTGGAGAAGACCCAACATTTCAGGTAAAGGGAGATCTTGAGACAGGAGAAACAATTATTTCTGGAATGGGAGAATTGCATTTGGAAATCATTGTCGATAGAATGAGAAGAGAATTTGGAGTTGGAGGAAATGTTGGAAGACCACAAGTAGCTTACAAAGAAACCATTAAGGAAGAATCTGAGGCTGAGGGAAAATACATCAGGCAGTCGGGTGGAAGAGGGCAATATGGGGATGTCTGGTTGAGGTTAGTACCAAAAAAAAGAGGAGAGGGATTCGAATTTATTGATGAGATAAAAGGAGGAGCCATTCCCAGAGAATTTATTCCGGCAGTGGAAAAAGGAGTAAAGGAAGCGATGCAAAAAGGAGTGGTGGCTGGATATCCGATGGTTGATCTCAATGCCACATTGTATGATGGTTCCTTTCACGAAGTTGATTCCTCAGAATTTGCCTTCAAGATCGCAGGTTCGGTTGCTTTTCAAGAAGCAGCAAAAAGAGCAAAACCGGTTTTATTGGAACCGATAATGAAATTGGAAGTAATATGTCCTTCTGAGTTTTTTGGAAGCGTTATTGGAGATTTGGCGGCAAGAAGGGGGAAAATCGAAGAAACGGAAGATAGAGTGGAAATGAAAATCATTAGGGCAAAGGCTCCCTTAGCTGAAATGTTTGGCTATGCTACTTCCTTGAGGAGTTTGACACAAGGTCGAGGAACCTTTACAATGGAATTTGACCACCTTGAAGAAGTTCCCAAAAATATTGCCCAGGAAATTATTGAAGGGCGAAGAAGATAAATCTTCTTCTTTTCCCTTCGCTATCGCTCGGGAGGAAGAGGAGATAATTCACAATCTGGGCTATTGACTTTTATTTAAAGGTTAATAAAATAATAATATAACCTAATTAAAATCCAAAATTCCAATTTCAAAATCCAAAATAAATTTTAAATTCGAATAATTAAATTTTAAACGTTTTGGATTTTGAGCTTTGGGCTTTGGATTTCAAAACATATGGCAGAAAAAACAAAATTTGTCAGGGCAAAGCCCCACGTTAATATTGGTACCATTGGCCATGTTGCCCATGGTAAAAGTACTCTCACGGCCGCTATCACTCACGTTTTAAAGCTGAAAGACCTATCACCCAAAGAAATAACAGTAGAAGACCTTAATGCGGCACCGGAAGAAAAGGCGAGGGGATTAACAATTACTATTTCTCATGTTGAGTACTCAACCGAGAAGCGTCACTATGCCCACATCGATTGTCCGGGTCATGCTGACTATGTTAAAAATATGATTACCGGAGCAGCTCAAATGGATGGAGCAATTTTGGTAATTTCTGCTCCCGATGGTCCAATGCCCCAGACCAGAGAACACATTTTATTAGCCAGGCAAGTGGGACTGCCGGCGGTAGTCGTCTTTTTAAACAAATGCGATGCTGTTGACGACCCAGAAATCATTAGTTTGGTTGAAAGTGAGGTTCGGGAACTTTTGAAAAAATATGGTTATCCAGGTGATGAGGTTCCAATAATTAAGGGTTCGGCTTTAAAAGCTCTGGAGACAAAATCGGTTGATGAAGAAGCGAATAGGCCAATTTTGGAGTTATTGAAAGTAATAGATGAATATATCCCGGAACCAGTTCGAGAAGTGGATAAACCATTTTTAATGGCTATTGAAGATGTTTTTTCCATTGCTGGTCGGGGAACAGTTCCTACCGGAAGAATTGAACGAGGAGTAATTCATCCCAATGAGGAGGTAGAGTTAGTCGGCCTCCGGCCAACAGTAAAAACTATTGCCGTTTCAATTGAAATGTTTAACAAAATCCTTGACGAAGGAAGGGCCGGAGATAATGTGGGAATTTTATTGCGAGGTCTTAAAAAAGAAGAGGTAGAAAGAGGTCAAGTCCTATCTAAACCAGGAACAATAACTCCCCATACTGAATTTGAAGGCGAGGTCTATGTTTTAACCAAAGAAGAGGGTGGAAGACATACTCCATTTTTCACTGGTTACAAACCCCAGTTTTATTTCCGAACCACTGATATCACTGGAGATGTAATTTTACCAGAAGGTACGGAAATGGTCATGCCAGGTGACAATGTTAATTTGAAAATTAAATTAATAGCTCCAATTGCCATGGAAGAGAAACAGAGATTTGCTATTAGAGAAGGAGGAAAGACGGTGGGAGCAGGAGTAGTAACAAAAATCGCTAAATAATGTTGGAATGTTAGAGCGCTTCGCTTTGTTAGATTGTTAGAATATTCATTTTAACAAAGGCCGAAGGCCGATCCAACATTTCAACCTTTTTACAATAATAGGGTTCTTTCAAGATGGCTAAAAAGAAAGTTACTGCAGTTGAAAAAACAGTTGAGCCTAAGTTAAGGATAAAACTTAGGTCTTATGATCATAAAGTAATTGATAATTCTGCAAAGCAGATTATTGAGACCGCTTTACGTTACGGAGCAGAAGTATTAGGACCCATTCCTTTGCCAACCGAGATTCATAAATACACCGTCAATCGGTCCTCTTTTATTCACAAAGATAGCCGAGAACAATTTGAAATAAGGGTTCACAAAAGATTAATTGATGTCATCAGCCCGAACCCAAAAGTAATTGATGCCTTGATGAGTTTGACACTACCCGCTGGAGTCGATATCGAAATAAAGATGTAATAAACATAATGCGAATCTACGAATGATATGCGCGAATGCCACGAATAAAATTTAATAATATGTGCATTTTATTTAATATTTCCAAAGTCTAAAAATTTTGCTACAATAAATTTGCATTGCCTCAAAGACTGGGCAAGCGCCCAGTTTTTGATTAAGTATTCGTAGCATTCGGATTTAATTTGTAGTATTCGAATTATATTATTTTATGAAATTCATATTAGGTTTAAAACTTGGTATATCCCAGATTTTTGATGAAAAAGGTTCTCCGGTCCCGGTAACTTTGATTGAAGCTGGACCCTGCGTTATCACCCAAATAAAAACTAAAGAGAGAGACGGATACGAAGCTATTCAAGTTGGATTTAAAAAAATTGAAAAGGAAAAGAAAATTAAAAAGCCCATGAAAAAAAAACCATTCCGCTGGTTGAGAGAATTTAAAAATAAAATTGAAGAATTTAAATTAGGTCAGATCGTTGATGTTTCGATTTTTCAAGAAGGAAATTTAGTTAAAGTTTGTGGATTATCAAAAGGAAAGGGCTTTGCCGGGGTAGTCAAGCGCTGGGGATTTCATGGAAGATCAACCACTCATGGAACAAAGCACGAATTAAGGACTCCCGGCTCAACCGGAACATCCATTCCAGAAAGAGTAATTAAAGGCAGGAAAATGGCAGGTCGAATGGGAGGTGCCCGAGTAACAATTAAAAATTTAAATGTAGTCAAAGTCGATAAGGAAAATAATTTATTAGCAGTGAAAGGAGCAGTTCCGGGTAGAAAAGGAACCCTCCTTGAAATTAGAGGATAATCGCTCGGTAAGCTGGTTTCAGGGTCGTTCGCTCGCCCCAGCGAGGCTCGCTCACTGAAGTAAAGACCCCTCGCTCTTCCCGACTCTGTCGGGAAACCATGCCCGCTCGGGTCTTTAATTCACCCTGAAACCACTTGCCTCGCTTAAGGAAGAGAGGAAAATAAAAGAGCCCGTGTAATTATGAAATGGTTTTCAGTAATTACTACGGGCCCCCGATGGACATTTAGAGTCCGACTGCCAGAGACTTTTCGGTGGTTACCACTATGGGTTTATTAATCTATGTTTGGTGGCGAAATTTATGATCCAGCCTATCGCATAGATTCCTACACCGACAGAAATCGCCCACCAACCAAAAACTTTAACAGCCACCGCGCAAACAAAGACATCCATTAGAACAGCTGTCACCGAAGTCCCCATTTTCATCACGCACCTCCTAACGAACTAGATTTATCTCATTCAGAGATATTTAAATTATAGCAAATTAAAATAAATTTGTCAAGTATGAAAATTGCGGTTTACAATCAACAAGGTAAAGAAATAGGAACAACCTTATTACCAAAGGAAATTTTCGATGTAAAAATAAATCCTGATTTGATGCATCAAGTTGTTGTTTCTCAGATGGCAAATCGAAGAAAAGTCATCGCTCATGCTAAAGGTAGAGGAGAGGTTCGGGGTGGAGGCAGAAAGCCCTGGAGACAAAAGGGAACTGGGAGAGCGAGGGTAGGTTCAATAAGATCTCCGCTTTGGCGTCATGGGGGAGTAACTTTTGGGCCAACTAAAGAAAGAGTTTTTAAAAAGGTTATTCCAAAAAAAATGAAAAGATTAGCCCTTTTTATGGTTTTATCAGGAAAAGTCAAAAATAATCTGTTAATTCTTTTGGATAAATTAAAGATAGATCAGGTAAAAACTAAATTAATAGTAAAAACTATTGAAAATTTGATAACCCCCCACCAAAATTTGGTGAGGGGCAAAAAAGGAAGCATTTTAATTGCCTTACCAGAATTAGATAAAAATATAATTTTAGCTGCCAGAAATATTCCGAAAGTTGAAACTGTCGAAGTTAGAAATTTAAATGCCCTAGATTTACTTTCTTTTAAATATTTAATTATGCCAAAAGAATCAATAAAGGTAATAAAAGAGACTTTTTTAAAGTAAAATGGCTTTATTTTTTAAAAAGAAAAAAATAGAAGAAAAACCAAAAGAGATTAAAGAAGAAAAACCCTTAGAAGCGGTAGAGGTTAGATCTCCACAGGCCAAAAGAGAAAAGGTCATCGGCGGGGCTTATCGAATTCTGAAAACCCCTCATGTTACCGAGAAAGCAACCGATTTAGTTAAAAAAAATCAATATGTTTTTAAAGTTTTTCCAGAAGCAAATAAGACAGAGATAAAAAAGGCAATTGAAGATTTATATGGAGTAGATGTGGAATCTGTTAAAACCATTAATGTTCCAAGAAAGCAAAGGAGATTGGGAAGAATTAAGGGTTGGAGAAAAGGATACAAAAAGGCAATTGTAAAAATTAAGGAAGGACAAAAGATCGAGGTGATGCCAAAATAAAAATATATGAAATTATCTAAATTATTATCTAAAAAAGAACCAGAAAAGAGGTTGCTTTTGGCTTTGAAAAAAAGAGCAGGAAGAGGGGTTAATGGGAGAATTACTGTTCGCCATCGAGGCGGCGGAGTCAAGCGTCTTTATAGATTAATTGATTTTGGAGAAGAAAAAATTGGCATTCTTGGTAAGGTCATTGCTCTCGAATACGACCCTTATCGAACTGCTTTCGTTGTATTAATAGAATATCAAGATGGGGATAAAAGATATATTTTAGCTCCCAAGGATTTGAAAGTTGGAGATGAAATAATTTGCTCAGAGATTACTGAAATTAAAATTGGAAATCGAATGAAATTAAAAAATATTCCGGTTGGAACTCAAGTATATAATATTGAATTAGAACCGGGGAAAGGAGGAAAATTAGCTAAGGGAGCAGGGACTTCGGCCAAGATTTTAGCAAAAGAAGATTTTTGTCATTTAGAAATGCCTTCAGGAGAAATTCGAAAAGTTTCAAAAGAGTGTTTTGCCTCAATCGGTCAGGTTTCCCATCAGGAAAAGAGGTTTGAAAAAATTGGCAAGGCTGGAAGAAGAAGATTAAAAGGTTTTAGACCTACTGTCCGGGGGACGGCAATGAATCCCTGCGATCATCCTCATGGAGGAGGAGAGGGAAAAACCCCAATTGGTTTAAAACATCCTAAAACTCCCTGGGGCAAACCAGCCTCTGGGGTAAAAACTAGGAAAAGAAAATGGACAGACAAATTAATCATTAAAAGACGGAAATAAAACTATGGCACGCTCACTCAAAAAAGGTCCATATATCGACCAAAAACTTCTTGAAAAACTAAAAAAGTTAAAGCCGGGGACAAAAGAAATCATTAAAACCTGGTGCAGGAGCTGCACCATTACTCCAGAAATGATTGGTTTTACTTTTGGAGTTCATAGTGGCCGGGAATTTATTCCGGTGAAAGTCACTGAAAGCATGGTTGGTTACAGGCTCGGTGAATTTTCTCCCACGACCAAATTTTCTCGCCACGGTGGAAGAATACAAAGGGAATTAGAGACAAAGGAGGCTGAAAAGGAAGCCGAAAAAATAAAAGCTCAAACCACCGAAGAAAAGAAATAAATATTATAGGGGTAATAACTCACCCCGTGTTGAAAAAACAGGCTTTCGCCGAAGGCGAAAATGTTAGACTACAACCCACCCACCGCCCTTAGAGGTTTCCAAAATTGCTTCGCAATTTTGGAATATAGGAAGGTGTCTAACGCGGGGGTCGGGGTGAGGCTGTGAAATAATATGTCAGTAATTGCTAAACTAAATTATCTTCGGATTGCGCCTCGAAAGGTTCGGCAGGTTTCTGATTTAATTCGGGGTAAATCGGTTGAGGAAGCTCAAAATATTTTAAATTTTTTAACTAAAAAATCTGCTCTTCCCTTGTTGAAACTTTTAAATTCAGCCATTGCTAATGCCAAAAATAATTTTCAATTAGAGGAATCAAATCTTTATATATCAAAAATTACTATTAATGAAGGACCAAAATTGAAAAGATGGCGGGCTCGAGCTCGCGGCGTGGCTGCGGAAATTCAGAAAAAAACCTCTCATATAACCATTGTTCTTGATGAGATTGTGAAAAGACCGAAAAAAGTGAAAAAAGTTAAACCGAAAGCCATTAAAAGACTACGACCCACCCGCCGCCCGAGGGGCCCAGCGGAGCTGGGAGGGAGGCGGGAGGGTTGGCGTCCCGCAGAGCGGGCCCCTGAAAAGGTCGAAGAAAAAGTAGTTAAACTAGAAAAACCCCCGAAGGAAGGTAAGCCTCCTACGGGACAGGCAAGAATAAGACCAGAAATTGAAGTTTCAAAACCAAAAATCGAAAGAGGTATAAAAAGAATTTTTCGACGCAAGGCGTTTTAGAATAACACCCCACATCGGAGAGGGGTCGGGAGCCCCGCACCTTTCATAGTTTTATTCAAGTTTTGATTAAAAGTTTTAGAAATATCCTTCTACACTAGGCGAAAGGTGCGGGGTCTAAAAAGCGAGCCCGAAGCGAGGCGAAGCCGAGCGCCAGCACGAAGTGCTGGAAGAGGGCGAGCGATTAACTTGGTAATACCACTATGGCCCACAAAGTACATCCTAAAGCATTTAGACTCAAGGAAATAACCGATTGGGATTCCCGAGGATTTTATCAAAAAGGAATGCCTCAGTATTTAGAGGATGATTTTAAAATTAGAGAATTTTTGAAAAAGAAAATAGGGAAGCTAGGAGTAGAGAGAATTAAGATTGAGAGATTTGCCGGGAAGATCAATGTTATAATTTCTTCGGCCCGCCCCGGTCTAATTATTGGTCGAGGTGGAGGAGGAGTTGAAGAGTTGAAGAAAGATTTAGGAAATAAGATAATTAAAAATAAAACTGAGGTAAGGATAGAAATCCGAGAAATTAAAGATCCCTGGGCTTCGGCTCCCCTGGCTGCCCAATGGATAGCTCAACAAATTGAAAAAAGGGTACGCTATCGAAGAGTTTTAAAACAAGCCTTAGATAAAATTATGGCCAGAAAAGGAGTGGAAGGTTGTCGAGTGGAGGTAGCTGGCCGTCTCGATGGAAAAGAGATTGCCAGAACTGAGTGGCTAAAAAAAGGTCGGCTTCCCCGCCAGACTTTAAGAGCTGATATAGATTATTCTCAGGCGAGGGCTTATTGTACTTATGGAGTGGTGGGAGTAAAGGTTTGGATTTATAAAGGCGAACGCTTTGCTTAATCAAATATGTTGTATCCAAAAAGAGTAAAACATCGAAAGTGGCGAAAAGGGAGGAGCAAGGGAATCGAAACCAGAGCTACCCAACTGGCTTTTGGCAGCTTTGGCTTAAAATCTCTGGAAACTAAGTGGATTTCTACCAGGCAGATTGAAGCAGCGAGAAGAGCCATTCTTAGATATTTAAAGAAAGGAGGCAAACTCTGGATTAGAATTTTTCCGGATAAACCGATTACCAGAAAGGGAACTGAGGTCCCAATGGGTGGTGGCAAAGGTTCAGTTGAGTTTTATGCTTATCCTATTAAACCCGGCCGAATTATTTTTGAATTAGAAGGGGTAAAAGAAGAGGTAGCCAGAGAGGCCTTAAAGATAGCAGCTGATAAATTACCAGTAAAAACAAAATTTATTAAGAGATAACCCTACTAATTACGAATCTAAACGAATTACGAATTAAAAATCAGACCTTAATCGATTATTCGTAATTCGACTGAATTCGTAATTCGTAGGAGATTATGAAAATTACTGAATTACGACAAAGATCAAAAGAGGAATTAGAAAAATCGCTTCAAGATTCGAGAGAAAAATTGAGGCAATTGCGGTTTGATTTAGCAGCTGGTAAAGTGAAAAATGTACGAGAGATTCGGCGAATAAAAAAAGAGATAGCCAGAATTTTAACTTTACTTACCGAGCCCCGCCCTTCCCTTTCTTTTAGAAAGGGCGGGGCGAAGGTGAAGAAGAGAACGAAGTTCTCTTCGCCTAAACAACCATGAAGAAACAACTGACAGGTACAATTATTTCCAATAAAATGCAAAAGACGGTAGTAGTTAGGGTTGAGAGATTAAAAGAACATCCTAAATATAAAAGGAGATACCGAGTTTATAAAAAATACAAAGCCCATGATGAAAAAGGAGAATATAAAGTAGGCGATAAGGTTTTAATCGAAGAATGCAGACCAATTAGTAAAGAAAAAAAGTGGCGAGTAATTAAAAAAATATGATACAACCAAGGACAATGCTAAAAGTAGCTGATAATACTGGAGCGAAAATTCTCCAATGTTTTCATGTTATGGGTGGCAGTAAAAGGAGATATGCTCAAATCGGAGATGTCGTTGTTGGCACAATAAAAGAGGCTGAACCCCGAAGATTAGTTAAAGAACATGAGGTAGTTAGAGCAGTAATTATCAGACAAAGAAAAAATTTTAAACGCAAAGACGGCACTTATATTCGTTTCGATGATAATGCCTGTATAATTTTGGAGGGAAAGACTAAGGATCCAAAAGGCGGAAGAATTTTTGGTCCGGTAGCTCGAGATGTAAAAGAGAAGGGTTTTGAAAAGGTAGCGGCTTTAGCCGAAGAACTTGTCTAAATAAAATATGAAAATAAAAAAGGGTGATACAATTTTAGTAATTTCTGGTAAGGATCGTGGAAGAAAAGGTAAGGTTTTAAAGGTTTTTCCAAAAGATGGTAAAATTTTGGTTGAGGGAATTAATTTGAAGAAAAAACATCAAAAGCCGAAAAGGACGGGAGAAAAGGGTCAGATCGTGACTCTACCTGGTCTAATTAATATTCCAAATTTAAAATTAATTTGCCCGAAATGCGGAAAAGCAACAAGAGTAGGATATATAATTGTTGAAAATAAAAAATACAGAATTTGTAAGAAATGCGGGCAGGAAATCTAACATGCTTAGATTACCAGAAAAGTATCAAAAAGAAGTAATACCTTCCATGCAAGAAAAGTTTGGCTATAAAAATAATATGGCGGTTCCGAAGATTGAGAAAGTGATAGTAAATACTGGATTTGGAAGATTGGTTTCGGGAAAAACTTCGGATGAACAAAAAAAGATTGTAGATTTCATTTTAGATGATTTAGCTTTAATTACCGGCCAGAAGCCAATTTTAACTCAGGCCAAAAAATCTATTTCTGGTTTTAAAATACAAAAAGGGTCTTTTGTCGGTGCGATGGTTACTTTAAGAGGAAAAAGAATGTATGATTTTTTAGAAAGATTAATTCAGATTGCTCTTCCCAGGTGTCGGGATTTTCAAGGAATAGAACCCAACTCAATTGACAAGAAAGGAAACCTCACCATTGGGATCCGAGAACATATTGCTTTCCCGGAAATTTTACCGGAAAAAGCCAAAAACATTTTTGGCCTGGAAATAACGGTGGTAACTAATGCAAAAAAAAGGGAAGAAGGAATAAAGCTGCTAAGATTAATAGGATTTCCAATAAAACAATAAAATATGGCAACAAAAGCCCAAATAGCAAAATCAATGAAAAAACCAAAATTCCGCACTCGAATTGTGAGACGTTGTTTTAGATGTGGTAGAAAAAGAGGATTTATGAGAAAATTTGGATTATGTCGGATTTGCTTTCGAGAAATGGCAAACCAAGGATTAATACCCGGGGTAAAGAAAAGTAGTTGGTAATTTTTAAATTATCCAATTAACGGATTAACGAATTAATTCGTTAATTCGCAATTCGTTAATTAAGAAATTGAAAAATTTTATGGATCCAATAACTGATATGTTAAATCGAATAAGAAATGCCCAAGCTGTTTTGAAAGAGACAGTAGATATTCCCATTTCTAATTTAAGGTATGAGATTGCTAAAATTTTAGAAAAAAAAGGTTTTATTGAGAAAGTCGAAAAGAAAAGGAAAAAAATAAAGAGATTTATTGAAATTACTTTAAAATACTTGCCCTCCGAAGCCTTGGCGAAGGATGGTCAAAATAAAATTCCGGCAATTTCGGGATTAAAAAGAATTTCAAAGCCTGGTCAAAGAATTTATCTTAAGGCAAAACAAATTAAAAAAGTAAAAGGTGGCTACGGAATCGCTATTATTTCCACCTCAAAAGGGTTAATGACCGATAAAGAGGCAAGGAAACAGAAATTGGGGGGAGAAGTAATATGCGAAATATGGTAGGTCGTTCGGCAAGCTGCCTCGAAGGACCGCAGAATTTCCCACCGAGAAATTCTGCTTAGTCCTCGCTCGCTCGTCCCTCACTTCGCTCGGGACACCGTGGCCGCTCGCTCCGGATGTCCTTCTCGGCACTTGCCTCGCTCTATTAATTTGTATATTCGTAAAAATTCGTAATTCGTAGGGAATATTATGTCACGAGTTGGTAAAAAACCAATTTTAATACCGGAAAATGTAGAGGTAAAAATCGAGGGTCAGAAAGTTACGGTTAAAGGTCTCAAGGGCGAACTAACTAAGGAAATTCGACCGGAAATTAAGGTTGAAGTTAAAGACAATCGAATTATAGTTTCTCCTCAAATACCAAGCCCCGCCCTTGTTTACAAGGGCGGGGCGAAGGTGGAGAAGAAGGAAACTTCTTCGATTGAAACCCCGAAGCAGAACAAGTTCGCTACGGGGCAGGCTAAAAAAACTAAGGCATTCTGGGGATTAAGTCGAGCCTTAATTTTTAATATGGTAAAAGGGGTAACTGAAGGATATGAGAAAAAATTAGAAATAAAAGGAGTGGGTTTTCGGGCTTCCTTAGAAGGGGAGAATTTGGTTTTGCATGTCGGCTTTACTCATCCGATTAAAATTGAGGCTCCTGAAGGAATAAAATTTTCAATCGAAAAAAATATCATTACTGTTTCGGGCGCCGACATCGAAAAAGTTTCCCAAATCGCTGCCAAAATAAGAAAAGTTAAACCTCCAGAGCCTTATAAAGGAAAAGGCATTAGATATGTTGGCGAGATAGTAAGAAAGAAGGTGGGCAAAAAAGCAATAACCACCACCGGATAATATGGAAACTAAAATTAAACGAGAAAAACGCTATAGAAGACACAAAACAATACGAGCTAAAGTATTTGGCACATCTAAAGTGCCGCGACTTTGCGTTTTTAGATCAAATCAATATATGTATGCTCAGTTGATTGATGATGAAAAAGGCAAAACCCTTGTTGCGGCAAGTGACCGAGAGTTAAAAAAATCACCCCGGGGCAAGAAAATTGAAGGTAAAGAACAAAAAATAAGAACTGGAAAAGTCGCTATCGCCTATAAAGTAGGGAAATTAATCGCTAAAAAGGCTCTTGAAAAGACGACACCCACCCACCACCCTATTGAGAAAGTGGTTTTTGATCGAGGGGGTTACAAATACCACGGGAGAGTGAAAGCGTTAGTTGAGGGAGCAAGAGAAGGAGGACTAAAATTTTAAATTGTAAATTGCAAATTTATGATTGAAGATAAAAAATTAAAAAGGGAGGAGTTTGAGTCCAAGTTATTGGACTTGGCGAGGGTTGCCCATACCAGAGCAGGTGGAAAAAAATTAAGATTTCGGGCAGTGATTGTTACTGGAAATAAAGCCGGGAAAGTAGGAGTTGGAGTGGCTTCGGGTTTAGATGTCGCTCAGGCAGTGGAAAAGGCAACTTTTCAAACAAAGAAAAATGTAATTGAAGTTCCGATTGTTGGAGATACCATTCCCCACGAAGTTGAAGCAAAATTTGGACCAGCTCGAGTTTTGTTGCGGCCACAAAGAAAAGGAAGGGGATTGGTGGCTGGTGGAACAGTCAGAGTTATTTGTACTCTGGCTGGAATAAAAAATATTTCCTCAAAGATCTTGGGAAAAACAGGGAATAAATTAAATAATGCCAGAGCAACCATCGAAGCCTTAAAAAAACTAAAAATCCAAAGCCCAAAATCTAAAATCCAAAATGTTTAATTATTTGAATTTTGAATTTCGAATTTAAAATTTATTTTGGATTTTGAAATTTGAATTTTAGATTTCAAAACTATGCAGCTACACGAAATCAAACCAATTCACAAATTAAAGAAACCCAAACGAGTAGGACGTGGTGGTAAGCGAGGTACTTATTCTGGTCACGGAATAAAAGGCCAGAGATCAAGAGCTGGCCGAAGATTTAAGCCGATTATTCGAGAATTAATTAAAAAATATCCAAAATTAAGGGGATACAAATTTAAATCCAAAATCCAAAATCCAAAATCAACCCCCCACCAAAAATTGGTGTGGGGGGTGAATTTAGAAATCCTAGAGAAGAAATTTAATTCTGCAGAGAAAGTGAATCCTGAAATATTGCTTGAAAAAAGAATAATTCGTAAAATAAAAGGAAGAATACCCCTGGTAAAGATTTTGGGAAAAGGGAAACTAACTAAACCTCTGATTATTGAGGGATGCAAAGTTTCGAAATCGGCAAAAGAGGAAATTGACAAAGCCGGCGGCGCCATAAAATAACGCCCCACGTCGGAGTGGGGTCGGGAGAACCCTCCGGTTCTCCCGTATAGGAAAAGATTAAAAACCGAGGGTTGTTAAGGAGCGGTGTTAGTCGAGCGAAGCGAGACGTGCCGCGACCTCACTCGGTAATACCAATGTGGTATCAAAAAATCATCCAAATTTTCAAACTTCCCGATTTGCGGAATAAAATCCTCTTCGTTTTGGGGATTTTTGCCATTTTTCGAATAATGGCTAATATCCCTATTCCGGGAATTAATGCTGAAAATCTGCGAGGTTTTTTTAATCAGTTTCAGATGTTCGGTCTTTTAAATGTTTTTACTGGAGGTGCTTTGGACAAGCTTTCAATTGTGATGTTAGGCCTGGGTCCCTATATTACGGCAGTGATTATTTTTCAGTTATTAACTATGATTTTTCCCCAATTAGAGCGCCTTTATAAAGAAGAAGGAGAACAAGGTAGGGCAAAATTTAATCAATATTGCCGAATTGCCACTTGTCCCCTGGCTGCCCTTCAGGGATTTGGGATGTTGACTTTGTTTCAACGTCAAAATGTTATTGGAGCCCTCTCTCCAATCCTACTTTTCACTTCAATTTTGACTATCTCGGCCGGAGCTCTTTTTTTAATGTGGCTTGGTGAGCTAATCTCGGAAAAGGGAATTGGCAATGGCGTCTCCCTTTTGATTTTTGCTGGAATTATTGCTGATTTTCCAAACAACATTCGCCAACTTTTAGTGACCTGGGATCCAGCCAGAATCCCTTCTTATTTACTCTTTTTTGCTATGGCTCTAATTATTATTGCTGGAGTGGTTTTAATTAACGAAGCCAGGCGAAATATTCCCGTTTCTTATGCAAAAAGAGTCAGAGGTATGAAAATGTATGGCGGAGTTTCTACTTATTTACCCCTGAATGTCAATCCAGCTGGCGTAATTCCGATTATTTTTGCTCTATCAATTATGCTTTTTCCCTCAATGATTGCTAATTTTTTGGGAGGAGCCGGCGGAGTGGTTGGTTCGGTTGCCCAGAGTGTCGGAGCTGCCTTTGAAAACCCCTTGGTTTATGGAATTTTATACTTTCTTTTAGTTTGTCTCTTTACTTACTTTTATACTGCTGTTACCTTTGACCCAAAAGCAATTTCAACCAATTTGCAAAAAATGGGCGGATTTATTCCGGGAATTAGGCCGGGGCAGTCCACGGCCAATTTTATGTATTATATTTTAAATCGAGTTTTACTTATCGGAGCTTTGTTCTTGGGAACGATTGCCGTCCTGCCTTCAATTGTTGGAGGAATAACTGGGGTGATGGTATTCCGTTTCTTAATTGGAGGAACCTCTTTGCTTATCGTGGTTTCAGTGGTTTTAGAAACTGTCCGTCAAATTAACGCCCAATTACAAATGCGCGAATATGAAACCTTTTAAAAAACCATTAGTAATTATCTTTCTAGGTAAACCCGGTTCGGGAAAAGGAACCCAAGCTGAATTATTAGGGGAAAAATTAGGACTGGATTATATTGGGAGCGGCGATATTTTAAGGGATAGAAAAGAAAAAAAAGATTTTACTGGAGAGAAACTTTCAATTGTGGTAGATACCGGCGGATTAGTTCCGACCCCAGTCATTTTTAAATTATGGTTAGATAAATTTGAAGAATTTAAAAAAAGAAAAAATCTAAAGGGTTTCGTTATGGATGGTAGCCCGAGAAAGATTTTAGAAGCACATTTGATTGATGAAGCTTTAGAATGGTATGAATGGGATAAAAATGTAAAAATAATGCTGATTGACATTTCCAATAAAGAAGCTATTTGGCGTTTAACAAAAAGAAGAATCTGTAAAAAATGCGGAGAGATTGTTCCATATGTCGGTGAATTTAAAAAAGTGAAAAAATGCCCGAAATGTGGAGGCGAGTTAATTCATAGAACTGATGATACAGTGGAAGGAGTAAAAAATAGATTATCTTGGTTTAAAACCGACGTTCAACCAGTTATTAACTACTATCGAAAAACTAGCAGATTAATAAAAATAAACGGCGAACAATCAATAGAAGATGTCTTCAAAGATATTCTGAAAGCCCTATAGTCGATGAAGCTAAAGCTTCTTTTCAACCTGCGTTTTTATAAATAAAAACTTGGTAAATGATTACAATTAAATCACCAGCTGAAATTGAAATAATGGTTGAAGGGGGTAAGCTCCTGGCAAAAATTATGAAGGAATTGGAGAAGAAAGTTAGGCCAGGAATTACCACCAAAGAATTAGACAGGCTCGCAGAGAGCCTGATTTTAAAATCTGGCGGGAAATGTTCTTTTAAGGGATATGTAAGCAAAGATGGAGATACTGTGAGACCCTATCCCACCTGCCTCTGCACATCGGTCAATGAGGAAATTGTTCACGCTATACCTTCTGATAGGGTTTTAAAAAATGGAGATATTTTGAAGCTTGATATTGGAATGTTTTACAAAGGATTTCATTCTGATATGGCGATTACGGTTCCGGTAGGGAAGATTTCGCCCGAAGCTCAAAGATTAATTCGGGTGACGAAAAAGGCGCTAAAAAGGGGAATTAAAAAATCAAGGATTGGAAATACCTTTGGCGATATTGGAAACACAATTCAAAGATACGTTGAGAGTCAAGGATTTAATGTTGTTCGAGAACTCTGTGGCCATGGAATTGGTAGAGAATT
>Ga0315282_10008762_pt1 | contig 16280 bp, 11 predicted proteins | sample YL17G07_20_MG_FD_203693 | JGI IMG/M metagenome (GOLD analysis project Ga0315282, IMG submission 203693) | Sediment microbial communities from Yellowstone Lake, YNP, Wyoming, USA - YL17G07_20 | ecosystem: Environmental > Aquatic > Freshwater > Lake > Sediment | place: USA: Wyoming | collected...
ATCCGCATAGCTTTCGGCAAAATGTGGCGGGTTTGCCTTTAACCAGAATGCTGAGATGATCTGTCCCTGCCGCAGTCTGGTAAGGTTATCGCTGGTGCCATCTGCACAGAAAATCGGCGCAATCTGAATGAACTCCTTTGTCTGGACGTCGCAGGTCTGGCTCAGGATGAGCACTGGCCTTTTGGAAAGGCGGGCCATAGCAAAGTCGCCATCGGCGCCGTTGTACCACTCTATTTTGCTTTGATTGGAATCGAGGACCTTGACTATTCCGCCTAGATTTCCTTGCTGAAGGGCCTCATCGACCGGCTTACCGCTCCTTGTCCTGAGGAGCAACCAGCGGGCGTCTTTCGGCATGTTAACAAATGGGACCTCTACGAGAATCTCTCCCTGATAAAGTAGGTGCGGCTCAAGGGGAGCCGCATCATAAAACTGCTCATTATCCGTCTCACCAGGGGTAGTCGCGTTCGAACTCACTCATTTCCTCTTCTGCTTTCCTTGCAAGGGGGGTATTCACCGCCCGGAGCAAAGTGGACTCCCCCGACGGCAAAGCGCGGCACGCAGCGTAAGCAGGCATCATAGCGAAATTTGCGCGATTATCGGACGCCTTTTTCTGCCGCTTCGGGGTACGCCTTTTGGGCGAAGTAGTAGAAGCAAGGCTAAAAAAAATCGTGGGGTCAAACCGGGCAACGGTATTCATCTCGGGTGCCAGACACGGGACCACAGTCCCACTAATTAGCCGGGCCGGCGACTCCACGGGCGCGCCGCTCGTCCTCATGGGATGAATTTTGGTCATAATCCGCGATAACATGCTATTAACTCCTCTATGTTACACCTGCATCCAACCTTCTTCAACCGCCCGTTCCAGAAACATCTCGATCGGCACGTGCTCCCTCTCGATTTTGGTTTTCTTAATTTCTCTCCTCGTCCGGAATACAAACGTCTTATCGGTCGATTCGATAAAAGCTCTATCAAGGGTTATTACTTTCGTACTCTGGGTACCCAGTGCTGATTCCGGACTGTACGCGTTCCGGAGTTCCAAGTCCTCTGCGTACAGCTGAAACAGGGATATTATGGCACCTTCTAGGTCCTCAGGACATTCAGCAATTTTAAGGCCAAGGAGGTTTTTGGCTTCAGTCCTGGTAATCACATAGTCATGCGAGTAAAGCTCGCGCGTGAGTGCCGTGACAATCCCTTCGACCTTCGCTTTCTCAGCCTCGCTCTTCATATGAAACTCAAGCAGCTTGCGAGCCAACATCTTGATCTGTTCCTTAGCCCTGTAAACGCTACCCAGGGCAAGAGGGCGCACGTCGGAGGCGAGAGTTTTCATCAGGTGCGTTAAGTTTTCTTCAGATTTTATTTTGGCCTCTTCTCTAACCAGATTCAGAAAGCCGATGACATCCTCGACGCTAACAGGTAGAAACTGCTTTGGAGAGGTTGGGTCCATTTCGAGCGTCGGATTGAAAGGCGATGTGATCGTTGGATCAACAGGCGTGAGTTGGCCAGCCCTACTCATTACGATCTCATCGGCACCCAGTGACAAGAGAGTCGCACTACTGTGGGCCTTGAAGGGAATGATAACTGAAAACTCTTCAAAGAACTCACGCAGAAGGTTTACCAGACCCCACGCCGCCATGGTCGCGCCGCCCGTGCTGTAAATGAATAAGTCAACCTTCTTGGGCCTGCCAAGCCTGCTGCAGACGTCATAGAAGAAAGGAAACACGTCCATTCCAATCTTCGCATCCAATTGCGGCTGCCTGTCCCCGGTCACATAACAAATGACTCGTGAACCACGCTTTTCTTCCAAAGCCTTGATTGCTTGCTGGCGCTCTTTTACGGGCAAGCCGGTCTCCCCTAATTACTGAAAGTTGAGGTTAACAATACTAGCGCCAAAAGCCGTCCGCTGCAAGCCCGAGCTCCGGCGCGAGCCAGTCTAGACATGCGCCCTCGTTTTATAGTGCACATGCAGGCAATAAAGGATGCGTGCGCATGAATCTGGCCTAGCCATGTCATCACTGTACTATCTTGCAAAATACACTGGACTGGCGTCAAGTTAATTTCAACAGATTTTTGCAATAATCAGGCACAATGCCCGAAGTTATTTTTCAAATTTCCTACCTGTAGGAGATTGCTTTTGGGGGCCGGCGCGGCATCGGCGCAGTTCCCGTCGTGTGGCGACTGGGCGCACACATAAAAGGCAATGCACGCCACCCAACAATTATTCGCTTGGGCATTGTCCGATCACCTGGACGTGCGTCGGCAAAACCTACACGTGATCTGCGCAGTCGTTGCTGTGGGTCGGGTGGGGGGAGGGCACCACCAGAAATGTAGAAACTCCGGGGGAAGGCAAAGCCTTCCCGCTGGACTTTGGCTCTTTGGGCGTCAGGCATTGGCGTAGCAGACGGCCGATGCAAGAGGGAAAGAGGATTTCTCCGGCTTCGTGGCAGGGAGGTGGGTAGACGTGAAGCCGGAGAAATTCTCGAGACCGAGTCCTCGGCCCCAGACTTCGGCGCGCAGTTGCTGGATTGCCTGCTGTGTGGAGATGCGGGCCGAGGGGGAAGCGTGGATCCACTTGGGGCGTGGCAGCAGCGCCTCGCGAGAACCTCCGAAGGCACGTTGGGTGGCCAGGAGCAGCAAGGCGTAGGAGGCCACGGTGAGGGCGGGGGCGGATTCGACGGAACGCGGGCAACGGACCTGCGCCTGGCCTACTCCCAGCAGAGTTTTTTCTTCGCGGAAATTGACTTCGATATCCCAGCGTTGGAAGTAAGCTTGGATGATGAGCTGGGGGTCGAGGTTTTCATCGGTGCAGATCAGAAAGGCCGGATCACGATAGAGCAGTTTGGAGCCTTTGCGCAGGCGATAAGCGAGCGGAGCGATGGCGATCAGTTGCAGCACCTGGTGGGCACCGGCGGCGCGCCACATCAAGCCGGTACGGCGCTTGAAGCGCAGTTGATGGAGGATGGCGTGGTGCGTGAAGGTGAGGGTCTGCCAGGGAGAATCGTGAGTGCGGAGCTGCTCGGGGGTGGGAGCGGGAGGTCCATAGCAGAGGCGGCGACCGCGCGCTTTCTGGGTGGAGGGATCAGGTTGCAGCAACAGGCGAGCATCTTTGCGCAGGCGGCCGATGGCCGTGGTGTTGGGGGGAAGGCGTTGGAGGACGGTTTGATTGGTGTAGCCTCCGTCGAAGGCGACGAGGAGCCGGCGGGGGGCAGAGGAGGGATGGGCGTCGAGGGCGGCGCGCAGCTCGCGGATCTGTTCGCTGGCACGCTGACCGAGGCGGGCGGCGCGAGCTTGCGCACGGTATTGCTGCAGTTCGCTGGCGGTCGCCTTCTTAGAAGGTTTGGGGGGAGTGGGGGCATGGCGAAAGGCGATGGGGAGCAAACGGCAGGAGCCGTCGGCAGTGGGGAGGGCGAGGGAAATCTGGAGAAAACGTTGGGCGCGCACGAAATTGGTCTGGAAGCGCGGGCCGAGCGGGTCGCGGCGCCAGGCGACGCCCGGGGTGCGGAGGCCGGAGCGATGCAGCAGCGAATCGTCCAGGACGGCGCACACGGGAGCGCCGGGCGGCAGTTCGGAAACCACAGCGCGCCGCACGACGGAGAAGAGGGTCTCGGCAGGGAGACGGTCGTGGGAAAAGAGCCGGTAACTGGAGGTCCAGTCACGAAACTGCGAGCCGCAAGTGGTGAGCAGACCGGTCACGGTATGGCGTCCCAGACAGAGCAGGGTGCTCAGCGCGAGGGTTTGAGCGTGCGCGGCGAGGCGGCGCTGGTGGAAGCCAGAGGAGCATTGGCTCCAGAGTTGTTCGAGCTGAGCGAGGATGCCGGCAGAGTTTTTTTTAGCACGGAAGGGGGCGGCGAGGCCCGTCGCAGGGCCAGCAGACCTTTGTTTTCGACGAACCATTCGACGGTTTCGCCGCGCGAGAACTCCATGGCCTGGGCGAGAGCAGAAGGGAAATTGATGTACCACTGCTCGCTGGCCTGGCGCTTAATGAGCTGGACTTTGGTAGGGAAACCCATAGGAAAAGCCTCCTTTTGATGTCTAGTCATATTACTAGATACCAAAATCCCGGCTTTTCTGCAAGAACAAAGTTTGGAAGAGCTTTTGTCTAGTCAAAGGCCAAAGTCCAGGGGGAAGGCAAAGCCTTCCCGCATCCGTCGGCTGACGGACGGCGGAGCGGCAACTCGTCGCCTACCGGGTCGAGCGCGGTTTACACAAACACCTTGACATCACCTATGGCTCTTGATATTTGACGTTCGGGAGGGCTTATGCTTGGTGGGAAATCACGAATGCGTTTTGGGCAATTTTGCGCCATGGGGCTGACCCTTGCAGGCACGGTCGGTCAACTTTCTGGTGGAGTTTCGGCAGACGCGGGGGTTGTCACCGTGCTGTCCGGTCTTAAGTCTCCCCTGGCCATTGCGACAGACGCTCAGTCGGTGCCGTTCATTGCGCTCGGAGATGGTACGATCACGCAGCTTGTGGCGCATGAACTCGCGGTCCCGCTGGTTGAGACGGGCGGCCGTCCCGCGGGGCTGGCCTTCGACGCAGCGGGCGACCTCTACGCAGCCGATACGCAGCGGAAAGCCATCCTGCGGATTACACCTTGGGGAGAGATGACTGTTCTGGCCGACCGGTACAATGGCCAGCCCTTTAGCGCTCCACAAGGCATCGCGGCCGCTCAGGACGGAGCAATCTACTTCACAGATCCCGAGGCCTCGCGCGTCTACCGCATCGACTCGCAGGGCAAAGTCAGCATCGCAATTTCCGATCTGCACGCTCCCGCTGGAGTCCTCGTGGCGGCCGAGAGCGGCGAACTGTTTGTTTCAGACAGTGAACGTAAGATTTGGAAATTCGCGCCGGATTATCAACGCCGTGAGCTCTTCGCCGAGTTATCGGACGAGGGGCAAGTCGCCGGCATGGTCCGGGACGAAAAGGGCAACATCTATGTGGCGCGCGACGGGGCGGGAAAGATTTCTGTCCTCAGCGCCGAAGGCAAACTGGTCAGCAGCCTATCTGTCCCGGGGCGAGGGGTGTCAGGTTTGGCACTGGGCGGAGTCGAGCTGAAAAGTCTGTACGTCACCGCCTCCGATGCCGGAGCCGTCTACAGGTTACACGTGCCATATCGCTCGCAGCGCCTGTTGTGGGAAACAGATGAACCGCTGCGCATTACCGAGCCGGTTGACGGGGCAATCCTCAACCATAATGACGGCGAGACGACCGCAACCGGCCTGCGAATCCTTGTCCAGGGATCCAGCCGCTTGGCGGGCCCTGTCCGCATCAACAACCTCAACGTGCCGGTCCGCGACGGGCGATTTGAAGCTGCGATAACCTTGTCTGACCGGGAGACGAAAATTGTGGCAGAAGGCGGAGGGCGCCGCCATCAGATCACAGTCTTTTGGGATCGCGATTCCTTCAAGCGATATCGTGTTTCTACGGACGACAATATCTGGTGTCTTAAAGACATTGCCCTGAATGCCGCCACTTATAACTCAATTTTCGATAACGCCTATCTTGGCTTCTGGCGGCAGATGCACGAGAAGTACGGCGCCAAGGTACACTTCAACATTTACTATGAGACGCAAGGCTTCAATCTTTCCCAAATGCCCGACGAGTTTCGTCCCGAGTGGCAGAAAAACGCTGACTGGATCCAGTTAACATTTCATGCGCGTGCGAACGATCCTGATCGCCCGTATATCCACGCCTCGCCGGAGAAGGTCCGGCAGGACTACCACCTGGTTACCGGGGAGATCGAACGCTTTGCCGGCAAGGAATTATTGAGCCCCATCACCACGGTTCATTGGGGGACGATTACGCGCGCTGCGGCTCGCGCCTTGCACGCTGAAGGAGTGCGCGGCCTCGTCGGTTATTTCGAGCAGAGTGACGACCTGCCATCAGTCTGCTACTACCTTCCGCTTGCCCAGGCGCGGTACCTGATGGGGCGCGACTACTGGAAAGACATGCAGGAGGACCTCTTCTTCATCCGCCACGACATGGTCATTAACCTCTTCCCCCTTGCTGATATTGTGCCGCGCCTCGAGCAAGTGGCCGCCGACCCTCACCAGGCGGAGATTATGGAGTTGATGATTCACGAGCAGTATTTCTATCCGGACTACGTCGCCTATGAGCCGGACTACCGGCAGCGCGTCGAGCGCGCCATCGCGTGGGTTAGCGAGCACGGATACAAGCCGGTGTTCTACAGTGATGGATTCTTGGGGGCGTCGCCGGGCAAATAGTTAGTGTCCTGCCACGCGGTAGTGTCTCAATTTGACGTAGAGGCGGCTTTACGCCGCCACGTGGCGAGGTAAACTCGCCGCTACAACTCCAAACTGAGACACTACCTGCCACGCTTAATCGTTGACAACCCGATCGGGTCGGACCCGGCACAGCGGGGCGGAGCCGCAACCAAACGCGTCTCGTAGGGCCGAACGACGTTCGGCCCTCGGGCGAGCGCCGCTCGCCCCTACGTAACGCGCAAAATCTTCGCGGCGCGACAACGTCCAGTGCTACAAGGTGCCCGTATGAGGCGGCGGCACAATCACGTTTGCGACTCGTCGCCTCGGGGCGGGTGTCCTTTATAATTGGCGTAGGCATGCAACGCCGCGCGCTTAGGCTCGGGCACAAACTTGTCCCATTCAGTTACCGGCTTGATTTCTTCCACCGGCGACGCGGCATGGAAGCGGATGGTCACGATCTGCTGTGGCCGCACCGGGAAACGGTAAGTAGGGCCACTGCCCGCCAGGGGCTTGGGATTCCCGCCCCGCAGGTCAGTCAGGGCCGCTCCTTGATGCCGCAGGTTCAGCGTCACCTCCGCTGGTCCGGCCAAGCCAAGGCATTCGATCATACGCATTTCAATGTCGTTACCCTCCCGACGGACTACCTCGACGATGACATTGCTTGAGGTGTATAAGAATGACTTCGCCGGCAGCGCTTTCCTGCCGGCTACAAGCAACGGGGGGCAATTGTATTCCCAGGCCATCTGGGGGATGCGAGCACCATCCCATTTGCCCTCGTGCGCGACCAGAGCGTATTCCAGGTGGTGTGCGCCTTTGCCGCTCAGCCAGGAGTTCGGATATCCATAATACCTATCTGTGGCATTCAGCAGGTAGATGATGGGCGTTCTTTCGTTGAGTTCCCGCCCGGTGAGTCCCCGGTCGAGGATGGCCACACCGCCTCCGCCCGCCAGACTGTAGTGACTCCAGCGCACCGCCGGCACGATGCCCTTCGTCCATCCCACCAAATCGGGATGGGGCTTCGCCCAAGCCCCACGAGAGAAACCACAAGGAATGCCTCGCCGGACTTCCTCGATATCTTGCGCCAATGGGAATTCGGCCACCACGACCGTGATGTTGGGAATATCCTGGACCTCCGTTTCAAAATCGATGCGTGGAAAATCCTGGTAGAATCGCAGCACTCGCCGGCTGGGGGCGCCCCCATAAAACTCGCTCGCCACCTCGACCGTAGTGGCCAGAGGCCCGCTCGAGACGATTATCGTGGGCTTGAAATGGCTCGAGGAAGCCAGCCGAGTGCGGTCGGGCCGCCAACTGATAAAGTCGCCATAGTCTGCTTTTTGCGGCTTGGGCTTTTCGGCCACGATGACATTGGCAGGCCCGCCCAGCATCTCCCGCCCGGAGGGCTTGAGCTTCAAGCTCACTAAGGCCCCGGTTTTCCAGTCCATCCGCGCCGTGTAGTGGCGGGTCTCGATGCTTTCCGGGAGTTCGATTTTGCTCGAGGTTTCCGGGCTCTTGGCTTCGACCTCTACCCCTGCCACGGCCAGGGAGGGCAGGCGCAGACTGCACAACGTTTTGCCCTCGACGGTCGCCTGGCATACCGTCCCCCGGAGACTCTTTCCTTCCGGAAACTCCACCACTACGGGATCGTTCCGCTCCCAGTTGAGCGGGTTGAAAAGCACCACCGCTTCTCCTTCCGGACTGATCGAGCCCAACGCCGCCGCATGAACTTCCTTGTTGCTCGCTTCCACGTATTCCATGCGGTCGCGAACATCCCAGGAGTTCTCGCTCTCGTAGACCATGCCGGCGGCGGAACCCCACAGGGTGTTGCGGTCCATATTCAGCAGCATCAAAATCCAAGACTCGTAGAGGGCTTGGGCCGGGTACTTGAACCCGGAACGGAGGCTGGCGATGGTGGAAATGGTCTCCGCCGCCTGTAGCCCGTGCTCGTTCCTGCGATAGGAGGTTTTGACACGCGGGCATTCGACCCAGAAGGCGTCGAAGGTGTATCCCGTTCCGCCTTTCATGGTCGGAATCTTGATTTGGCCGGACTTGATTCCCGGCAGAATCGCATCCAGGTAATCGCTCACAATGGCGATATGGATTCTGGTTTGGGGGAAAACGTGTTCCCACTGCTCGAGGAATTCTTTCGGGTATTCTTTCCTCAAGGGAGCCTGGCTGTAATCTCCACTCCCAGCCAAAACCAACACGGGGGCGCCGTCCGGCGTTTTCTTTGCCCATTCCGCCAGCTCGTTCTCGAGCTTCCGCAGCTCGTCCGTACTCAGCGGATCTTTCGTGCTGAATAACGAGCTGAAAGAGGCGTAGCCGTCCGGGCAGAGGGCCAGTATGCGAGACCCATCGGGCGATTCGGCCCAGTGGATGGTGCTGCCCGTCTTGTTCATGCGCTCGTAAACCATGGCCTCCAGGCGCAGGCCGGAAGAGATTTGGGCCATCTGGTCATGGAGCCCGCAAGTGTCGATCACCCACATAAGGCGGGGATGAATCCCCATGATCTGCTCCTGCCAGCGCAGGCCTTCCACTCCTTCTTTCAACAGGGATTCGCCGCCGGCGAGATTGACCGTCATCTCCAGAAAATTGGCGTTGACCAGCTCCACCCGGCCTTCCTTTGCTCGCTGCTTGATCTCCTCGATTCGCTGCGCCTGGAAGTTCATAATGGAAATCATATTATTCACTTCAGAAAGTGCGAACTTGTAACTGGGGTCGTCGCGCACTCGGTCCAGATGGTCCAGATAGGTGTTGGCGCAATAAACACGTTCCTTGGAGAAAGTTGTCAACCACCCGCAACTGGCGGGGTGGAAGTTGGGGACAATGAAGGCCTCCTGGGGTGCATTTCGGGGAAGCGCAGGCCCCCGGCCTTTGCAGCCCAGCGCCATGCCGGCAACGGCGCTCCCTGCAAGCCCTCCCAAGAACCCCCGCCGGCTAACGGAAATTCGAGATGATTTGTTGCTCATCGGACTCCTCCCACTACGCGGCCTCCGTTTTGCTTCTGCTATCCTGCCGAATTATAATGGTAGTTTTGGGTTATGGGTTGGGAGTCTCACTGTAGTGCAGGGGGACGGCTTGCCGTCCCCTGGGTCGTTGGCAAGGAGGGTAGGGCAAGCCCTACCTCTACAATTCGTAGGGAAAATGCATGGCGACGAGCCAAGATCAGACAGGCGGTAGTTTCTTGCCGTCCGCGACGGCTGGGGACGCGGGAGGCGTATCAGGCGCCAGGCGCTTGAACCCGGAGGTCTCCGGGGCTGCGGGCGAAGTAGTGGCGCATGGCCATGCGCCACTAGAAGAACCGAACGGCAAAGCCGATTCCATTATCGTGCGCGGGGCGCGCGTCCACAATCTGAAGAATATCGATTGCTCCATACCTCACAACCGATTGACGGTGGTGACCGGACTTTCGGGCTCGGGGAAATCTAGCCTGGCTTTTGACACGCTGTATGCCGAAGGGCAGCGCCGTTACGTTGAATCCCTCTCCGCCTACGCCCGGCAGTTTCTGGAACGTATGGAGAAGCCGGATGTTGACGAAGTGGTGGGGATTGCTCCTCCCGTGGCGATCCGCCAAAAGAACAGCACTCGCAATCCCCGCTCGACCGTGGCCACGGCCACCGAAATCTACGATTATCTTCGGCTATTATTTGCGCGCGTCGGCATCACCACCTGCTATCAATGCGGCCAGGTAGTGCGCCGCGATCATGTGGATGAAGTCGCGGACCAGGTCACAGCGATGGAAGCCGGTCGGCGCTTCTACGTCCTCTTCCAGGTGAATTCCGGCGCACCTTCGTTCGCGTCCGGGCGCCCAACACCACCTGCACCTCCGGAGGAATCGCTGAAGCCGAGCGTCAATCGGCCCTCGTCAATCGGCCCTCGGCAGACTTCACCCGCACCCCCGGACGAGTCACTTAAACCACGCTTGTTCTCGCTTCGCCAGCACGGGTTCAACCGACTGTACCAGGGGGGGCGGGTCTTCGAGTTTTCAACCCCGGAGTCGCTGCTCGAAGTGGATTTCGCCGCGCCCGTGTATATTCTTGTGGACCGTCTGGCGGTGGGGCCGGAGATCCGCCAGCGGCTGATTGATTCTCTGGAACTCTGCTTCCGAGAAGCTGGCGAGGCGGTTCTGGAGTTTGCTCCCGCGGAGCAGGTTCCCGTGGGGGCACGCCCTGACCTGGTAGGGGCACGCCATGGCCCGCCGCCCGAAGGCTTTGGGCCACAGGGTGGCGTGCCCGTACAGCGCCTGGTCTTTAGCGAGCGGTTCGAGTGCAAGCGGTGCAAGATCACTTTTCAAGCGCCCGAGCCGGGCCTCTTTTCGTTCAATAATCCTTACGGCGCTTGCCCCCGCTGCCAGGGATTTGGCAATACCATAGACTTCGATCTGCACCTGGTTATTCCGGACAAGAACAAAACGCTTGCTGAGGGAGCCGTCGAGCCCTGGACGAAGCCGCGTTATCGGATGCTTTACAACGAGATGAAGCGGGTGGCCAGGGCCAAGAGCATTCCCCTGGATGTTCCTTACTTTCGGTTGGGTCCGGAGGAGCGGAAGTGGCTGCTCGAGGGTGACGAGGATTTTCCGGGCATTCGCGGCTTTTTCGATTACCTGGAGAGGAAGAAGTACAAGCTGCACGTGCGCGTTTTTCTCAGCCGTTACCGAGGATACACGCTTTGCCCGGAGTGCCAAGGCGGCCGGCTGCGTCGCGAAGCTCTGCACGTTCTCGTGGACGGAAAAAACATTACGGAAGTCTGCCGCATGCCGATCCAGGAAGCCTATCCCTTCTTCAATGAGCTCCGGCTGGCCCCGGAACAGCAGGCGGTGGCTGACAAGGTACTCGAGGAAATCCGCTCGCGCTTGAAATTCCTTTACAAGGTGGGCTTGGAATACCTGACGCTCGACCGCCTGGCCTCCACACTTTCTGGTGGTGAATCGCAGCGCATTCAGTTAGCCACCGCGCTCGGCTCGAACTTGGTGGGTGCCCTCTATGTGCTCGACGAACCCTCCATCGGGTTACATCCCCGCGATACGGGCAGGCTCATTGAAATCCTCAAGACCCTGCGCGACCTCGGCAACACGGTTCTGGTCGTCGAGCACGACCCGGAGATGATGCGCGAATCGGACAAGATCCTGGACTTAGGTCCGGGAGCGGGGGAGCACGGCGGCCGCTTGGTATACGAAGGCGATTTGGCAGGCCTCTGCGCTAATCCGCAGTCGCTCACCGGGCGTTACCTGTCCGGGGGGCTTGAGATTCCCGTGCCCGCGGAACGCCGCAAGCCCGGGAAGTCCTGGCTGCGCATACGTGGCGCGCGTCAACACAATCTGAAAGCGATAGACGTGGATATTCCGCTGGGGCTCATGGTGTGCGTGAGCGGGGTTTCCGGTTCGGGAAAATCCACGCTGGTCCATGACGTTCTTTATAACGCCCTGCTTTCCCGCCGCGGCTTGCCCGCCCCGCGCGCCCAGTACGAGCGAATCGAAGGCGATCAGCAACTGACGGAGGTGGTGCTCGTGGACCAGTCGCCTCTCGGGCGGACGCCTCGTTCCAACCCCATCACTTACATCAAGGCCTTCGACGCCATACGAGAGGTTTTTGCTTCCACGCCTGAAGCCCGCAGGCGAGGATATTCGCCGGGCTACTTTTCCTTCAATATCCCCGGAGGCCGCTGCGAGACCTGCCAGGGGGACGGAACCGTTACGCTGGAGATGCAATTTCTGGCCGATGTCGAACTGGTATGCGAAGAGTGCGGCGGCCGCCGTTACAAACCCAGCGTCCTGGAAGTTCGTTACAAGGGCAGGAATATTAATGAAGTGTTGCAAATGACGGTGAAGGAGGCCCTGGGCTTCTTTGCAGGCTTGCCGAAGGTCACTCATAAGATACGGATTCTGGATGAGGTTGGGCTCGGCTATTTACGCCTGGGGCAATCTGCCACAACTCTCTCAGGTGGCGAGGCCCAGCGCGTGCGTTTGGCCGCGCACCTGGCTCATCAAGCGGGCCAAAGCACGCTTTTTATTTTTGACGAACCCACGACGGGCCTGCATTTCGACGACATCAGCAAATTGCTGGCGGCTTTTCGCCGGCTGATCGACGCCGGCGCCAGCGTGCTCATCATCGAGCACAACATGGACGTCCTGAAGACTGCGGACTGGATCATCGACCTGGGGCCGGAGGGCGGCGACTCGGGTGGTTACGTGGTGGTGGCGGGTCCGCCGGAGAGTTTGGTCAAGCACCCTTTGTCCTTCACGGGGAAATTCCTGGCCAAATACCTGCGAAATCACAAGGGGGCAAGTCGAGTTGTTCGGCATGGAGCGTAGGGCGCCGGCACCGCAGCGCTGACCTTCAGGTCAGCAGGGTCCGCACGATGGGAACGCAAGAAAATGCCGACCTAAAGGTCGGCGCTAGGAAGCGAGTCTTGCTTGGCGCCCATATTCTTTGCCTCTTCTGCGTCCTCCCAGCGCGGGTGCTAGTTGGGATTGGCCCGGGCCAAGAGAGTGCTCCCCGAACCCGTGATGCGAACGTTTCCGCGCTGCTTCACGGGGCGCAGGACGCGCTAAACCGGAACGACTTTGCCGCCGCGGCAGATGCCCTGAAACAGGTGGTGGAAGCGCAGCCCACCCATATCGCAGCATGGTTTAACCTGGCCTACGCTTACACCGAACTGCATAAGCACGAGGAGGCCGTCGCCTCGTACCGAAAAGTTCTAGAGCTTGATCCAAATCTGTTTGAAGCCCGCCTGAACCTGGGGATTTTGCTGATGCAACTGAATAATCCCCAGGGTGCTTTGGGACACCTGGAAAAAGCCGCAACGCTTAAACCGGATCATCCCCGTGCCCACTTGTATTATGGGAGGGCGCTTGCCCTCACGGGCCAACCCGAGCGCGCGGAAAAGCAGTACCAGACGGTGCTCCAGCTCGATCCCAGGCTGGCCATCGCCCATTACGACTTGGGTCAACTCTACCTGCAACAGAAGCGCTTTCAGGAAGCGCTCGCCCTTTTTCAAAAAGCGTATGAATTGGACCCCGCGCTTTCCCAGGCTCAACTAGGCATGGCTCTGGCCAGAGAGGGATTGAAAGATCCGCTCAACGCGCTCGCTCATTTCGAGCAATACCTGGCCGCTCATCCTGACGACCTGGAGACTCGCTTTCATCTGGCACGCTTGTACCTTGACCAGGGAAAGAACGCGCAAGCTTACGACGGCCTCCAAACCATCTACCGCGTTAAACCCGAGACGCCCGGCTTGGCTGCGGCGTTGGGGGATGTCTGCGCGCTCCTGAAGAAATACCCGGAGTCGGAGAAGTTTTACCGTCAGGCCCTCCTCGCCGCGCCGGCTGATCCGGACCTGCATCAGGCTTTGGGAGGAACCTTGCTGGCGGAAGAAAAGTTGACGGGGGCGGAAGCCGAGTTTCGCACCGCGCTGAAGGACAACCCCGGGAGCCGCGAAGCGGGACAGGGGTTGGCCACCAGTCTCTATTCGCAAAAGCGCTACTCCGAGGCCATCCCCTTGCTCGAGGCTCTGGTGCGCGCTCCCGATTCGCCTGCCACACTCGTTTTCGCCCTCGCCACCTGTTACGACAACCTCCATATTCTCAAGAAGGCCCTTGATAACTATCAGCGTTTTCTCCAGCTCTCCCAAGGCCAGAGCCCCGACCACGAGTGGGAGGCCACCCAGCGCGCCAAGCTGCTCCGCCACCAATTGCAAAAATAGCTATAATATATTCGTCCCTTATGGAGTGGCGGGCGCTTCTCTCGATCGCATTCCTGCTCATCGGCGCGCCGGTATTCTTCGCCGGGCCTCCATCCCCAAGGCAGTCCGAGGCTGAAGCGCGACTGCTGGCGCGCTTGCAAAAAGCACGCGACCCCGTAAAGAAATCCAAGGTAGAAACTCGTCTGGCGCGGCTCAAGCTGCGGCAGGCAATCGAAGCCTACGAGAGAGGCAACATCGAACAAGGTGCGCAGCTTCTCAGCATTTACCTTGGCCGCATCAAGGACTCGTGGCAGGCACTCCGGAGTTCCGGGAGGAACGCTGCCCGCGATCCGCGGGGATTTAAGGAGCTGGACATCGAGCTGCGCCAAGATGCACGGCTGCTCGGTGACCTACAGCGCCGAATCCCCTATTTTGACCGTGGCCCGATCGAGAAAGCCGAGAAAGAAGTCGAACAATCGCGGGCTGAAGTCATGCAGGCGCTCTTTCCCGTGGCTCGGCCGCAGGAGGCCGCGAAGCCACCGGCCAGGACGAATTGAAAGGTTCGCCGAGGGTTATGACGGTGAAATTACAAGCCATTCTGATTTTGGCTCTCCTCATGTCGTTAGCCCCACCGGCGAGGACGGCTGGGGCGCAGAAGCCGGATTATCTTTCCGATGAAGAGGAAGAAAAGGTTCGCGACGCGCAGGAGCCTTCCGAGCGCATCGAGATTTACCTCACTTTGGCGCAAACCCGTTTGGACCGCCTCGAGGATTTTCGCAGCAAGCCCATGGATCCCCAATATGATAACGGCGCGTATATCGATCACTTGCTGGATGAATACATTTCAATCACGGAAGACTTGAAGAACTGGATCCAGGATCAGTATGATCGCCGGGGCGACATGCGCAAAGGGCTCCATAAAGTTCTCGAAATGGGCCCCAAACAACTTGAAGAGCTTCGTCGAATCCAACAGTCTCCCGATGCCTATGCCGCTGACCACGCCAAGTCCCTCCGTGAGGCTCAGGACGACTTCACTGATGCCCTGGACGGCGCTACAAAGGCCCTCGGTGATCAAGTGAAAATGTTCGGAGAACTGAAACGGGCGGAGAAAGCCGAGGCCCAATCGGAAAAGACGCGGATGAAAGAAGAGAAGAAGCATTCAAAAGAAGAGGAAAAACTTCGGAAGAAGGAGCGCAAACAAAACCCGCCTGCTAAGGACGAAGACTAGGTACGCCGGCTATCAGCCGCAGCTATCAGCTATCAGCGAGAATGCTGGATGCTGAGAGCTGAAGGCTGAGGGCTGATAGCTTGTCGATACTCATGCCAATTGAACAGTTGCCACTGCCCGTGGGCATTTCATCTCCGCCGGTCGAGCTCTTCCAAAGGGTCTTCCGGCGGCTACGCATCGCCGCCGCCATGCCGAGCCTGGGGGTTGAATTCGTTCCCTTCGCTGGTTTGCGGAGCACCATTTGTTTACGGAAAGGCCATTTGGAGGCGCGCATTTCCGACGTATTACAGGACGCGCCACCGCTGGTTCTGGAAGCTTTGGCTGAGATCCTGCTCTGTAAAGTCTATCGGCGGCGCGCTTCTCGCGAGGCCCGCGAATGTTATCTGGCTTACGTTCTAAGCCCGGACGTTCGCCAGCGCATCGACCAAGCGCGGCGCGAACGCGGCACGAAACGCCTATTTCCCGCACGCGGGCGCTGGCACAATCTGGAGGAGATATTCCGGCGTCTGAACGAGGATTTTTTCCATGGCGAGCTCTCCGTGCCTCGCCTGGGTTGGAGCCTGCGAAATTCGCGGACTGTCCTCGGCCATTACGACGCCGGCCACGGGATGATCGTCATCAACCGAGCACTAGACTCTCCCAAAGCTCCGGCCCACCTGGTCGAATACCTGGTGTTCCACGAGATGCTTCACATGCGATTCCCCGTGGAACGCGATGGGCACCGCCGCGTGGTGCATTCCCGCGCGTTTCGTAAGGCGGAGAGAGAGTTTCCCAAGTATCAGGAGGCCCGCAAGAGCTTGAAGCACTTCCACCCCTGAAGTAACCCCCACAATCGATAGAAGCGTTCCCTCCAGTCCTGACCGTGTCATTCCGAGCGCAGCGAGGAACCGCGCTCTGTTCTTTTTTCCACGTGATGTAGGGGGACGGCTTGCCGTCCCCTGTCTGTTAAATCGTTCTACCGGGGGGGGCAAGCCCTACCCCTACATGCCGTCTCCCGCAAGTCACTTTGAGCTCCGATGCACCTCGGTCAGGGCGAGATTCCTCGCTGCCATGAAAATGGTTGTGCCGAAGGCACCTTGGAGTGCGGTATCCGTCAGCCGACGGACTTTTCGCTCGGAACTCAAGGCGGTCCCGCATGGCGGGACCGCACTCCA